>Ga0209697_10002022_pt1 | contig 29882 bp, 24 predicted proteins | sample AliMusrvi5mmetaG_FD_184115 | JGI IMG/M metagenome (GOLD analysis project Ga0209697, IMG submission 184115) | Freshwater lake bacterial and archeal communities from Alinen Mustajarvi, Finland, to study Microbial Dark Matter (Phase II) - Alinen... | ecosystem: Environmental > Aquatic > Freshwater... | reverse complement strand
GTTGCTCTCCCTACAAGTCGCCGCGCTTCAGGCGTGGTTCAGTCGGGACACCGAGTTTGCCACCACCTTGCGGAGGGCGATCGAGTTCGCGAACGGCACTACAAACCCCGCGACCGCCGAACGGGCAGTCAAGATGGGCAGTCTGCGGCCATCCACCGACAAAGCGCAGCTCGAGGCTTCGCTCGTCCTGGCCCGGCGCGCCGTTGAGTTTGGGAAGAACTGCTGGTTGCAGATGGCGCTGGGCATGGCCGAATACCGCAATGGCCATTACGCGGCTGCCGATGAGGCCTTGAGCGCCGCCGCCGCTCAAGCCGGCAAGGATAACAACGTTTCCGGCACGTCGGCGTTTTACCGGGCGATGAGCCTGTTTCGACAGGGTAAGGAAACCGAAGCTCGCCGGTTGTTCACCGAGGCTGCGGACAGAATGAAACCTCTGCCCGCCGACGAGAAAAACCCGTTGACGGGTGGCAGCCACGACGACCTCATCCTCTGGCTGGCCTACAAGGAAGCCAAAGCGCTAGTGAACTCACCGTCGCCGCCCTCCCAGCCATGAACCTACATCGTGAAGCAGCCCTCTTTGCGTTAGCACTGACCAAGTCTGAGGCCGAGCGTGCGGCGTGGCTCGACCGCGAATGCGCTAACGACGCGCAACTCCGCTAGCGCCTCGACGCACTGCTCGCGGCGCAGCACCAACCCGAGAATCTGTTAGCCGTCCATGAGGAAGGCGAGAGAGGCCCCGCGCTGATTGCGGAGGTTGGCAACGCTCGTCCGGGAGAAGGCACGACCGAAATCAACCCCACGCTCCTGGATGAAACGCCAGTGACGGAAGGCCCTGGCACCATCATTGGCCGCTATCGGCTGTTGGAGAAGATCGGCGAAGGCGGTTTTGGAGCCGTCTATGCCGCCGAACAAAAGGAACCGGTCAAGCGGCGGGTGGCCCTCAAGATCATCAAGCTGGGCATGGACACCCGGCAGGTGGTGGCGCGGTTTGAGTCCGAGCGCCAGGCGCTGGCGCTGATGGATCATCCCAACATTGCCAAGGTGCTGGACGGCGGCACCACCCAGACCGGCCGACCCTACTTCGTGATGGAGTTGGTCCGGGGCATTCGCATCACCGACTACTGCGATAAGGCGAACCTGAGCACCCGGCAGCGGCTGGAGCTGTTCATCCAGGTCTGCCAGGCGATCCAGCATGCCCACCAGAAGGGGATCATCCATCGGGACATTAAGCCGTCGAATATCCTGGTGACGCTCCACGATGGGGTGCCGGTGCCCAAGGTGATTGATTTCGGGATCGCCAAGGCGACCGAAGGACGTTTGACCGAGGCCACGATTTACACGCAACTGCATCAGTTCATCGGGACGCCGGCCTACATGAGTCCGGAGCAGGCGGAGATGAGCGGGTTGGACATTGATACGCGCAGCGACATCTACGGCCTCGGGGTGCTGCTTTATGAATTACTAGTGGGCAGCACGCCGTTTGACGCCAAAGAGCTGATGGCGTCGGGCGTTGACGCGATGCGCAAGACGATCCGGGAGCGAGAGCCCGTGCGCCCGAGCACGAAGCTGGCGGCCCTGCCCGGCGAGAAACTGACGACGACGGCCAAACGGCGCTCGGTGGAAGCGTCCCGGCTGGTGCATCTGCTCCGGGGCGACCTGGACTGGATCGTGATGAAGTGCCTGGAAAAGGATCGGAGTCGCCGATACGAGACGGCCAATGGTTTGTCGGCGGACCTCAAGCGGCATCTCAACAACGAGCCAGTGGTGGCTCGGCCGCCCAGCGCGGCATATCGCTTCCAAAAGGCGTTCCGGCGGAACAAGTTGGTGTTCAGCGCCGCGGCCGCCGTAGCAGCAGCCCTGGTCCTTGGCCTGGGTGCATCGACCTGGCTATTTGTTCGTGAGTCCAGGGCGCATAAGGCGGCGCAGACGGCGGAGGCGAACCAGGCTCGAGAGCGGCGCCGCGCTGAGGCGGGCGAAACCGCCGCGCGGCAAGGCGAGCTTGAGGCCCGCCGGAACCTGTACGCAGCCGACATGAACCTGGCCGCCACGGCCATCGAGGCGAACAATCTCGGCTACGCGTTGGAACGGCTTGACCGGCATCGCCCCAAGCCCGGCCAACTCGACCTGCGCGGCTGGGAGTGGCGCTACCTGTGGAAACAAACGCGCAGCGATGCCTTGGAAACACTCGGGGCGCATTCCGACACCGTGCAAGATGCCGTCTTCTCGCCGAACGGCGACCTGCTGGCCACGTGCAGCGGAGATCGCACCGTTAAGCTCTGGGATATGGGTCGCCGGCGAGAAATCGCGACTCTCCCGCACGAGCGGCCGGTGAGGACGGCAGTGTTTTTGGCCGAGGGCAAAGCGCTGGCCACCGCTAGCGCCGATGGCTTGCTTCGAATCTGGGATCTGGAATCGTTCAAGGAAGTCGCCCGGCTGCCCATCGGCACCATTGCCCCGGCGACGGATCAGTCGGGTATCGCGTTCTCCCCTCGTGGCGAACTCGTGGCCGTCGCGGAAGAGGACGGAACGGTCAACGTGTGGAACGTTGGCACCCAAGCCAAAACCGCCAGTTTCCATGCTAAGCCCAACGCGACTTCCCTGGCGTTCTCCTGGGATGCCCAAGTCCTCGCTGCCGGACACCACGAAGACGCGCTGGTCGAGCTATTCGAGGTGGCTCGCCAGGAGAGGATTTATTGTCTGACCAATGTCGCCGAGGGGGTGAGGGCGTTGGCTTTTTCAAGGGACGGGAGAATGCTCGCGTGCGCCGGCAACGATATGGAGCAGGATCGGGCGCCGATCCGGGTCTGGGATCTTGGCACGCGGCAGAAGATCCGGACCTTACTGGGCCACCATGGCGCGAGTTGGAAACTGGATTTTTCGCCCGACGGAAAGACGCTGGCTTCCGCCAGCGCGGACCATACGGCCAGACTTTGGACGATGGACACCGGCCAAAGCGCCACGCTCCGCGGGCATTTGAATGAAGTCTGGGCGATTGCATTTGCTCCCGACGGCAAGTCGCTGGTCACCGGCATAAGAGACCCAGGCCACGTGGCCCTGTGGAGCGCGTTCCCGAAGCCAGCCGAAAGAAACGCCCAGGTCATCTCATCCACGGTCGAGAATTATAGGCGGAGTCCGATGCTTTCGCCCGACGGAACAGCGCTGTTGAAGGTTTGCGACAATAAAGTAGCTAGTGTTTGGGACACAGATACGTTTAGCGAAGGGACCCGTTTCCCGCTCACGGTGGACCCCACGATCAGCCTGGCCGTGTCTCCCAGGGGAAAGCTGATTGGCCGGGGAGCAGCGGACGGCTCGCTCCGACTGATCGAGGTCGCGACCCGACGCGAGGCAGCGATCCTCTCTCAACGCGGTGCCGGCATTGAGCAGCTTAGGTTCTCGCGCGATGGCAGCAAGCTGGTGGCGGCTTCAGTCGATCGGAAGATCCGGATCTGGGACGTCACGACACAAAAACTGCTGATTGAAATCGAGGGCCATCCGAGCGGGGTCCTCGGCTTTGCATCGGCTTTGGCCTTCTCCTCCGATGGCCGGACCTTGGGAGTGGGTTACTATGATGCCGCCGCCGAACTCTTTGATGTGCCTGGTGGCAAGCGGTTGGCCTTGCTGCGAGGGCACAAGGCCCCCGTGTCCGGCGCTATGCTCTTGCCCGACGGCAAGACCGCCGTGACGGCGAGCTGGGACCAGGCGGTGAAGTTCTGGGATGTCCCGACCCAGCTCCCAATTGATTCGCTGCACGGGGAGGCCTTGGCCCTTTTTTCCATGGCGCTTTCTCCAGACGGGCGACGGTTGGCGGCGGGCGGGCCGGAAAGCGTCGTCCGACTGTGGGATACCAGCACGCGGCAATTGGTCGCGGCCATTAAAGGCCCGGTGGGAGAAAGCGTTGATGCCCTGGCTTTCTCATCCGACGGCAACGCCCTGGTGGCCATGACAACCAGCCTGCTGCGCGTTTGGCGGGCGCCCTCGCTCGCGGAGATTGATGCGGCGGAGGCGAGGGAGAAGGCGCGATGGTAGGGCGGGCAGTCCCTTGCCCGCCGGGCGTTCGTCGCAACCCGACGGCCAGCAACGGCGTAACGCGCCCTACCGACCAGCACTTCGCAGCTCGATGGCCCGCATGACGCGCAAGGGATGGTCGGTTTGGATCAGGTCAATACCCCAGTCCATCGCCTTCTGATAATCTGTTATCTGCTCGTGCTGGCCGAGCGCGTCGGAAAAGACCTTGATCCCCAGCGCGTGGCAGCGGGAGATGAGGTTGGGTGAGAGAATCTCCCAATCGGCATCCACAGCATAGGGCTTCAGGTCACGAGCGAGAGCCTCGAGTGAGGCGGGCGAATCCAGCGGCGGCATCAAGCGGATACGCGGGTCGAGGGCCTTGATCTTCGCCAGGTAAGCCGGCCCGCCGTACACGACCGTCCGCTCGATAACCCTGTGCTTCTCCACCGCACTGGCCAGCGCCTCGGGGGCAATCGCCTTCGCGTCGAAATAAAGGGTCCACCTTCCTGCCACGGTCTTCAAGAAATCGTCCATGGTCGGCAGGCCGAGTTCAGCATAAGGCCGGCCAAACTTCACGCCTGCGCTCAAGGTAGCGATCACGCTGGACGGCGTTTGCGCAATCGGCCCCTTCCCGTTTGTCTTGCCATCCAAGGTGCTGTCGTGCAGCAGATAGAACTTCCCGTCACTGGTTCTGCGGACGTCGAACTCGACGAAATCGGCGCCCAGGCGGATGGCTTTCTCGAACGCGGGCAGTGTGTTCTCCGGCGCGTAGCGGTTGGCGCCGCGATGGAGCGAGAATCGCACGGGCCGGGTTTTCACGCGCTGCCAGAGTGCATACGCAAGCACTTCCTCGGGCAGGTCGGTCTGGATCCAGTCCGTGCGTGCGGCGATGGCTTTGCTCCATAACTCCGGTCGGTCCCAATCGCCGAGGCACTTGGTCTGGACCTTGATGCCCAGCGTGTGGAAGGCTTGGCAGAACGCGGGGGTGACCTCAGGCGCGTCAATTTCCACGGCATCGAGATGGTTGCTCTGCGCCCACAGCGCCGGTCCCAGGGCCGGACGCCACTTGGACATGAGCGCGACTTTGCCCGGGGCCAGGGCGTAGATGCGCTGCAAGCGGTCGGGCTGATCATACACCACCACCTGGCGCTCCATGCCCGCAGCTAGGATTTCCCGGACGAGCTGTTCGGAATTCACTGCCTTGCAGTCCAGGTAGAGGTTGAGTTTGCCCTTGGCGAGGTCGAAACATTCCTGGAGCGTCAACACGCGCTCGCCGGCGTACCGCACGGCATAAGGTGAACCGAGATCGAGCTGCTTAAGTTCCTCGAGGGTACGCTCGGCGACCGGCAAGGGGTCGTTGGTGCCCGCCTGCAAGCGGTCGCCATGCGCGAGCACGTGATCGCCGTCCTTGGTCAAACACACATCTACCTCGGCCCACTCAAGGCCGTCTTCGATGCAGCGTACTATTGCCGGGCGGGTGTTCTCGGGCGCCTGGCCGGCCTCACCGCGATGCGCCATGACCTGGAAGGGCCGCGGCGGCTGGATCGGCTCGAAGAAGGGGAACTCGCGCGCGCAGCAGGCGGGGCACCCCGCCCAAGCGGCGAGGCACAAACTGGCAATATGTCTCCATTGAAGGTGCATATGTGGCGGGAGAACTACAGCGGAGACCGTAAACAGGCAAGCGCGCTTCGCGTCCTGTGCTCTGCACCCTGTATGACGTCTAAACGACTCAAAGCGGGCGCCTGAATCAGGAAGGGCATCCTCGCGCTTCCAGACGGGCCTGGAAGCGACGAATCCGGGGCAGCCGGATTGTGAGGATGGGGGGTAGCATGTGACAAACCTCTCCTGCGGGCATCCCCGGCGCTCGGTGCAAGGAGGGCGGCAATCCGCCGCAACCGCTTTCACGAATTGGGAACGGCTTGACGGAGAGTGTCTCAAAAGGGAGGGCGAGCGTACTCGCGAGCCCTAACCTCTCCGGGAACCCTGGCAGTTCAGGGCTCGCGAGGACGCTCGCCCTCCCGACACTGAGTTTTGAGACAGTCTCGGCAGGGTACCCCTTGAAGCTATGCGGGAGGACAAGCTGCGAAGCGAGCCGGTAAGGGCGTAGGCGCGGCTCAAGGTGACGAACCTGAGTTCGAGGCTGCCAGGCCCGAAATCACACCTATTGCAACCCATTGCAAATATTCGACTTGCAGAAGTGGCACTCGGGACGATTTGCAGGATTCGTCCTGAGCTGGATAGGATGCCATTTCGTTCCTCCCTCGGCGGCTGTGCGTGCTATCATTGATAGTAGAAATGAGAATTGATGCATCATGCCACAACTGATTGTGAGACAAATTGAAGAAAAGGTCGTCAAGAAGCTCAAAGAGCGGGCCGGCCAGCATTGACGTGAACTTGTTTAGCCCGAGCTTTCTGTTTGCCTCCCTGATCTGGGGTTCTATCGGCTTTGGTTACTTCATTTACGGCAAGAAGCAGCAATCGTTGCCTGCGATGATCGGGGGAATCGTGATGATTGCGGTGTCCTATTTCGTCAGCTCCGCTCTGGGGATGTCGCTGATCTCGGTGCTGATAATCGTGGCGGTTTACCTGCTCTCGAAGCAGGGATATTGAATCCAAGCAATAAAAGAAGGCGGCTCAGCTTCCTGAACCGCCCCCTCAACCAACCATGAAAACAGCGCGGCGCTTTGTTCTTGGCAACCGCGCTCGTAGATTCAGACAAGACTGCTGGTCACGGTGTTCAACTGCGATCTGGACTAATCGTGGGGCTACATCACTCTGTCCCCACAACTGGTGACATGCGGGGGACACGCCATCTGGTATGTTGATGGCGTCGATACGATTTGTTCTCGTCATCGTGTGTCAAAGAGGCCGGATTAAAATCCCGGCTTTTTTGTTGTACCGGCAACAAGACACAATACCCCACTTGGTGATTCTATTTTGGCCTGGCAGCTACTACCGCCGCGGCTCGCCATCGAGGTCGAGTCTCTGAATTCCATGCCCAAGTGGAATGATCATGTCGCTGGGGCTTTGCCACGTGATCCGCTTGTCCCTGCTGATCTCGAAGAACGGGACCTTGCCACCCGCATTGCAGACGAAGATGGTGCTGTTGGGCAAGACCTGGATGCCGGCAAACCAACGGATGCCCAGTCCCGGAAGGTCTTTTCCCTCCACCGACCAGATGATCTTGTCAGCCCGATCCACCTCGACCGTGGATTGCTGGCCGCTGATGACCGTGTTTCCATTCTCCAGTCGGACCACGGAGAAGGGAGCAAATGACAGTTTGATCTCCCGCACCAGGTTTCCTTCGGCGCTGTATTCCCGAGCTGCGCGGGCTGACTCCTCGGCCACAAGAAAATGGCCGTTCACAATTTGACGAGCATTCCTGAGGCAACTATGGCCGGGCGGATTGAGCAGTTGGATGGTTTTGATGACCTTGGCCTCCGGGCTGACCACCAGCAACTTCCCCAGGCTCGCTGCTCCGACCAATGTATTGCCGTCAGGGAGTCGTTGACATGACCAAACCTGTCCGGTGGTCGAAAAGGCAAACACCACCCTTTTGTCTAGCGTCACCTCCATTACGCCGCTGGGATTATCGTGCTTCCCGCTGTCATATCGCCGATTGAAGCAGAACAACACGTTGTGGTTTGGCAAGGTCCACACGTCGCGGGCCATCTCGGCTGGATACTCCCAATCCACCTTCCCGTCGGAGCCGTATCGGATGATCTTCTGCGCTCCTTCTGCCGCATAGAGAAAAGGAGGGAATTTGTCGCCTCGTGCTTCGGCCATCGTTGTCTGGGTCAGCCACAATCCGCCTACCAGAACCAGAATAAGGGACTTTGGTTTCATCTTGATGTAAGGAAACTCAACCGCCCGTGCGATCGTCATAAAACCGGGACAATCCACAAATCGAGTATCACGTTCATCTGCGCTATTCCTCTATCAAGCGGTCCCGGATGTCCAGCAGGTTCCCCACTAATCGGGGCTTGAAAACGACTCCCGAGCAGGAAGATGATTCGAGGGTGAAGCACAGAATCCCAGACTATGAGAACTGCCCCCGAATATGGGTTGAGGCGCCTGACATTCAAGGGAGGGACCGAATCAGATGAATCGGCGAGACTTCATGGCGGCATTGGCAGCGGCTACGTGTAGCGTTGCTTCACCCCGACTCCTTGGCGCTGAGCAACCGCCCGCGGACTATCAGCGGGCCAACACCGACTGGCTGGCCGAATGCCGCTTTGGCATAGGGGTTCACTGGACGGCCCAAACCGTTCCCCGGAACGGTTCGCGAATGCCCTTCCAAAAGGCCGTCGATGCCTTTGACTTGAGAAAGTTCATGGATCAGTTCACGCGCACGGGCGCAGATTACCTCCTCTTCACAGCCGCTCACGCCCTGCAAATGCTACCGGCGCCGCACCCGGTCATCGACCAGATCCTCCCAGGCCGCACTTGCCAGCGGGATCTGATCGCCGAGCTGGCCGATGCGCTGGAGAGCAGGGGGAAGGCGCTGCTGCTTTACTACAACCATTCTTGCAACCAAGGCCAGGACCGAGCTTGGGAAGAAGCCGTGGGTTATCATGGCCGGGATAAGCAGAAACTAGCCCGAAACCTCACTGACATTGTGGGTTGGCTGGGCAAGAAGTATAAAGACCGGCTAAAGGCGTGGTGGTTCGACAGCCCTTACTCGCTGGACCCTCGTGGGCCGCACAACTCTGTTTCGACTGACATGACTGGTTTCCAGTTTCCCTGGGAACAATTCACGCTGGCTGCCAAACTCGGTTATGCCGCCCGCCTCGTCACTTATAACCCCGGTGTCGCTGAGACCTTCCTCTACACAACCCACCAAGACTACTGGTCGGGGGAACTGGTGGACCTCAAGGCCCCGGCCAAGAACCGCTACTTGGGCGACGGCCTCCAATGGTTTGGTTGGACGTGCCTGGAGGACCGGGCCTGGGTACATCACCGGGTCAACACAGAGATTCCACAGCCGCTGTATTCGGATGAGGAGGTCGTCGGGTATGTTCGAGAATGCAATGCGCATCAGGCGCCGATGACCTTCAATGTCGGCATTTACCAGGATGGCAGGATGGCCGAAACCTCCGTGGAGCAGTTGCGCCGGCTAAACGTGGCCCTGAAAGGAAGCAAGTAAACCAGCAGTGACTCGATTCAGGCCCGCCCAAAGGGCATTGCCAGCAGTCTGCCGTCACGCTTAAAGTGCTCCTGAACCGCGGCCTTTTTGTATTTTATGGAAACCAAATCGAACACCGTTTCCCGGAGCCAACCCAAAGGCTTTTCTAATCTTGACATTGGCTCACCAAAACTAGCCGGTACCGCCACGCCGGTGGAGGCCGGCTGGGACCTCATCGCCGGTGGAGCCGATATTTGGGAGAAATCAGACCAGTTTCATTTCGTATACCAACCGATTTCGGGTGACTTCGACATTGCCGTGCGTGTCGAGAGCTTCACCCCGGCACACCTGTATTCCAAGGCGGGTCTCATGGTTCGGCAGACTTTGAACTCGGACAGCCCCCACTTAATGTTCTTGGTGTTTTCCGACAACTCACCGCGCAACAATAATCTGGGAGCCTATGAGATGCAGTTTCGCTCGGTGCCAGGAGGCGATTGCCAGGCGATTTATCCCGCCGTAAGGCCTCCCGCCCCGCCAGAATTTCCCGCTGCCTACCCCAATTCATGGCTGCGGATCCAACGGCAAGGGGATCGGTTTTCAGCCTTTGCCTCCACAGATGGAAAGAACTGGAAGTTGTATGCCGCCCAGACTCTGACATTTCCGGGTGTAGTCCATGTTGGTCCCGCCCTCACCTCGCATGACCCGCAAAAGACGGCAAAGGCCTGCTTTCGTAACTACGCTGAATCTATCTAAGATGGCTTTCCGCTGCAGACGCTCCATGATCAGGCGTGAAAGGCTCCAGTAACCCAGTGGTCGCGGGGTGTTCTTGCCCATGAGATTTACGCTACCCAATTGCGGCTCAATCGCGGTCTGGCTCCTGCCAGGGTCTCTGGTCGCGGGGCCAATCCCCGATGTGCCGTTCTGGCAGGACGTCGCGGTGCGAATCCACCATGCCCCGGAGTTGACCAACGCGATATTCAAGAAGGTATGCGTGGACAAGGAAAACACCGTTTACGTGCTCACCGACAAGGGGGTTGCCCGGGTTTTCGAGAACACGCTGGCGTTAGACCGAAGCTATCGACCGCTCGCTGGCAGGATCGCCAAAGACATCGCACTGACGCCGCAGGGTGACCTGGCTTATCGGTTTGAAGACGGCTGGCTGTCGAACGGTTCCAACGGCGGCCAAAACCTAAAGACGGGGCCCGCATGGCTGAGCCCGCAACCGGTCTTAAAAACTGACCCGGGCATGCCTTGGTCCGAGTTGACCGCCCGAGCAAGCGTGCCGAATGGGGTCTGGTTTGGCTCGAGTCGTGGAGCATTTTTCGAGCGCGAGGGGACCAACTCCCGTTACGCCACGCCCTCCGCACCGGGCATCGAGCCGCCGCGTTTCCGTTATTACGCGGGCAAACGCTGGCTGCGCGACGACCACGTCCTCGACCTTGCCGTGGACCACGACGGCCAGGTCTGGGTGCTGACTCAAACCGGACTGAACAAGATCGAGTTCCGCCAGACCACGCTCGCCCTCAAGGCTGATTGGTTTCATCGGAAAATTCGCTCGCGGAACATCCGCTACGGCTTCACTGGCGAACGCCGCCTGCTTGTGCCCGGAGACATCACCTCCAGCGAAATGATCGACACCGACAATGACGGGGGCTGGACGAGCTACTACATTGGTTCACTCAGCGCACGTTATGCCGTCACGCACGAGGAGGAAGTCCGCCGCCAAGCCTGGGAGTCTTTCGCCGCGCTGGAGCGCCTGCAAAGCATCCATACCAACACCGGTTTCCCGGCGCGTACTTTCGAGCGCAAGGGCTTCAAGTTCTCCGATCTCGACCGCTGGCGCGACGCACCTGATCCCGGCTGGGAGTGGAAGGGCCACACCAGCAGCGATGAGATCTGCTCCCAAACTTTCGCCCATGCCGTGATGTGGGAGTTCGTGGCTGCCGATGCGGCCGAACGCGCCCGTCTGGCTACCAACTTCGTTCGCATCGTGGACCACATCCTTGCGCATGACCTGTATCTTGTGGACGTGGACGGCAAGCCGACGCTCTGGGGCCGTTGGAATCCCGAATACGTGAACTGGTTCCCGCCCACGATCCACGACCGTCAGCTCAACAGCGCCGAACTCACTGCCAGCCTGCAACTCGCCTTTGCAATGACCGGCAACGCGCGCTATCGGGATAAGGCCTTCGAACTGTTCGCCAAACACGGTTATCTCACCAACATTCTCAGCTCGCTCAGGCTTATCGCGCCTACGTCCGGATACGTGCATCAGGGCAACGAGATGGGCGACGAGTGGAACCACAGCGACGACGAGCTGGCGTTCTTCACCTACTGGCCGCTCGTGCGCTTCGCTTTCAACGAGGAGTTGCGTGCCAAATACCTCACGGTCGTGAATGAGCATTTGGAGATTGAGCGCCCGGAACGCTACCCCATCTGGAACTTCATCGCCGCAGCCTGCGGGGCGAGGGAATTTGACGCCGCCGGTGCCGTCTGGACTTTGCGCGGCACACCGCTCGACACGATTGCGTGGCGTGTCACCAACTCGCATCGGCAGGATCTCACCAAGCTGCCGGCGAACTTCATGGGGCGCCAACTTAAGGAACTGCTCCCGCCCGGCGAACGTCTTATTGCGCGCATTAACACGCAGCCCTTCATCCTCGACCAAGGCGACGACGCAACGGACTTCCCCGGCGACGAGTTCCTTTTGGGCTACTGGTTGGGCCGCTACGTCGGCGCGATCAGCGAGCCGTGATGCCTGCCCAGTCACCCAAGACTCCCTTCCCATGACTGGCGGACCATAGCCCTGCCAATGGGTGCGGGCTGGCCACAACGCCCTGGTTCCTGTCATGATCAAGGTCATGAGAACTGCTTTCTTCCTCAGGGCATTGACTGCATGGCTTGCAGGAGGCGTTTGCGCGCGGGCGGCGACTTATCAGGTTGGACCGGCTAGGTTCTACCATACCGTTGGCAGCCTGCCCGCGCTCCACGCCGGCGACAGCGTGGATATTGACCCGGCGACCTACAACGAGGTCAAACGGTGGACGGCCGCCGGCACGGCAGCTCAGCCAATCACTGTGCGCGGCGTAGGGGCTTCCCGTCCAATCTTCGATGCCACCGGATTGATCGTGGACGGAGCGATGCCGCATCCACGCGCCGTGTTTCAGGTCGAAGCCGATTATATCACGCTGGAGAACCTGGAATTCCGGAACGCGCGCAACGGCGACAACGGGGCCGGCATCCGGGTTTCGTCCGGCAATAACGTCACCGTGCGCAATTGCCGGATCACGATGTGTGACATGGGTATCATGTGCGATAACAACAGCAACCTGGTGGTCGAGGCTTCGGAGGTCTGCTCCAACGGCACTTCGCTATATGACGGTTATAGCCATAACTTCTACCTGGGCGGCAAGAGCGCGACGATCCGGTTCTGCTATATCCACGACTCGCTCTACGGCCAGAATTTCAAGACGCGCGCCCACTACACCGAGTTGCTTTACAACTACATCGCTGATTCGCAGGACGGCGAGGTGGGCCTGGTCGACGCCGCAGAAACCGCCGCTACGAACAGCCACGCGGTGATGATCGGCAATATCGTAATCAGCAAGCCGCGGTTGAGCGGCTACAACTCTGGGCGCTTCATCCAGTTCGGGCAGGATTCCGCCGGCCAGCACAACGGCACGTTGTTCGCCTTCAACAATACCTTCATAGCGGGCGATGGCCGAATTCAGTTTCTCAGTGCCAACACTGCCGGCGCCACGATCGTGGCCAACAACAATATCTTCTACGGCAGCGACAAGGTTGTTGGGACACTTGGCGGCGGCATCAGCGGCTCAGACAACTGGCTGCAGGCCACTGCCACCGTTCCCACGAACTTCCACACCTCCGTCACTGGCAGTGACCCGGACTTCGTTAATCGCGCCTCGCGCGACGTGCATCTCACGGCAGCCTCCACTTGCCGGGACTGGGGGTTAAATGCGCTTGTTTACCTGGACGGCACTGGTGCGACGCATTCCGGCCTGCCCACGCAAGAATACGTGAACCACTTGCAGAGCCGGCCCCGCCCCAGCGACGGGCAGACCGACCTCGGCGCGTATGAATACCGCGCCCCGGGCTTCAGTGCCATCCGGTTTAGCGGCAACGATTGCCTCCTCGATTTCACCGCCGCGACGGGGAATCAGTATGAGCTGCAGAGCACCAGCAATCTGGCCGGCAACTTCTGGTCTCCCGTGAGGTCCAACATTCCGGGCACTGACGGCGCCATCCACGTCACGGATACCAACGCCGCTAGCCAGCCCAAGCGCTTCTACCGGTTGAAAGCGTCTCTGTGAGCAGCAGACCTGGACTTTCACTTCGCCTGCCGGCCGTAGACCTCGATCTCGGTGTATTCGTTGAGGGCGCTTTCGGTGCTGCCCTTGGAGTAGAAACGAATGAATCGGGCTTTGACGCCTTTGGCGTTGATGAGCTTGCCTTCGTAGGTTTCTAAATATTCGCGATCTCTGCCGATACCCAGCCCGCTGGAGTTGTCTGAGTCATTGTTGAAGACCGAGCGGACATTGTCGGTAAAGTCCGGGTCATCGGCGACCTGCACAACGACGTCGTGATAGACCTTGGCCATGTTGTGGGCGTGCCAGATTACCACGGCGAAGAGTTGCTGCGGGCTGCCGAAATCCATCTGCACCCATTGCATGCCTTTACGCAGGAAGATAATGCTCTGGTCGGTTGCCTCTTTGTCGCCGTCGGTGAGCTTGGCAAGGGTGTCGGCGGTGGCGTTCTTGTCGCTGCACGTCACTCTGCTGCCGGGCGCGACGTTCGCCAGCCCGGGCGGAACCATCATTGGCGCGCGGGGCATGTCAGAGAGCAACTCGACGTTGGGGCCGAGTTGCAGGTCTTTGGGCATCCCCTTGAAGGCAGGCGCAGGCAAGTCCAGCATGAGGGGCACGAATCCGTTTTGGGTCAGCTTGGGCGTCCCACTCCTTGCCTCCACCACCCACTCGAACTTAATGCTCACCTCGTCGCCTGTTTTGATGTGCCCCACCACCAGGTTAATGTCAACCGGTTCTATTCCGAACCAAGTCATCTTGAGAGACGTGCCGCCTGAGATCTTGAGCTTGCCACCGCCCAGCGGCAGAACGAAAACCGGCATGATGATTTCGTTCGTAACTCCGGCTACCACCAGGTCGCCGCGGGAATCAAATTCATACTGGGGGACATTGTTGTAGTTGGTGGTTCCTTTTAACGTCAACTCCGCCAAGCGATAACGGATTTGGTGATACTGTTGTTCCCGCATGTGCTCATACATGACCTCGTCCATTCGGTCACTGTAGGGCCGACCATCCTTTTCAACACTCTTAAGGGAGCGAACGGAGATGAACGCCTTCGCTTGTGCTTGAACTGGACCCGGTTCAAATGTCTGGCCTGGTTCCAAGGGGAAGCCCGGTCCGACTTCCAGGGACCCGCCGATAAGCGAGCTTTCCACTTGCCAGGTGGGATGAATGATGTTGGCCGTGCCCTCAATTCTAACTTTGCTTCCTGTCCGGGCCATAAACTGCTGGGTTGTGGGGAGTGGATTATCCACCACGGTCTGTAATGGCACCGCAGAAACTTGTCTTGCAGGAAGGCTGAGCGGCTCAGCACTTGAAAGAGCGATAGGGGGCGCCGCCGTCCTCGCTCTTGGCGCTCTCTGCGGCGGTTCGTTCGGAGCGGGCTGGGCGATCTCCGGGCTGGCGGGTTGGGGGTCGGGCAGATCTGCTGGCGCAAGTTGAACGGACTGCGGCTGCACCACGACGCTTTCGTCACGCACCTTCGCTTTGGATTGGTGTTGAAGGAAAACGGCGGTCGTCACACCGGCAACCACCAAGGCGCTGACTATCCCTACCTTCAGTTTGGCCACCAATGCAATTTTGGCGGAAGTCGAGCTGACGCCTCCGGCTGCCCCCGCGCCTCCAGATACCGTTGCGGCAATGCCCAATGCCAGTCCGGCTGGAGCAGCCGTGACCGCCCCGGCGGCCAGACCGGTCGCCAGAGCCGCCGCAGGTAAAGTGAATCCGCGCCGCCTGAGAAGCGTGGCGAGCTCTTGCACAGCACGCGCCACGCGCTTTTGGGCCACGTTTTCATTGATGCCCAGAGCTTCGCCAACAGATCGCAGATTCCGGTGTTCGTAGAACCGCAGCAGGATGGCGTCACGATCGTCCGCCCCGAGCTCGTTGATGGCATCGTCAAGAACCGGAACGATCTCGGCCAGGACATTATCCGGGTGATTATCCAGAGCGCTCATTTCCATAGCCTGCCTTTCACGAGCTTGGCGGCGGCGTTCGCCGCGCATGACTGTCCGGGCCACGAAGCAGGTGTGCCGATGAAGCCAGCCACCCAGCATGGAATTTGGCGAAAGCTTAGCCGCCGTGCGGGCCAGGTCCACGAATACAGTCTGGGCCACGTCCTTGGCCCGGTGCGTGTCGCCCTCCACCAGCCGGATTGCTGTGGAATAGACGAGGTCCACGTAGCGGGCGACCAATTCCTGGAACGCCCTCTCCGAGCCGTTCGCAGTGTAGTCCGCCAGCAAGCGTTGGCTGTCCGTCGTCATCTATTCACTATTAAAGAGCCGCTCAACTGAAAAAGCCGCCACAAAAATGCAGGCTACCCTTCAGTCCCTACACGTGACCCAATGCCAAGCATGCGCAGCATAGGGGCGACGGGCGCCCGCCCGGGAAGGACGAGACGTGGATTGGCCCTTCCTTAGACTCAGCGATACTTGACCTTGAGGTACAAGGTGAACTGCACGACCGGTTCCACGCCCGCTGGATTCTCTGTCATGCGGTCTGGCGAATGGCTGCGCCGCGTCAGCCTGGATCTGATCACCCAGATGACCGATTACAGCTTGAACTGGGGTATCTTCTTCAGCTCTCCGCCTTTCATCGCCGACTCGTGGGCTACGATACCCCCGACGGTCATGTTCAGGGCCTGGGCGACATCCACCAGCGGTTTGCGGTCTTGGATGATAGCTGTGACGAACTCGTTCATGAGATAACCGTGGGACCCGCCGTGGCCCCCGGTTTCTACTCCCGGCGGTAGCGGTGGACGTTTGATGTCGGGCAAGTCCTTCCCCTCGCCTTCGTATTTGCTGTAATAGGAGCCCTTCTGCCCGCGAATGCGGCCCATCTCACCCCCGTAGCCCGGCGAATCCCAACTGACCGCCATTCGCGCCATGCCCCCTTCGCTCGTGCGGAACAGGGCGATCTCGGTCCCAAAAGGATTCTTGTAAGGGTTGTTGGCCGGCTGCAAATGACCGAGCAAGCTTGGCATGGCCATGCAGGATACTTCCGTGAAGCTCCCGCCCGTGACGCCGACGTAATAGGCATTCGAGTGCGTCGGATACCATTGCGGCGGCAGGCCAATGCGCCAGCCTTTGTAGGAATCAATCGGCGTGGCCATGTAGTGAAAATACTCTCCTTCGGAATACTCCAGCTTGCCCAGGCCCCCGGCATTGTAGATCTGGCGCATCGCATAGAGATCCTCGTGAAAGTACGAGGTCTCAAACATCATATACTTGCGGCCGCTGGACTTGACGGCCTCGAACAGTTTGTGCGCGTCCTCCAGCGAACCAAAAACGGCCGGCACGGCCGAGGCGACATGTTTGCCGTGCTTGAGCACCTCAACGCAGTGCCGCGGATGGCTGGGCGCGTCCGTCGCCACGAACACAGCCTCGATCTGGTCGTCCTTGACCAGTTCCTCCAACGAAGGATAGGTCTTGCTACAGCGGACGGCCTTGGCCAAGGCGGCGCAGCGCTCGGGGATCAGATCGCTGACGGCTACGACCTCCACATTGGGGTGGTCCTGGAAGCTGAAGGCGGCTCCGAATTGGCACACGCCGTAGCCGACCAGCCCGACTCGCACCTTGCGGTCGGAGAATGGCTTCCAGGCTTTGGATGCGTTCGGGTCCGTGGGCACCTTCTCGAAGCCTTGGATCACCTTGTCCTGTGACCGGGCTGGGGACGCAAGAGCCACGGCTGCGGAGCCCAGGCCAACCGTCTGCAGGAAAGAACGCCGGGTGATTGAATTGAGGAGGGAGTGTCTCTCTGATGCCTCGCCGGGCTCAGAGCCAGGGGTGCTGTCGGTCTTCATGCCGACGAGCATGGCTGACTGGGCTTCTACATCAAGCCGAAACCGACACTGCCATTAAGGCAGGTGTGAGCTGCGCGATGCTGCGTCAGCTACCCGTTTCACAACAGGCGAACACTCACCACATTCCGTACACGTTGAAAGTCCTTGTCCTGTGTGGCGATGGCCAGCTTGTTTTCTCTCGCTACCGAGAATTGGTACGCATCATCGAAGTCGAGGTTGTGCCGGGCGTTTGCCACAGCAAGTTGGAGATAACCGGTCTCGCTCAAGGAAAGAATAGTAAACTGCGGCAACATGTCCGCTGCAAACTGATCAAATACCTCTGGCCGCTTTTGGCGGAACAACAGCACGCCGATAGAATGGAGTGTGAAGTCGGAAATCCACGCCGCCCCTTTGTCACCCTGCAAAAACGCTTCGCATTTCTTGCGTCCAGCCTGGCCGAGCAAGATTTCCAAAAAGATGTTGGTGTCCACCAAGTAGTTCATCGCAATTCGTTGAGATGATGCTGCAACTCAACGGCGGTGAACCGGCGTTTCAAATCCGCCAAACCGCTCCCCCAATCGAATTTGAAGCGGCGCTTCGTGGAGCGCGCGGATTTTGTCGGAGTCGTTTGCAATAAGAACTCGATGAATGTCTCCACCTGCTTTTGCGCCTTGACGGGTAAAGTCTCATATTTGGCGATCAATGTGTCTCTGCTCATAGCAAATAATGCTACCCGCAAGCGGCGAGCGCTGCAATCCGGCAATTGGCTTCTTCGTCCCATTTCTGCTTTCTGCTTGCCGTTTTCCTCTATGGTCCGTGGTCTCGTGGTTTTAGTTCCCCTTAGTTTCCTAGTCCAGCGGTCTCTCTTCAGCGTTTCAGCTTTCCTTCTCTGTGACCAGTAGTCGGTGGCCTCGTGGTCCCTTGGTTCCGTAATCTGTCTGCTCCCCGACTTTAGACTGCCTTCCCCCTTCCCACCTGGAAGCTCTTACCTCAATCTTTGGAATAATAGTAAACGCAATGGCAGTAAGGGATAGGCGAGTCCTCCAACTTTTCAGCGGCCCATCCGTCGTTTGCCCATGTGAGAATCCACGTGCAGGACTTGCCGAACGAGATCGCATCGAGGCTGCGACAGCGCAGCACCGCTACGCGCGAGCCGGCACCGCCCACTTTCTCGTTTCGCAGGATCGCGGTGTACTGGCCGTCGCCCTGCTGCGCAATGAAGCCCCACGAGCCACCGTACAAGTCTTCGCTGCCCATGGATTGCAGCGTCGGCTTGGCATCGCCGTCGAGGAGGAACTGTTGATCGGCTTCACAGATCAATTGGCCGTCGCGCGCCTTCGCCGTTTCGTACTGGAGCCAATGCGCCACGATTACCCCAGCGGAAGCCAGCCCGAACATCGTGTTAGGTGTCTTGGCGGACAAGTTGCCCGTGCGATAATCCACGCGCAGATACCCGCTCTCCTTGGGAATCGTCTCCACCGTGTCGTACGTCAGTTCGAGGTAGCCGGTCACCTTTCGGTTGCTGGGGTTCTCCACCTCAATGGTCACATGCTTGCGAAAGGGCATGGGAATCCGGAAATTGTGCGACTCCTTTACTTTCGAGAAGAACACCGACGAGAAGTACTGGCTCTGGCATTGAACGTCGCCCAGGAAATCCATCAAAGGCATCTCGATGGCGGCTTTGGTTTGCCCGTCATAAAACACCCGGATGATGAGTTCCGCGACCGGAGGTGAACCAAATCCTTCAAGGCCATCAGCCGCCATCGCCGAAACATGAATGCTGGTGATCACGCCTGGACCGTCTGCATCGAGCACCTTGACCCTGGCCTTGGCATTGAGTTCAGGCAGGCCGCCCCAGAAGGCGGTGACGCCGTGCGTTCTGGCCCTGGTCACGGCCGAAAGTTCCTGCCAGGTCGGGTTGACTCCTGCCAAGGCCGGAGCTGCGAGAAGGCACAGCATGATTGCTGCGCCAGTGACGATAGACTCAATGTGCTTGCTCATCATAAAGAACTCTCTGGTATGGAACTAAGAGCCTGTTTGAAAACTTGGTTCGGTGTCCCGCCTTTAGGCGGCGCGGCGCAGAAACCGCCTAAAGGCGGAACTCCGAACCTGCTGCGACGGGTCTCAATGGTCTTTTTCAAACAGCCCTAAGGGGTATTCTCAAGAGGGTCCTTTATGCTAGCCTCAATAAATCGCGCAAAACACCAGGCTGCGTGATCCCACCCGTAGCCGTCTCCGCCATTCAAGACGCGCAGGGTTACTTCCTTCCCCTCGTTCAAATCCACCGAGAGTTCGTGCGCCTGCTTCGGCAGCATCACCGGACTCTCGGCCTTCTTGATCCCATCCACCAGCACCTGGAATTGCACGCTGCCCTTTTCACCCAGGTCGTCAAGCCCGACAGTCGCCTTGAAGGTCGAATACTTCCTACCTGAAATATCGAATACAATGTCCGCCGGTGTCTGATCGTTGAACGCGTGGGTCCAAAGCCCTTTGAGGTAGGGCTTGCCATTAATGCTCAGCGGCTGCTCTTTCAGGTTCGTGTCACGGTGCACCCTTGTGTCGGCTCCTGCGGTCGCCTTCGTCCACTGCATGTCCGACGCAAACACCACTCCCTTGGCAGGGTTGTCCGAGGTCGAAAACGCCCCTGAGCCTCCCTTGTTCACCCTCGTTCCGCCCGCTGAAACTGCTTCCACTTTCCAATACAGCTCGCACGCGGGCGGCAATCGCGAAATGGTTGTCGACGGCGTTGCCGAAGTCTCTATCGCCAGAGGATTGGTGAAGTCCCGCGTTTGACTCACCGACACGCGGTAACTTCGGGCGTGCTTACTCGGGGCCCAGACAAGGTCGGCGCTTACCGTGAACGAGCTAACTGTGGGTCTGGCGGATATCAGCTTAAACGCGCCAGGTTCAGCCAGGTTCTCCGGCTTACCGGCAGCCGCATCCTGCACATAAACAATATCGCTGCTGAAGGGCTGGGGCAGGAATAGAGACAGGCCCGTTCGCATGAGATCCTCACCGCGTGCCCGATGCGGCTGAATCGAACCGTCCTCACACCACAACCAGTACTTCGCCTTCGCACTGAGCCCCTTCAATCTCACGACTTGTCGGCTTTCCGGATTGCCAGGCCGGAAGATGCAGATCGCGCCCTTTCGGCTGGCGGGATCGAAGTACTCGATGCCATCCCACATCTTGTCGTCCGGCCGGGGCAGGATGTGGTACAGGTTGGCTGTCCTGACCAGTGGACGGATTCTCGTCTTGTAGGTGTCTACCGCCTGCCTTATCAGCAGCTTCTGCGAAGCGCTCCACTTGGGTCCGCCGTTCCCTCCGTTCGGCGCATCCGGATGCCAATAGGCCGCGCCGAGCGATGCGGAACGAAACTCATAAACGGACCCGGAGGCCTGCCAATCGCTCCAGGAACCGGACAGGGTTGAGAGTTGCATCGGATGCAGTGCATAAGATGAGTCCCAAAACGCGCGTCGCGCATCAATCGGGCGATAAACGTCCTGATCCTGAATCCTGAAGGCTCGCTTCATGATCCCGAAATCCTTTATCCGGCCCCCGCCCGAGCAGTTCTCATACTCGAAGTTCGGCACATTCGCATACAGCCAGTCCATCACCTCATAGAAGCCCTTCGTCTGCCAGTAGCCGAGGTCCTCCGCATAGTGCGCCCGGCTGCCGGGTCCGGTCGTCCCGGCTTGCACCACATTCCCGTCCGTGCCGTCGGACCGGTAGAAATCAATCTTGAATTTGTCGAAGAGATACTTGGCGTCGTCCTGGCGGTGTTGCCTGCCGTCCAGCGTCGTCATCGACGAATTGCAGTTCCAGTAGAGCCCGAACCGCATGCCGTTTTTGTGCGCGTAGTCGCGCGCCGCGAGCATTCCTTTGGGCCATAGCGTCGCGTGGCCGACCGGCGGATGCGGTTTATGCGTGGTGTCGCCGTTCCACCAATTGATATCAATGACCACGTCCTCGAACCCCAGCGGCGCAATGTCATCAATCAGCGGATAATACTTGGTCTCCGTGGGATTCCAGCTTCCCTGCCCCTGTCCGGTCGCGGCAAAGGCGTTCCATTCCACCTTCGGACGACTGGCGTCTTGCCTCAGCAACACAGGCATCGAGTGATTGAACAGGTATCGGTGCAAGCTGTTGGCAGCATCATCCAGGTCGCCCTGGTAAGCGCCCATGAACCCTGGCGGCACCTCGAACGTCTCGCCGGGGTCGAGATCGGTCCTGAAATGGTCGCCGTTGCCGGCTTTCACGTGGGCGCCAGCCGGGGCGTTGTGGGCCGAGATAGCCATGCGCCCGACGCTCCATTCCCAGCCAAAGTAAACGCCGCGCGCGCCGCCCGACTCAATCACCGTGAACGGAATATAGTCCTGGCTCTCGGTGATGCCGAGGTCCTTGTGGTAGTTCTCACCCAGCAGATCGTGATACACCCCGGTGGCGTCCGGACTGGAGCCATCATCATTGATGTACCAGGCACTCGTATCCTTACCCGGACCCGAAACATGAACATCGATGCTTTCCTGCTCATACATCGTCACTGTCTTGTCCGACTTGTTGACGATGAACATGGAAAGATGCACAGGGCCGGGCCCTTCATGAGCCTGCCAAACCGACCTCAGTTCCAGCGCGGGATCGGCGCAGGTGAAAACAACCGTCAACTTGACGCCGTCACTCTTGTCGACGATCGCCTGGCGGTAGGTCCATGCCGGAGTAACCCGTACGTCGGCGACCTCTACCCGGTCGAAAAAAGGAAAAACCGATGGCACCTTCGTCCAATTCCATCCGTCCGGCCCACTGAATTCATAGATGCATAGGTTCTGGTCGGAACTGACACCCACCGCCAGCCTCGTGTCGGCCGTTTGCAATATCCACTTCTCTCGCGGTGCGGACTCTAGGAGCGGCTCCGCAGCAAGCAGGACAGTCGGCTTGCTCCATGCCCCGAGGGACTGTGCGATCAACGTGGCCACCATTGCCGGAAAGAGGGTGTACGTTGCGAGGGTGCGTGGTCTCATGGGATTCGGGTCATTCAGCATGGGCTCGACGCCAGAGGTTTACGCGCGCCGACACTCCCCGGTCAATACCGAACCTTTCTTTGTTATGTGTGTGTGTTCTTGCAATGGCGCGCGTGGCCGGCAACGCCGGCCAGGTTGCACACGCCGGAAGTGCTCTAATTCGTCACTTCACCCTCTATAGGTCCACAAACCCTGTCACTTGAAACACAGACACCCCGCTTCGGACATCTCCACCGCCCCACGCATCACCATACTGCGTTTCAGCATTTGAGTATTTCGGCTTTTCAGTCTTTCAGCTTTTCCCCCGTGGTCTCCCAGTCCCCTCTTCCGACTTCAGCCTCTAGACTTCCGTCATCCCCAGGGCCTCGCCACGATACGAGTTTCCCCTGGACCGAGCCGAACCTGATGCTTTCGACGTTGTGGGTAAATGCGGTCATTCTTTGCGCCGGTTGCTACGGGTTGGGTGCGCGAGCCTTTCGCTTATTCTTATCGAGGGCCGAGGGCCAGGCCCGTTAAATCGGATTTCGTGCCAGAAGACGCCATGAGATTGAACGAAGCAAAAGAAGATTTTCGCTAGCCGCTACAAACTCCTCCTGCCCTCCTCTGGGATGCCGCCGCGCTAATACGTCGCAGGCCACTTGGTTGGTGCGCACGACTCGGATTCCAAACTCCGGTTGACCCTTCTTCCTACCACCGCCGACTGAGGTTCTATATCAGAAATCAGAAATCCGAAGCACGCAACAAATCCCAAGCACGAAGAGGAAAGCGACCAAGACAAGGGTGCCCCGGCGCGTTTCGAGGGTTGGGTCATTGGGGAGTTGATTTTGTTTCGGATTTCGAGCTTCGGATTTCGGGTTTCCGTCCTTCCCTCTACGCGAGCGACACCGCGCCGGGGGACAATTCAGTCGAAGCCGGGCGTAGAAACCGCGCCAGCCAGATGCAGGTGATCACTAACGCCACCGATACCGCGCCCGCCACCGGGTAGCCGGTGATTCGCCCGTTCGGACCCTGGCCGATGATGCTGCCGGTCAGCCACGCGGCCAGGCCGCAGGAGAATTGCTGGACCGACGAATTGAGGCTCATGAACCCGCCGCGATAGCGCGATTCAACCGCCACGGTCATCATCGCCATGGCCGGAACAAACCGGCCGGACATGCAGATCATCAGCAGCGTCGAGGTTGCCAGCGCCCCCAGCAGCGGCACGCGCGGCAGATGTGTCAGCGCGGTGATGGGGATAGTTGCCGAAAGCGACATCAGCGTGAACACATGACCAGGCCCATGGCCTTGCCTCGGCGCTGTTCCGGGATAACGTCACCCACAATGGCCAGAATCACCGCGCCGGTCACGCCGCCAAAGGCCCCGGCCAGGGCGCGGGCGGCGACCAGCAACGGGTAGCTTGGCGCCAGCGCGCACAGGAGCGTTCCGACGGCAACGCCCAGGAACAGCCACAGCAGGGCGCTCTTGCGGTCAAAGCGGTCGAGGCAAAATCCCGCAACGACCCCGGCGATTCCCGCCGCGATGGCATAGGCGGCGACGATCAGGTTGAACTGGGCCGGAGTCAGGTGCATGAGCCGCATGTATTGGGGGCCCAGCGGCAGGATGATAAGGAAATCCAGGTTCGTGGTGAACTGGATGGCCGCCAACAGCACCAGCAATGTTCGTTCGTTCTTCGGGTTCACTGCTCAAAATCCGGCGTTCGCACTCCAGCGGCCACGCCGCGTGGGCTTGGCCGGGAATGCTCTAGCTCCGGGCGTTGGAAGGTAGCACGGAATTGCCGCCGCGCGAAAAGGGCTGCCAGTGTCCCGGAGGGACACCCGGCAATAGCCCAACGCTTCAGCATTGGGTTTGGGAACGCATTGACCCGAGTCCAGGAGGGACCGCTGAGGCGGGTTACTCTCCAACATGCCTCAGCGCGGGGCGGACATCCGAGCGCACACGCGGATCCCGGGGCAGGGGTTCGTATGACCCTTTTGCCGGCCTGTTTCTCCAGGCCGCCCGCAGGCCCCCTCCAGGCGTATTACTGGCCAAGGGGTTGCCTACCGGTTGCCTACCCCTTGGCTAGGCCCAGGCTGGCACGGGGCCCCAGGCAGGTTTTCGGGGCGCCTTGGCGCTGCATTCCGGTCGCCGGCGCCAGCGGCGGAGGGCCATTTTACCAGCGGCCCGGCCCGGCGGGCCTGGGGAGCTGTAACTTTTGTGCCGCGGGAGCGTCTAAAGACAGCGGGTGGCGAGTGCCCCGCGCGCTTCCGCCGGCCGAGGGCTGGGCGAGTGGCACGGGAGCACCGCATGCCCTGATGGACAACTCCAAGCAGAAAGGCGACTCGATGAACTTATCCGATCCTCCGCGAAGCGGCAGACGCGGCGAGTGGGTTTACTATATGCGCGGCAACAAGCAATGCCGCCGCCGCTACGTCCGCCCTCGGGACCCGCGCACTCCCGCCCAGTTGGGCGTGCGCCAGACCTTTGGCGCGGCCTCCAAAACCTGGAGCAGCCCGGGTTTGTCCCCACAGGAGAGGCAGGAGGTGCGCGCCGCCGCCAAGAAGGTGCAGAGCCGGCCGCGCCTGCGCCAGTCCGGCCATCTGTTCGGGCAGCAATACTTCGTTCAACAGGCCTGCCTCAAGAAAGGGAAGGCTCAGGGTTGAGCCAGGAGAGCGGGTAGCGGACGTCCCGCCTGGTTGAGCGGGCTCCGGATCTGTTCTTCCCTACTGGATTCGTAGTTTGCGAGCCATATTGAAGTCGCAAATTGCGACTTCAAGTTTGCCTCACGGGAGGCCGCAAGCTGCCTGTCGCGTTTACCGAACACGGGGTGCTCATGGCCGCCAACATACTCAACAGCCCTCGCGCCGTCGCGATGAGCGGCTATGTCATTCTCAACGAAGACGCCGTCCGCTACCGTGTCCGGAAGAAGAACTGATTGGAACAAGTGCCCGGACTTGGAACAACGTGGCTTCGGCGCGAACCGAGACGCCTCGCCACTTCCGACCGCAGCAATTGGTCCAAGCGAAGCCGCAATGAGCAATCACGCGGATGAATCCCCATAGGAAGTGTCGATAGTGACGACCGACACCGGCACGACCTGATCCTACGCGTTTGGCAGGTTGACCCGCTGAAGTGAGGATTGACGCTTGCTCAAGGCAGTCGAGCGCTTGTCTTAGGGCGCTGCAACTTGCAGCGGGAGGTTCAGACTCGCAAATCCAGCATCGTCCAGCGTTAGCAGCTCATCAGCGCCGTACTTGATGGCCGCCTCGGCGTGCATGAGGTCGTGAATCCGGGCGCCGCGCACCCCGAGCGAGCTGGCTTTCTTGAGCGCGGACACTGCGTCGGCCGCAGACAGCTCGACGAAATCCAGGTCTTTGGCCAGATCGGCTGCCATGTTGGCAGCGTCTGCCGGCGGATACCGAAAGTTGACCCCTTTAGTGAGCGTCGAAAAGACCTCCGCCAAGCTATGCGGGCGGGTCCCGTTTTCTCCCCGGCGGATCCGGGAACGCAACCTGGGAACGTGCAGGGCCTCGATTAGCGCCGAGGTGTCCCAATAGGTCTTCATCGGGCCTCTCGGTCGGCCCTAATCGCGCGGATCACCTTTGCACGGTCGAGCTGCATCTCGGCCCCCATCCAGCGACCGTTCACTTTGCGCGCGCGAACCACCGGGACCTCTTTCTCCACCAGTTCAACCAGCCGGATACTGCCATCGGCCTGGCGTTCGGCGGAAAACGCTCTCTTCGGTGTGAAGAGGCTTTTGCAGGCCAGCCGCCCATTGTCGTCAGCCACCAGTTTCATAATGGAATAATCCCATTGCCGCAGCCGCACTTCAAGCCCTTTCTCCAGAGTCTTGGCGATGGGACAAAACTTGCCTGTTGATGCCCTCCGCCAGGTCTGGCAAGATGGGGCCCCGATGAATGAGAGCGAAAAGCAACTCTCCCTCACCCGCGTAGCGTCAAGTGCAACCGGGATGGCAAAAAGCAATCTCTTATCAGTTATTTCCCTTTGCAACCCCCGGTGATCGGCGCAAAGGCGGGCTTATGTGATCGGAGTAAACGGAATTCAAACGCACACTTATGAACATTTACGTTTGGGATTCATACAACGGATTGATTCGCAGCATTGATCAAAGCAGGGGTTCGACCATAGCTCGGTTCACTTCCTTCTTAGGCGAAACGAGCCAAGCTCTGGTCGGACCTTTTCTGTATTCGTTGTAAACCAGTGCTCCCCACCTGCGCGGGGATGGTCCGGAGACTCGGTTGGGGCAGACCTCGGCTGGGGTAAGCTCTGCTCCAACACAAGCTGCGGCCGCTCGCAAGGCTGCTGACAACGACCCGGACAGGCAGGCTTGCGTGGAGCAGCTTGAGAAAATTTACCAAGCCATTCAGGCTTACCGTCACGACCATAAGGACCTGCCTAACTGGCTGTCCGACCTCGTGCCGCAGTACCTCACGGACACAAATCAGCTCATTTGCCCCATTGCCAAGCGGACTGGGCGAACCCATCCCTTCGAGCAACTGAAGGACCCCAAAATACCCAACGCTTACCTTTATGAGTTCAGCACGTTGCCTATGGGCAGCGTCTGGGCAGGTGGAGAGATCCGGATGCGTGATTTCAAGCGCCGGCAAATGGGCTTGATCGGAGGCGACGTTCCCATTGTGCGTTGCCACCTGCATGACCCCGTCCTCAATCTCGCCTTCAGTGGCCGCATCTACGACAGTGGCATGAATTGGGAGGAGAACTTCACGGACTGGGTTGAGTTTTCCGCGCACCGGCTTGAGAATCTATTCCCGGAAGGCCCCCGCCCTTCAGTGGCGCGGCAGCCTGCTCCCGAGGCAGATGAGCCCGGCCCGGAAAAGCTCCTCGGACAGGCCGCCCCCGAGTTCACGCTGGCCCTGCTGGATGGGGGCGACTTCGATTTGGCCTCTCACCAGGGGAAACATGTTGTGCTCTTGGATTTCTGGGCCACCTGGTGCGGGCCGTGCCGGGCGGCAATGCCCACGCTAGTGGAAATCTCCCGTGATTATGCGGACAAGGGAGTAAAATACTTTGCGGTTAACCTCCAGGAGGAACCCGCCAAGATTCGCGATTATCTGAAGCAGGCCGATATGAATATCGCCGTGCCGCTCGACAAGGACGGCACCTGCGCAAAGAAATACGCGGTCCGCGGGATCCCGACGATGATCATCGTCGGCAAGGACGGGAAGGTTAAGAAGGTGCATGTCGGCTCATCGCCGACGCTGAAAAGCGAAATCACTCACGCGCTGGATGACCTAGTGGCGGCGAAATAGCCTCAGCCTCGAACCGATCACCCGCGCAAGAAAGGAAAGGAAAAGGGGACCGCGGGAAGGCATCAGCACATCCTATCCTCCGCCTCGGGAACAAGGCAAAAGGCTAAACCCGCACCTGCCAAAGCGGTCCCGTTGTTGTGTCAATAGTCAGGACTGACGCTTGTAGGGTGAAGTTACAGCAATTCTCATTTTGGCTTAACAGGCTACGGTTTTTGAGTGGTTGGTTGGGTATTGGTTGGCGGCGATGGGCGGCGGGCCGAAAGAATATTTACTTTTCTCTGGCTTCAGTTCTCCCTTTGGGCTACTCCTTGGTCCGTGGACCGAGCACTGGTCATCCAGGGCCGAGCGATTCGACCCGAAGACGTCGCGCAGATTCGCGGCTGGTTGCATGCCCATCCCGATTCGAATCGGACGCGGCTGTCCCGTGAGTTGTGTCGGGCTTGGAACTGGCGCAACGGCGTCGGCCAACTCAAGGATATGGCCTGCCGAAACCTGCTGCTCAAGCTGGAGGCCCGAGGCCAGATCCGGCTGCCCCCGCGCCGAACGGCCTCGGTCAATGGCCTGCGTAATTGCCAAGCCCCGGTTTGGGAGCACGATCAAAGGGTCATCGCCTGCCCGCTCCAACACTTGCAACCGGTGTGGCTGGCTCCCGTAGTCGAGGGCAGTTCTGAGGCTTGGCTCTTCCGGTGGCTGCTCCAGCGCCACCACTACTTGGGACAGCGCAATTGCGTGGGCGAGAACCTAAAGTACTTGGCCCGCGACCGAAGCGGCCGGCCCCTGGCCTGTCTGCTCTTCGGTGCGGCGGCCTGGAAGGCCGCGGCGCGGGATCAGTGGATTGGCTGGACGGCCCGGCAGCGGGCTACGCACCTGAGTTGGCTGGCCAACAATTCGCGGTTTTTAGTTTTGCCCTGGGTCCGGGTGCCGCACTTGGCCAGCCATCTGTTAGGGCGGGTGGCCGCCCGGCTCTCGGCCGACTGGCAGCAGAAGTACGGACATGCGATTTACCTGCTGGAAAGCTTCGTCGAACCACCCCGGTTTGCCGGGGCTTGCTACCGGGCCGCTGGCTGGGTGCCGGTGGGCCTAACCAGCGGGCGCACCCGCAACGATGATGGGCGGACGCCCAGGGTGGCGCGCAAAGCGCTTTACCTCAAGCCGCTCCGGGCCGACGCGCGGCGGAGGTTAGCGGCGTGAGCCTCCCCAAGCTCAAAACCTGGGATGAGCACCTGGAACACTTGCGCCAGATCGTGGGCGGCTTTCCCGACCACCGCACCGGTAAGAATACGAGCTATTCGATGGAGGACATTGGCCTGGGGGCTTTTGCGGTCTTCTTCACCCAATGTCCCTCCTTCCTGGCGCACCAGAAAACGATGGACCAAGCCAAGGGCCAGAGCAATGCCCAGAGCCTGTTTCACTTGGAGAAGATTCCCTGTGACAATCACATCCGGGAGATGCTCGATCCGGTAGCGCCTGAGCACCTGTTTCCTGCCTATGACGCTGCTTTTGAGAGCTTGCGCCAAGCGGGTCACTTGGAAGCCTGGCGCGGGCTCCAAGACCAACTGCTCCTGGCGTTGGATGGCACGTGGTACCACTCGTCCGCAAAAATCCACTGCCCCAACTGCTCCTGCATGGAACATAAAAGCGGCGGCAAAACCTATTATCACAGTGCGGTGACGCCGGTGATCGTGGCCCCAGGCCGCGAGCAGGCTATCCCCCTGCGCCCCGAGTTCATCGTGCCGCAGGACGGTCATACCAAACAGGATTGCGAACTGGCCGCCAGCAAGCGCTGGCTGGAAAAGAACGCCGCCCAGTACGCGGCTCTCCGGGCCATCCTGCTGGGCGATGACCTCTACTGCCACCAGCCCTTTTGCCGGCGCACCCTGCTGCACGGCTTTGACTTCATTTTTGTTTGCAAGCCCGATTCCCACACCACGCTCTACCACTGGGTCCAGTTGCTGCAACGGCCCGACTTGGGTACCGTAACGGCCCGGGTCAAAGTCGGGGCGCACTTTCACACCTATGTCTATCGCTATGCCAACCGCGTCCCGCTGGCCGAGGGCCAGGACGCCTTGCAGGTCAACTGGTGCGAACTGACCGTCACGGACCACCAGGGCAAGGCCATTTATCACAACGGGTGGGTCACCAACCTCAACCTCACCGACCAGAACGTGGCCGCCATCGTCGCCGCCGGCCGGGCCCGGTGGAAGATCGAAAACGAGCACAACAATACGCTCAAAACCAAGGGCTACCACCTCGAACACAACTTCGGCCACGGCCAGCAACATCTCTCCTCACTGCTGGCCACCATGAATATCCTGGCCTTCCTCTATCACACCTTTCTGTCTTTTACCGATGAGCACTACCGGCTCA
>Ga0209697_10002017_pt1 | contig 29925 bp, 31 predicted proteins | sample AliMusrvi5mmetaG_FD_184115 | JGI IMG/M metagenome (GOLD analysis project Ga0209697, IMG submission 184115) | Freshwater lake bacterial and archeal communities from Alinen Mustajarvi, Finland, to study Microbial Dark Matter (Phase II) - Alinen... | ecosystem: Environmental > Aquatic > Freshwater... | reverse complement strand
TTGAACTTCTGGCAGTGTCGCGGGGGGAAATGCTGGTGATTGATCCATCGGTAATCCTCCATTGGTTATAAGAAGGGTACCGATTGTAGCAGATCAATTTTTTGGCGTCATGGCAGGCTTGCCGAAAAGACACCAGAGTCTTAAACCTGGATTAAGAGGCAGCGCAGTGCGGTTATGCGGGAAGAACCTGAATTTGACGGTGAACAGCGGCTCATTTCCCAACGCCGCACATCTGGAGGAGAAGGTAAAAAAAGCCGGCAACGATTGCCGAAGCCGGAATGGTAACCACCCAGGCGAGCGCCAGATTGGCAGCAACCTCCCAACGAACGGCGGATAAACGTTTAGTGGAGCCAACCCCGAAGATACAGGCGGTTATGGTATGAGTTGTGGAAATCGGCGCACCAAAGAGTGATGCGCCGGTAATAACCAGGGCGGCCGATGTTTCTGCGGCAAAACCGGTAAATGGTTCCAATTTTGAAATACGTTGGCCCATCGTTTTGATAATTTTCCATCCACCAAGCGCCGTCCCCAGACCCATTGCCGAGGCACAGGAGATTGTAACCCAGAAAGGAACAATTATAGAGTCGATCTGGTGAAAAAGCAGAAGAGCCAGGGTGATTACGCCCATGGTTTTTTGCGCGTCATTCAAACCGTGACTGGTAGCCATAAAGGCAGCCGAGAGAATTTGCAATTTTTTAAATTTTTGCCCGACGTTTTTGCGGTTGGCATTGGCAAAAACATACAGCATCCCAAGCATCACCAGATAGCTCACGATAAATCCGGCAAGGGGTGATAACACCATAGGAAGAATGATTTTTTTTAGAATGCTCATGCCGTTTAAGGTGGAAAAACCGGAATGAGTAATTGCCGCCCCAATCAGTCCACCGATGAGCGCATGGGAGGAGGATGAGGGGATGCCGAAATACCAGGTGATAAGATTCCAGGCTATGGCGCCAATGAGAGCCGCTAAGACTAGGATCTGACTGCCCATGACGATATCCGTGTTGACTATGCCTTTGCCCAGGGTATTCGCCACTTCACTCCCTAAAAGGGCACCGATGAGATTCAGTGCCGCCGCCATGATCACCGCCGTTCTCGGGGTCAACACATTGGTGGTAACTACCGTGGCTATGGCATTGGCACAATCATGCGCCCCGTTGGTAAAATCAAAGATCAAGGCGATGACAACTATGACAACGAGAAGTAAAGGGACATCAAGCATTTTTCAGCACCACCTCTTCAATAGCATCCACCAGATCATCTATCCGTTCGATTACCTGTTCGATGCGATCATACACCTGTATCCATTTGATAATATCCACAACTCCGCTAAGTTCGCTGATGGCCCCATCCTGTAACTCCGACAGGCCGGTGCTGAGCAGCATCTCACAATCCAGCTTGAGATCCTTGCTTTCCCGAACTATCGGCCCTACTTCCTCTCTACCCTGCAGGGCATAGATCAGTTTTCCGGTAGAAGCGGCCATCAAACTGATATTCTGCAACATTTTCTTGGCTGGAAAGCGTATGTGGCTAAAGCCGGAGATATGGGTGCGGGTGGCTATGCTTTTCAGGAAATTGATCGAATCTTCTTGGGCGAGATTGATCCGGTAGATATCTTCGCGATCGATCGGCGTGATGAACGAGCCGGAGAGCTGGCGGGCGATTTCCCGACACAGTTCATCACCCTGTTCTTCCTTTATGGAAATGCGTTTAAATGCCTGGTCCACCGAGTTGTAATCATTGAAAAGTTGACTCAACTCAGAGGCAACATCCTTGAGAATTTCATTTTGCTGGATCAGCAGATCAAAAAAACGAATAGATTTAGGGAAAAGGGTAAATGCCATAATAATATTCCTGCTTGGTTATTCCAACGGTTGGTAAATAAAGGATTTTCACTGCTGATAGATGATGTTTGAGATTCAGTTTCTGGGTACGGAAAGAGTTTCTAGATGCGTTGTTCAATACAAGAAATAGATTAGGATTTTGTTAGTTTTTCATTATATTTTGGTTAGCATTGCGCGCAGAATAGCAAGTTGCTATAACCCCATAATTTCAGAATACATTTTTAACACCAAGAACCAAAAGGCCTTTCGGCAACTTGCGACAGCTGCTCTTCATGGAAACTTACGATCCAAGGGTGCTTGCTTCATGTGAGGACCTTGGTCTCATTCTTTATAAAAATTTGGGTAGAGTTTTTGAGCACAATCAGGACACACCCCGTGCGTAAAGAGGGCATCCGATCGATCTTTTATATAGGATTCGACCTGAAACCATTCTCCCTTCTCATCTCGTATTTTTTTACAGGAGGCGCAGATCGGCAGCATGCCGCTTAATAGCTTGACTTTCGAAAGAGATTCTTCAAGTTGGCCAATGAGCCTCTCGCGCTCAAGAGCAGCTTGATTACGATCAGTTATATCTTTACATACCGATATCATAACCGATTCTCCATTCAGGTCGATGAGTTCCGCCGAGCGAAGCATAGAACGGATCTCGCCGGATTTCATGCGAAACTTAACCTCATGGCTACTGATTCGTCCCTCTCTCAGAAGTATTGAGACAATACCTTTTCGCTCCTCAGGGTTGACCCACATTTGCAGTTCCAAAGAAGTTCGTCCGACTATCTCCTCCCGACTGAATCCCGTCATACGAAGAACGGCTGCATTAACATCAAGATAACGACCGGAATGAAGATTGCTGATAATTACCCAATCAGGGTTTGCATGAAACAATTTTGAAAATTTTTGTTCCGAGACCCGAAGCTCATCTTCCATTTTTTGACGAAGGATGTTCTCCTCTGCTATTCGTCGAAGCAGTCGATCAGTGGTAAGCAGCACGAAATACGCTACAATTAAGGCGACAAAGGTACTGAAAAAGATGGTTATTATGTGGGACTGCCAGACTGTTATGGTAGGAAACAACAACTGTTTCAGGGACTCATAAGCCGTCATGCTGAAAAGCATCCCTGCAGCCGTCAGCAGCAACCTCTTCCTGAGTTGTCGTCTTCCTGCATCATGAGAAGTCCGAGGCGGAAGGATATTTTTCTCAATTCGGTTTGCCATTATTACCCACAGTTTTAAGGAGAGTTCCGATGTAATATTAACGTCCAAGTCACTGAAAAGCAAATTGTCAGAATTTGGTATATCGGGACAGTGTTTTTAAATGGGAAACGTCTTGTGGGAGTTCAGGCTAATGCTGGCGAGGGTTGCTGGATTAGAAATTCACCCCGGACGCCGTCGACAACATTGTCTGCTGTTTGCGACAAATCTTTCGATATGTGGCGCCGGTATCCTGTGACCAGCGAGCGATGTAAAGAATCGTTTTTAAAACGAACCCGATCTCAGGTAGTCTGTTATTGAACTACGTGGTATTGATTTGACTCATCGGCCTCAGGCCTGACAGAATCACTATTACTCGGTTTCGAATGCAGACACAAATTGGCGTGGTAATCCTGGAATTCTCATGAAGATTCTCGCCCTCTAAAAGAACGAATTGTGGTAACCAACACATGACCAAGGAGGCAGCAATGGGCAAAAAGGACAAAAAAGAACTTTCTTTAGAAGATGATATTCAGGTAGTTATTTCCATGCTTCCCAAGCTGGAAAAATTATTAAAAACCCACAAAGAGGTTACCAAAGAGTATCAGAAGTACCGGAAAAACGGTGGGGATGAGATTCGTGGTCTCGAAAAGCATTTAGGTTGCTCTGAAAATACCTGCTGTAGCTGTGGAAATGAAGAGAAAAACAGAGGCAATTGAGAATTCGACGAAACCGGAGGCAGCTGAGGGGACTACAAAAGCCAAAAAGACGAAAAAGAAAGATAAATAATATTTTCTTACAACCGGTGTCAATTTTGGGGCTTCAGAATTTTTTTGTGGCTCCAAAGATAATTCCACCAAGAAACGAGGAGCCTACCAATTATTATGTCTTGATTTTAGCAATTTTTTCAATATCATTCCAGATCGTTCGATAAGCGTCAGCAATTTCTTCTTTCGCCGCAAACGTCAAAAGTGGTGCACGATGAATACCCATTTTCTCAACATCAGTTGAAAAGGGTATGTAACTATTCAGAAATCTCTTATATTCCTTTCGCAAGGAATTCATTGTTTCGCGATGGAGATTTTTGCTTTGTTGTACCATGCTAAAAAATGGTAGGAGCTTTCTTTTCCGGTATTTTTTATCGCTGAAAAACTCGTAGAGCTGCTCAAGGGATCGTACCGACAAAGTCGTGGGTATTACCGGCACTACAATTATATCAACTGCTTTGAAGATATTTTCAGAGAGTAAGGAAATATTTGGAGGGCAATCCAGAATGATTACCTGGTATTCACTATTTATAGCCTGCAAAGCCTGTTGCAGCCGCGAACGACTGTTTTTCATGCGCGATAAAAAGATATCAAAATCGCGAAAAGTGAGGTTAGCCGGCAGGAGGTCGAGGTTTTGATAATCACTTTCCCGAATGGCGGGCACAATATTCTCACTATTCTGAAAAAAAGACTTATCCTTCAGTTGCATTGAAGGTTTCACCCTAAAATAAAAACCAGAAGCTCCCTGAGGATCAAGATCGCATAACAAGGTTCGGTTACCATTCATTGCGCTGGCATAGGCAAGATTTACTGCTGTTGCCGTTTTACCCACCCCTCCCTTATTGCTGTAACAGGCAACAATCTTCATCTGAAGCTTTTCCTACTTAAAAGACTTAATAGTTAAGAGCATGGATTTATTTTTATTTATTCCTGCTTGAATGGAGGGATGAGGCAGGAGATCCTGGTCTCCTCTACCGTCTGGTCAACGAGTAAAGGAAGCAAAATGGCTCTGGGCAGTAAGCGGTTCTTCTCCTTCAGCTGGTTTTCTGCGCAGATATCTCCCATCTGGCATCATGTCCCATGAGAAGGTGTTATCCTTTTCATACACGGAGAGGATTTCTTCCAGCTCGGCCTTGATCCCAGGATTATAGACGGGAACAATTGTTTCCATTCGCCGGTCAAGATTACGCTTCATCCAGTCCGCAGAGCCGATGAGGAAGATTGGGTCACCAGCATTTTCAAAACGATAGATTCGGCTGTGTTCCAAAAATCGGCCGAGAATGCTGTACACCCTGATAGTCTGGGAAAGGCCGGGCACCCCGGCACGGAGGCTGCAAAGTCCCCGTACGTTTAGGGAAATAGGGACACCTGCCTGACTAGCCAGGTAGAGTTCTCGGATGATGTCGCGGTCCTGCAGCTGGTTCAGTTTAGCCCTGATTCCGACAGGTTTTTCAGTCCGGCAATTGTCAGCTTCCTGGCGGATGAGCGCGGTGAATCGCTCGCGCATATTATGCGGGGCAACAAAAAGCAGGTTGTATTGCTGCGCGGCAATGGCCCCGGTCAGTTCATTGAACAAACGACTGGCGTCTTCGCCGAGCTGCTGGTTGCAGCTGATAATACCAAGATCGCCATAGAGACGGGCTGTACCGGTGTGATAGTTGCCCGTTCCAATATGGACGTATCGTTTAATCCCACCGCTTTCCTCACGGACTACCATTGCCAGTTTGACATGGGTTTTTAGTCGTTCGACACCATAGACGACGTGGGCGCCTCCCTGTTCCAGTTGTTTTCCCCAGGCGATATTGGGTGCCTCATCGAAGCGGGCAGTAATTTCAACCAGAACAGCCACCTGTTTGCCGCGTTTCAACGCTTCCATCAAGGCCATAACGATCGGTGATTGGGTAGAAGTTCGGTAAATGGTGAGTTTGATCGCAAGGACTTTCGGGTCAGTCGCGGCATGCTGCAGAAGTCTTAGGACCGAGGAATCAAAATCATGGTAGGGCAGATGGATGAGGATGTCCTCTTTCTTGATTTCATCAAAAAAACTATCGCTGTCCAGGGGATGGATTCTTTTAAGCCGGGAATGGTGAACGGGGATATGAGGGGCATCGCGCAAGTCGCTGCGGCCTTCAACCTTAAGTTCGAGAAGGACGCTATAGCCGAGCATTCCATGGATCTTCATCACCTGTGTTTCATTGATGGTGAGTTGTTCGACCAGCCAGCCGAGAAGCTCTTCAGGGATGGAATCAGTCACTTCCAGGAGGACAATGCCGGCAAATTTCCGGTAATTCAACTCGGCCGTGACCATGCTGATAATGCTTCCCGGTTCAAGCTCTTCGCCGGGATGGTCATCAAGCCGGGCACGATCCCAGGGGTTATCTTTAGCGCCACGGGTGACCCGGAAACAATAGGTGGCAATCGACGTGGCGCGGGGGAAGAGGAGATGTAGATTGTTGGCAACGATCTCCTCCAGCAGAACAAAACCTCGATTTTCCGGCAAGGCTACCCACCGTTTGCGGTTGGCAGGAACCTTCAGCCGGACGAAACGATTACGCCCGTCCTCCTTGGTGATGACCACTGCAAGATTGAGGCTGAGGTTGCTGATGAACGGGAAAGGATGGGCGGCATCAACAGCCAGAGGTGTGAGAATCGGCAGAACCGATTCCTCGAAGTGCCTCTGTAAAAAAATCTTGTCCTCCTCCGTGAGCGAGTCGTAGGACAGCAGAAAAATTCCTTCGCTGGCCAGGGAAGGACGTAAGGTATCCATGAAAAGCTTGCTGAGGATGCCTGTCTGCCGTTGCAATTCATCGCAGCAGAGTTCTAGCTCCTCACAGGGCTTGAGGCCGTCGAGATTGGCAACCCCTGGCTGGTTTTTCACCTTTTCATGCAGCCCACCCAATCTTTTCATGACGAACTCGTCAAAGATCATTCCCATGATGCCGGCAAATTTAATGCGCTCAAGCAGTGGCTGGGTATTGTCTTCGGCGATTTCGAGCACCCGACGGGCAAACGAGAGCCAGCTCAATTCTCTATTGATATACGCGTCACTAGCATCAACATCGAGGAGGGGAATTGCATCCATGGTAGTGTCCTGAGGTTTGGGAGGGTCTCCATCTGCTATAAACCGTCTACAAATTGAAACCAATTCCTTGGAACACTGAAAATTCTTAGACTAAAAAGTTTATCAAAATCATTTTCACAAACCCACTTGGGTATAGCTCGTAGCCTGTAATTTTGGCCGTTTGAGAGAACAGTGAGGTTAAATATTCCTCCACGGTGCTTAAGTTCAGGGGGAACACCATCTATAAGCAGACCTGAATAAGATATATTCTTTACAATTCCGGTATATAAATCATGCCCACTCGAGATCTCCACCACCAAATTCGATACTTCCTTCCTTTCTTGATGTCTTTTCTCCATATGCCCTCCTTCAGCTTGAAACCAATTAAACTAGATTGTATAACCGCGAAAAAAAAAATCAAGCGAGGGAACTAGGCGATAAGTCAGTGTTCTCTTCAGTCTATCACTTGTTAACCTAATGAAAGGTTAATAATTTTTTGAAATTTCCTGAGAATTCCTTTCTGCTCTTTCTTAATCAGTTGTATCGCCGCTCCTACTTCCAAAATTCGTCGGTCTCTTTTGTCCATTTCATCCCATTCAACAAGTATTTTTGAAACCTCAAGAGGGTAAACGCTGACGCGACATTTATTGCCTCTCTTACTGTATACGTACTCAGCAAAGACATTTTTTGAAACATCGCCAATAACGCCGGCTTCTTCAAAAGCTTCTTTCGCCGCTGACTTCTCTGGAGACATTAATTTTTCGATTCTCCCCTTAGGTATCACCCAATTTTTGTTCGAGCTGGAGGTAACCAATACGACCTCAGTTACCCCGTCTTTAGTCCTAAAAGGAACTACCGCTGATTGTCTAAACAACCACACATGTTTCTTTGCCATTATTCCTCAAAAGCTAAATTTTCAGATTTCACCTAAATCTGTTGGGAGAAAACTAAACAACCCAATATTTTTTCTTTGAGAATTCATTCACTTGGTACCCTGTCTTGGGGGAACTCTTTACAAATACTGACGAATAGAAGGAAATTGTAACTCAACTCAGCCTTCGCGGGGGTCCCTTTTCTAAGCACGGTCAGCTTCAACGATGTGAACAATGTTGTTATGCGTCCCGAAACAGTTCGGGCTAGTCCTTAAATTTTCAGGATCTTCAGCCCATTCCCCGTCAACAAAAAACTTGTAGCCTATAATTCCTGGTGGAAGCATCTTCGTTTTTTTCCATGTTCCATTTTTATCTCTCTGCATTGGATCTGCATCAGGATTCCAATGGTTAAATTCACCAACGAGAGAAACGCTCTTCGCATCTCTTGATTTGAATGCAAACTGGATTCTTTTGATTTTCTGTTTCGAGCTGCTTTTTTGCATAATGAGCCTCCATTGTTGATGCGGCGGTTTCCTTTTGAAATATACCTATGAGATTGCTAAGGCGTTAAGAACACGATGCCTTAATGATTCAGAGCAACTATTTCATCGGACGAGGGAATAATGCTACGGTTATGGTATCACCCCATGCCACAGAGGAATCCGTTTTTGCAGGATCGACATTCCACAAGCATTCCCGGACCGACATTAATCTGCTCTTGGTATCAATTGTAACAAGATAAAAAGAGAGTTTGGTCTCATCGTCTTTTGAGACTTCGCCTTTCATTGGTGAATCCACTCCGAAGGTGTGAACCGCGATAGTATTGTCAGGACCGGTCCAGTCACGAAAACGTTTCCAATGATCGTTGCCGTGAAAATAAGCGGAAATGTTGGGATTGGAGTAGAAAAATGCTTCCAAAGATTTTTGCTCGATGGTTGTCGGATCGTCAACTGACTTGCCGCCGGAAAAATTGTCGGCAAGCAGGTTTTCGAACTTGTCCTTGCCGTTAATATCGTGGTTGTCGTTTGGATTTTTAAAATGTTTGGATTCAACTTCCGGCTCGTCATGGGTAAAAACAATAACAGGAGTTGATTTTTCGACGCTTTTCAGATCTTCAGCCATCCATTTGCGTTCCATGCTGTCAGGCCACAGACTGATGAACATAAAATGAATGCCGCCCATATTCAGGGAATAATGGACTTTATCCTCGATATATTTGAACGTATCTTTAGTTTTTTGAATGGTGGGCTTCATCATCATGTTGAATATCCCGGCCATGGCACCGGCATCGGTGGTGGGAACCATGGGTTTATAAAAACCAATGGCGTTGGTGATGTCATGATTGCCAGGCAGGACATAAAGCGGAGATTTTTTACCATTTCTGTCATGGATTTGTAGTCCGTCGACATAGTCTGCTTTAAATTGATCCCAAGATATCGAGGCGCATTGAATCGATTTCTCCGGGGTGCCTTCCTGACGGTTGGCGATATCACCGCCTTCAACGACAAAATCAATAGCCCCAGTTATTTTGCCGGCATTAATCCCGCCATCTGCAGGAAGTTTCACATTGGGGAGGGCATTGATTTTGGAGATCATCGCCGCATTGACAAGATGCGCATCCACTTTAGAGGCTCCTTGGAAAGCTTTCCGGGTAATGCCGTAATGGGGGTCGGCTGTCATGATAAACTGGATATCAGTTTGTGGGGATTCCTGGGTTGCAAATCCGTTGATGCTTAAACCAGCAAGAATAAATGTGAGCAATATGGTGGAACGCTTGAAAAACTTCTGATTGGCATTCTTGAAAAATCGAATGGTCATTTATAGCTCCTTTCTCGTAATTGGATTCGACTTCCGCTTGCGAAATCATTAAAAATTGATCAACCAAAGCCCAAACCTCTGCCCAGCAGATAGGCTGGTTGAGATTCTATCTACCCCTGAAATCAAAGATCGAACGATTGCAGGAGCGTGGCAAGATTCTTCGTCGCTTCTCCGGTCTGTTCGAAATACCGGCTGCGCAGTTCACAGATCAGCAAGCCATCGTATTCATGGATAAATTCAGCAAGTAGAGCCTGAAATGGTATATTGCCCCAGCCGACCGGCATGTGGGAGTCGCCTTTGCCAAAAGGGAGCTGGTGGGTCTGAATTTTTTCGGTGGCATAAACCGAATGACCGAAATTGTCATGGACATGGCAATGGGCGATAAATGGAGCAATGCTACTTACTTCGCCTATTATATCGAGGTTATAAAATTTCGCCGAGAGATGCAGATGGCCGAAATCGAGGGTCATCCGTACATTGTCCCGGTTAATCTGTCCCACCTGGGTCGCGAGCACATGGGGAATTTCCGCATAGCAGTAGGGTGAATGGTGCAGATAGGGGCGGGCATTCTCCATGGCAATTATGGTTTCGGAAAAGGAGTCGGCTGCTTCCTGAAGAAGTTGCGCCTCATGGAGAAGAAGAGCTTGTTGTTGCTCAGATGTGAGCTTTAACGGGCCTTTTATGGCAAATTGTTCCTCCGGCAGAAAGCGGCCGGGGTGGTAGACCATACAGCGAGCACCAATTGCCGAGGTAAATTCCAGAGAAGCAAGGAGTACGTCATTGTGCATGCCGGGGCAATGGTGGTCCATGAGATTTAAAGGATTTGGGGCATGGGTGCTGTAGGCAAAGGGAAAGTCGGCGAGAATCTTTTGAATTTCGGATGTTCGCCTAGGATCAAGGCGGCCGTTTCGTACTGCGTCAAGTCCGTGTATCGATATCTCCGCCGCGGTCAAACCGAACTCCTGAAAGGCGGCGAGGTCACGCTGCAAGGCCTTTAAGCTGCCATCCACTCGCACTTCATTGATATTACTTCCTATCTTCAACATGTGGCGAAAACCTCCCGACCGGCGACAAAGGTCTTAAGTACCCTGGGGAAATCGTCGGAATGATCGACCAGAACCATGTCCGCCGCCTTGCCTTCGCTCAGCGATCCGGTTTCATCGGCGATGCCCACCGCTCGCGCCGGGTTCAGGCTTACCATCTTGATTGCCTCATGCAGAGGCAGGATGCCGAGCTTTGTAAGGGTCCCTACGGCGTGGAGCATGGTCATCGGCGAGTAGTCGGAACAGAGGATATCCCCGAATCCGGAGTCGATCGCCTCGCGGGCACTGAGATTCTTGGCCTGCGACTGGCCCCGAAGTACATTGGGTGAACCGAGGCAGACACTGACGCCTAGCTCGTGGGCGGTATGAATCGCCTCAAGGTTGACCGGAAACTCGGTCATGCCGATGTTCATCTCCTTCAGCCAGGTGATCTTCTCACGGGAGTCGTCGTCGTGGGAGGCGATGGCGATGCCATGTTGCCTGCAGATCTCGATCAGTTTGGCGATCATAGCCGAGGCGTGGTTTTTTTTCGCTTCGAGCTTACGTTCGATGATCTGGTCCATCTCCGAATCGGTCTTTGCATACACCGGACCATAATAGCTCTTAAAAGACAGGATATCCCGGAACTGGCCCTGGCCCGGTGAATGATCCATAAAAGAAAAGAGGTTGATCTGTTCGTCCCGAATCAAGTCTTCGAGAAACGGCACCGCCCCGAGATCGGTGATTTCAAAGCGGGCATGAATCTTTGTATTTACCTTCAGCTTATGCTGCAGTTTATTGATCTCTCTAATGATCCTTGCCGCTGTATTGTTGTTGCGAAGTCCGACCTCGAGTTCGGCAAAGGAAAGCGAATGGTACATGGTGGTGATGCCGCAGGCGGCAATTTTCTTGTCCAGTTCATAGACGGCGATATCCACCGGAAAAAAGGTGTTGGGGCGGGGTTCGATACCCTTTTCGATGGCATCGGAATGCATATCGACAAACCCTGGAAAAAGGAAATTGCCGGCTGCGTCAATTTCTCTGCCGCCCTTGAGACTTCCCTCGCGAATCACGGCGATCCGGCCATCTTCAACCTGTAGCGAGGCATTTTGCAAAACCCCTTCCGGGGTTACCACCTGGGCGTTGACTATAACAAAACTGTCCTGCATGTTATCTCCTGAGTAAAAATTCTTCAATAAAGGTTGTCGCTTGTTTTCTCCTAGTCAATCGATGTGGTAAACCGAATCCGTCACCGATTGCAGCAGAGTAGCATCATGAAAAATCCCGATCATCGTCGTGCCTTCCTGACGCAATTCCTTGAGAATGTCGAGCACAATCCCCACCGAATCCTGATCAAGAGAGGCGGTCGGCTCATCAAGCAGGAGGAGGCGCGGCTTCCAACTGACCGCCCGGGCGATATTGACCCGCTGTTGTTCGCCACCGCTGAAGGTCGCCGGATAGGCATCAAGGAGGTGGGCGGGTATGCGCAACCGTTCGAGCAGACTTACGGCCCTTTTGCGGGCAACATCACGGGTTACTCCGTTACGGCTGAGAATCGGCTCCATAACCACATCGAGGGCGGAAACCCGGGGAATTACTTTCAGAAATTGGCTTACATAGCCCATCTCCCGGTGGCGAATATCGATAACCGCCTGGTCCGGCAAGGTGGCAAGATCAACCATGCCGTAGGCCGCCGATTGGTAGCGGATTGCGCCGCTGCCGGCGAGGTAGGTGCGGTACATACATTTCAACACCGTGCTCTTGCCCGCCCCGCTCGGTCCGGCAAGTCCAAGAAAGCCTCCCGGCGGAACCCGGAAGGAGACATCGCGACAGGCCTCGATTTTTTTTTCACCGAGGATGTGCAGGGTGAAGGTTTTTGTAAGTTTTTCTACGGTAATCACTGAAGCTCCTTTCCTTATCTATAACTGGGAGGCGACGAGAAGTTGGGTATAGCGATGCTGCGGATCCTGGAGGATCTGGTCGGTCAGGCCATCCTCGACGATATGGCCGGCTTTCATCACCATGGTTCGCTGGCAGAGCAGATTGATAACGCCGAGGTCATGGGAGACTACGAGCATAGACAAATTGAATTCGCTTCGCAGATTTCTGATCAGATCGAGAACCCGGGCTTGGACAGAGAGATCAAGGCCGGTGGTGACCTCATCGAGAAAGAGGATCAGCGGATTGTTCGACAGAGCTTTGGCGATCTGTACCCGTTGCTGCATTCCGCCGCTGAAGTTTGCCGGCGGTTCATCCATTCTTTCTACAGGAATTTCTGTTTTCTGAAGAAGTTCCGAAGCTCTCCCGCGCATCTTGGCGATGTTCCGCCACCCGGCCCCGAGGAGCCGCTCGGCAATATTGCCGCCTGAGCTGACTCCCATTCTGAGGCCCAAATGCGGATTTTGATAGACAATTCCCATCAAGGCATTTCGCATCTGTCTTTTTTGAAAATGACTGAGGGCAAGCAGATTTTTACTGTAGTCTCCGTCTTCGGGAAACATTTCCGCCACCTGGTGTGCACCGGAAGCGGAGCGGTGGACCTCCATGCTGCCGGCGCTTGCCTCCCATTCAAAATGCAGCAGACGCACCAAGGTGCTCTTGCCTGAGCCGCTTTCGCCGACCACGCCCAGGGCCTCGCCCGGAAAGAGATCGAAAGAAAGATCGTTACAGGCCAATACCGAGCCGCAATGGGGGCAGAGATTGGTATCATGCTCAGGGCCGGTTGCATCTAAGCAGCGGTCACAACCGCTACCGAAGCGTTTGGTGAGACCCCGAATGCGAATCAGCGGCTGCATGTTTCTCTCCTTTTGTCGCAATATCCCGAATCGGAACAAAAAAAACTGCGTACCCCTTGGATGTTGTCGATTACTTCGTCGAGAAAACTGTCGGTGGCGCCACAGCGGGCACATGACTTGCCGACAAAATTCTCCGTCCTGAATGGGTGGTCTTCAAACTCCAGGGGGACAACGGCGGTATGGGGCGGAATTGCATAAATCCTTTTTTCCCGCCCTGCCCCGAAGAGAAAGAGAGTGTCGGCCATGTGCAGTTTCGGCACATCCCAGCGGGGGATGGGACTGGGATCGGTGATATAACGGCCATTAACCGTTACCGGATAGCGGTAACTGATGGTGATTTCGCCATAACGGACGATATCTTCATACAGATACAGCCACATCCGGCTGTAGTCGGCCTCGGCGTGCATACGGCGGGTCTCCATTTCCGAAGGTTCCACCTCGCGTAACGCTTCCGGATACGGCACCTGGAGAACGAGGATCTGTTGGTCGGTCATACGCTCCTCCGGAATGCGGTGCCGGGTCTGGATGATCGTCGCTGTTGCGGTATCGGTGGTCACCGTAACGCCTGCAACCTTAGCCACAAATTTCTTGATATTGACGGCATTGACACTGCCGTCACAGCCTTGGTCGATGACTTTGAGAATGTCGTCCGGTCTAATAAGGGCGAGGGTAATCTGCAGCCCTCCCGTTCCCCAGCCGCGGGCAATAGGCATTTCCCGTGAACCGTAAGGTACTTGATAGCCGGGAATGGCGACTGCCTTGAGAATGGCCCGACGAATCTCCTTCTTGGCGCCCTCATCCATAAAACCAAAGGGATATCCGACTCGGTGTTCCAAGTCGTTTTCCTGCCCGTCATTTCTTTTCGGCCATTCATGCAGCGGCATCGGTACTCTCCTTGCGGGTTGCGGCCTGGGCCAGTTCCTGGGATTTTCTGAGACGATCGAGATCGGAGAGGAAATCAACGTAGTGCGGCAGTTTCCAGTGATTGCAAAAGCCCATGGCCTCAATTCCGTCGGTATGGTAGAGGACGAATTCCTGATCCTCGGCCGGACTCTTAGGGGTTTTCGTCCGGGTTGAGCGATCAAGAATTGCCATGGAAATCGCCTTGATCTCGTTTTGGCCAAAACAGAGGCCGTAGCCCAAACTGAACTTCGGCATTCCGTCGTTACCCTCCATGCGCGCAAGGACCTCGGCTTCGGTGACCTTCACCTCGCCGATAACATAGGGTTCGCCACTAAGCGGATGGCGGATCGTCAGCGGCAGATAACCGACTCGCAATTCCCCAAGAGTCGGATGAATGTTGCCGTACCCGCGCATGCTTGAATAGGCGAGAGTCAGCATGCCGCCGGTCTCGCCGCGGGCCAAGGCCTGCAAAGAGGCGCTACGCGGGGCGGGAAAAGTGAGGGGATGCCGGGTTATGTCGGCAATGGCATCTTCTCTCTGTTCAACTGCCATGACATCCTCCAGTAAGCCCTCCCGCCGCAGGATGCTGATGACCTTGGGAAAGGTTTGTGGGACCTCGACATCGAGAGGCAGGTGGCGAAAGATCCGTTCACGGAAAGCGCTTCGCCGCGCCTCGTCATCGCCCAGCAGATCGAAGTCAAGGAGTCGCAGGGTGTAATCACTGGTGGACCCTAGAATCTGGCCGCCGGGAATATCTTTGAAAGCCGAAGAAATCCGTCGGACCACGCGCATCTTCTCGGTGCCGGCAGGGAGCGAATACCCCAGCCGCTGCTGGGTAGCCCGAAAGGCGCGCAGCATGAAGGATGCCTCGAAGGTGTCACCAGCCGCCTGCTTGAGGGCAAGAGCCGCCAGCTCCGGTGCGTACAGCGCCCCCTCGCTCATAATCCGGTCGACGGCCAGATACAGTTGTTCCCGAATTTGGTCAACCCCAAGCGGTGGCGAAACACCCTTGGTCCGTTCATAGGCAAAGAGCCGACAGGCCTCTTCAATCGCTTCATTACCACCTTTAACCGCTACATATCCCATATCAATTCACTCCAATCCGCGACGAGCGGGGGATGCAGGCAATTCGCCCGTTCCGTCGCCGGACAAAAAACATGGCATCCACTCCCAGGGGAAACTCACTGTTCAATTCCCGCAGCCTGGACAATTCCCCGGCAGCAAGTCCGCTTATCCGTAAGGAAATTTTGTCGTCGACCCCTGGCCCCGACAGGACAATACCGCCCTCACCCTCGGAAAGTCCATCCACCAGATAAAGAATAGTCGCTCCGCCATCCGGGTACTCCAAGCTGCCGACTTTGCACCCGGTCAAAGCGGTACTGTCGCCTAAACTGCCAATGATAATAAAATCGGCTTCTTCGCATGACACCTGTCGGCATTCGGTGTGGCGGAAAAGATCCGATTCCAGGGCCGGGTCACCGACAACGGTAACACCCACCTCATTGTCAAGCAGACAGCGAAGAAGCTCGACTACGGCTGTCTCTTCTTTGTCGAATTCAGGCAGACGGTAGACCTTGCCGGGGTGGCTCATTGCGGCAAGGATGATTCTGAAGGTGAGGTGATCGCGGATGGTTCTCTCTGCGTCCATGGCTAGGCTCCCGGCATAAGATCAAAATTTACCTTGGTGGCGGCAACCAGAGCACCATTCTCCAGTTGTCTGGTTTTCTGCATGGCGGCTTCTTCCAAGAGACAGGCCCGAACGCTTTTCTGGACCTGTGTTGCGTCAGAATAGCGGAATACCGCATCTGCCGCAGCCCGAGCAAGAGCCCTGCGGGGAGCCTCCCCCAGAACCATGCCGAAACCTTCACAGCCGTCATAGATCACGCGGGCCTCGGTCACCAGGATCTCGCCCGGATAAAAGGCTGTTGCAAAGCTGTCATGAACCGCCAGCATCATAAGCCCGGTGCGGGGAGGAGTGCTGATCGTCAGCTCTACATCGGCAAACAATTGCAACAACAATTCCACCCTCTCTTCATCCATGGTATCGATCAAGGCCGTCAAGTCAGTACCGTTCATTTTTTCACCTCAAAATTCTTGTATGGCAAAGCTATAGCCATGCCTTTCATATCCCAGCGATTCGTAAAAACGATGCGCTTCAACTCGATGGCGATTACTGTTGAGGGCCATTTTGTAACATCTTTTTTCCCGACACAGATCAGCGGCATAGGCCATCATTTTCTTGCCGACACCTTGGCCACGCAGCCCTTCTTCAACCACGACATCCTCAAGAATCGCCGACCTGGCACCCCTGTGCGCAAGATTGTCCATGATCAGCAGGGCAAAGGTGCCGATAACCTTGCCGTCGATAAGCGCCACATAGATCCGATAGTCCGGGTACCCTTGCAGCCGGTTAAAGATGGTGCCCGCCTCTTCCAAACCGAGCACCGTGCCGTCGTCCTGGCCGAGTTGAGAGTAGAGTGCGAGTATAGCGGGCAGATCGACTTCGGTCGCCTCCCGTAGGGTAATTTTCATAACATTCTCCTTGCGGCTCCTTATACCCCTCAAGGGGGTACTAAAAAGAGTGCCGTTCCGGGCATTCCTTTGGCCAAGTTATTATTTTACAACAGCTTAGTCATAAAATTCCCCTGTCAGACCCTGAATAGAAACCTGGTCAAGTCCCGGTTATTATTGAAAAATCCCTGCCGCGGCAGGGGATCATGGTAATTATAGATGATCAGCGGCAGCTCCATTTCGTGCATCGAACCATGGGCGCGATAGGTGTCGGACAGCTCCTCCATCGGCTGGTCCATCTCGCCGAACATGGTATCGCGGTCCCCGAAAACCACCAAATCGCCGATACGGGAAGCGTCGGTATGAAATTCTTCCGCAGCGGCCCTGGAATCCATTACCTGCTCCACCCCTTTAAGACCGGTGATAATTTTCCGGACCTTTTCCCGGTCAGACTCCTTTTCAAGCCAGATCCAGGAACAGCCGGTAAAGTTCCGGTGATGGACCACGTAATAATCCCTTTCGGGGGAAAGAACGAACCGCACCGGACAACCGGCGTTTCCGCAGACCTTTTCCAGGTCGTAAGACCTTTTCTTGTTGTTCATTCCGTGGTCGGCCGTGAAGAGAAATGCCGCGTCCGGAGCCGCTTCGGCAGCTATTCCGATGCGCCGGTCGATTTCCGCAAGGTGTTCAATCGACTGCGGAGACGTTTCATGCCAGGCATGCATCGGGTAATCGGTAATATGCACATAAATGAGCCCGATATCCGGCCGGGTTTTCAAAAGGTCCACCGCCACGTCCCAGAGCCAGTAATTGATTTCCCGACTGTAAATTTCGGCCGGCTGCCCATATTTCTCAACAAAAGCTGCATCAGGCGCTTCCGCGGCCAGGCAGATTTCCGTACCGGAGCGAAACAGTTCGGCCGTCTTCTTCTTGCTGGTCAGCAAGGCCGATTTAATACCCCACTCGGCAGCCCGCTGGAAAATGGTTTTGACCCGAATCAGCCGGGCATCGTTCATATAAACGGCCTGACCGAGTTCCGGATCAAAGTAGGAGTTCGCGGTGATGCCGTGTTCCGCCGGCCAGCTTCCGCAGGCGATCGAAACATTATTGACGTTGGTGACGCTCGGAAAAATCCCCCGGACGGTCCGGAACAGGTTTCCTTCACGTTCCATGCGGTTCATAACCGGCATCCCGGAAGCCCGATAAACCGGCATTCCCATGCCGTCCATCATGCCAATCACCAATCGCTGGAATTGTTGCACAACCATTTTGTTCATCCTCCAAATATTTATTCAAAAAAAAATGCTTTTGTCAGATCCAGATTATATTGAATATTGTCAATCTCCCCCAGCCCTGCGTTCCAGGCAATGAGCGGAATGGATTCCTCGAAACGGGAGCCGTGGTTCCGGTAGCCTTCATGCAGGTTTATCCTTTCCTGTTCGACCTTACCGAAAACGGTCTCCAGGTCCGCCCCCACTACGATGTCGCCGATACGCTCACCATCCAACCGATAAAGGAGTGCCGCATTTTCGGCAGGAAGGGCCATATCCACACCGCTCAGCCCGGACAGGAAATCCAGGATCTCATCCCGGCAGGATCGATCCTTGAGGTAAATATAGGAAACACCTCCATGTCCACCATGATGCTTTACCAGCCGGTCCGCAACGGGCGAGATCGCCGCACGGATCGGAAAACCCGACGCCCGCAAAATTTTCTCCAAGTCCAAGCACTCCTTCTTGGGATTCATGCCATGGTCAGCGGTCACCAGGAAAGCGGCATCCGGGTATCTGTCGACCATTTCGCCGATCAAGCGATCCAGTCTTGATAGGTGGTTATGTGAGCGTTCATCTTCGGGCGCCCACATGTGCATCGGATAATCGGTTGTATGAATATACAGGATATCGATATCCGGCCTATTTCGGAGAATTTTCATACCGGAGCGCACGATCCACTCGTTCACCTCGATGGAATAAATATCGGGCGGACTGCCGAAATCCCGGATTGTTTGTCGATCGGCATCCTGCGCTGACAGCCCGGCATCCACCGAGTCGCCCAGGATGCGGATGGTTTTTGACTTGCTGGTTACCAGCGCCGAACGGATCCCCTCCCTTGCAGCCATTTCAAACAATGTCGGGCTCTTGAGACAGCTGGGATCTTCGAGAAATGCAGGCTTGCCGGTTAATGGGTCCAGGTAGCAGTTCGTGGTCACCCCATGCGTTTGCGGGAAAGAACCGCAGACGATGGAAATGTTGTTCGCGTTGGTCAGGGTGGGGAAAACCGCTTTACCCTCCCGGTAAAAACCGTCTTGCGCCATCTTTTTCAGCACCGGCATGTCCGAAGCCAGGAAATATTCGGTCCCGAATCCGTCCAGCATCAGTATGATCGTTTTCCTGCCTTTTTCCAGTTGCATCGTTACCCCTCCCTTCCCATGACAATTGCCTGGACGGACGGATGAGCGGGATTATTCAGGACCCCGGCCGTTTTTCCCTGCTCGGCGATAGTGCCGTTCAGGAAGAACAGGCAATTGGACGATACCCGCCGGGCCTGGGCCAGGTTATGGGTGACAATCACAATCGCGATTTCATCTTTGAGTTTCAATATCAGGTCCTCGATTTTTGCCGTGGAATCCGGGTCCAGCGCGGAACACGGCTCGTCCATCAGCAGTACCTCCGGACGGTTTGCCAGGCTGCGCGCAATGCAGAGCCGCTGTTGCTGACCAATGGAAAGCATGCTGCCCGGAGATTTCAGCCGGTCTTTCACCTCTTCCCAGAGGCCGACCTTGTCCAGATAGGTGTGGACCTGTTCATCCTTTTCCGCAGCTCGGGTTTTATTGTGGTAATCCGCGCCGAACATCACGTTATCCCGGATGGACATTGGAAAAGGCAGCGGCCGCTGTTGGACGATGCCGATCCGCTTGCGTATTTGCTGTTCACCCAGCGGATGAGAGAGCAGATTTTCCCCTTGATATTTCACCGTTCCTCCGGAGACCCGCGCCATGGGAGTCAGTTTCAGGGTTCGGTTGAGAACGCGCAACAAGGTGGATTTTCCGCAGCCGGACGGTCCGAGTATCGCCGTCACTTCTCTCGCCGGCATATCGGTATTGATTCCATGCAGCACCGCCATATCGCCGTAGCGGACGTGGAGGTCGCGAATCTCAAAAAGGGGTATCGGGGTGTTGTTACTCTCCAAAATTCACTCCTTAATATTATTTCGCAGGATCATCGCCAGCGAATTGAAGACGAGGAGTCCGATCACCAGAACCAGGGCTGTTCCGAAGGCATTCTCAAACGAAACCCCCTCGGATACCAGAAAGTAAAGGTGTGTAGGCAGCGTCATGACAGGTTGAGACAACCGGATACCGCCCGCCGAGTAAAAGACCGCGGCGGTAAAGAGAATGGGCGCGGCGGAGCCCATGGCATGCCCTACGGCCAGGACCACGCCTGCCAGGATCCTTGTAAAAGATTTGACAAAAAGAACGCGAACGATCCATTCGGTGTGGTCTATCCCGAGGGATAAGGACGCTTCCCGGTATTCCCGGGACACCGCGTCGAAAGCTTCCTGGGAAGTGATAAGAATGATCGGGTACATGACGATCGCCATAACCAGGCTTCCAGCAATAAGCGAGGTGCCCATCTGGAGCAGAAGCACAAAAAACGCGTAACCGAACAGACCGTAAATAATGGACGGTACCCCCGCCAAGGATTCTATCAGGAGCCGGGCAAACGATTTCAGCCGGGCGGAGCAGGAAAACTCGGAAAGGTAAACGGCTGAACCGATACCTGCCGGAAGTGCTACGGCAAGGCCAATGGCTGTCAGGGAAAAACTCCCGAGAATGGCAGGAAGAATCCCGCCCTCACTGCCGAGTGGACTGCCGTGGGGACGATCCAGCAGGAAGGCAATGTTCAGGATTTTTCCACCATTCAGCAGCAGGTAGAACCCGATCCCCAAAGGGAGGGCAATACCGAGGAGGCCGGAGAGCCAGACAAAAAAATAATATAAAATATTCCAGGTACGGAAAGTCATGTGTTTCCTGTTTTCAACTTGCATAAAGAGTCCCGTAAACTTTTTTCTTCAGGAAGGATATGGCCAGATTAAGCAACAGAACAAGAAGCATCAGACACAGGGCGCCGGTAAACAGCATATGGTACTTTTCGGAGTCTACCGCTGTTTCCCCGATTTCGGTGGCCAGGAGAGCCGTAATCGGCTGCCCGCGGCTGAGGATCGAGTCAGGAAATGCGGTGGTATTCCCGGAAAGCATGAGAACGGCGAGTGTTTCACCTACCCCGCGGGCAAGGCCCAGAGCGGCGGCAGCGATGAGACCGGGAAATGCCCGGACCAGAATCACCCGTCGAAACATGGTGAGCTGGTCAACACCCAGGGAAAGCACGCTCTCACGGTACTCCCGGAATACGGCCCGGAAGGCTTCTGCGGAAGTGCTGGCGATAAAGGGAAGCATCATCACCGACAGCACGATCCCAGCGCCGAGGATGGTCTCCCCGGTGGAAAGTTGAAAAACTTTTTCAAACCACCTCACCAGAGTCACCGCCCCAAAGAAGCCATAAACCACGGCAGGGATCCCCGCCAGAAGTTCCAATGACGGGGTGAGCAGCCTGCGGACGATCAAAGGGGCAATTTCCGATGTAAAAAGCCCGATGCCGAAGCCGATGGGAAGAGAAATCGCCAAGGCTATCCCGGTAATCATAAAGGTCGAAACCCAGGCATGGGCCATGCCGAGTTTCGGCGGGGTGGCAAGCGGTTGCCATTCTCCCGTGAAACAATCCAGGACCCGGTAAGGAAAACCCTTGCCGGGACCCGATTCAATGAACAGGTAGACGATAGTCAAGATCAGGATGCCGACTCCCGCAACGAGAAACAGGAGGCATAGCGACCGGACAATCCGGTCTCTTGCTGAAAGGCCGCCGTGCCGGGTAGAAAGATCCTTGTCCCACTTCATGACGAGTGATTATCGAACCTTTTTAACCGGAACGTAGCCATGTTCCGCGACGATGGACTGACCTTCGTTCAGGATAAAATCGATGAACTTCTGCTCCGTCAGGGAAGGCTTATCCTTGACCACAAGGATCAGAGGCCGGGTGATCGGGTATTTTCCGTTGACCACGTTTTCGTTAGTGGGTTCGACGCCTTCAAAATTGAATACTTTCAGTTTGTCACTCTCGAGAGCAAGCACGGATGAGATGTAGGTGATCGCCGAAGAGTTGCCTTCGACCTTTTTCAGGTTGGCTCCCTGGGAAGGCACCTGGATGGCCTGAGAAGAGAAGGTTTTGTCTTTCAGGATCAGTTGCTGCACCATCTCCGTTGAACCGCCGGCCATGTCACGCATCAGGATCAGAATCGGTTTGGCCGGTAGATTGGGGCGGACATCCTGATAGGTTTTGGCTTCACCGGAATAAATTTTCACGATGTCGGCAGCAGTTAGGTTATCCAGTGTCGCCAGAGGGTTGTCTTTCTTGACGGCAAAAGCCACGCAGTCCTTGCTCACCAGGCATTCCTTGTGAGCACCCAGCTTGGTCTTTTCTCCTTCCTTGAGATCTCTGGAACTCATGCCGATATCCACCGTTCCGTTAATAGCAGAGTTAACCCCAAAACCCGAGCCGCCTCCGGTCACGAAAATCAGCACCTGTTTCTTGGGCAGTGAAGGATCAACCTTGTCCCAGGTGGAGTATTTTTCCATGTATTGGCTGGCACAATCTGCAATCACGGGCAGAAGCGTAGTGGAACCGCCCACGCGGATGGTTTCGTTAAATTCTGCTTCCTGGGCAAGACCAGACACTGTAATAAGGCAGAAAAGGATTGTCCCAAAAAATGTTTTGAGTGATAATTGCATAACAATTTAGCTCCCTTAAATTTAATCAGGTATACCGGGTTCTGATGGCGGCACTGACACGATCAATAATGGCAACTGTGATAACAATAATGATCAGGATGGTGGTGACGTCATGGTTCTCATAGCTGCGCAATTTATCAAAAAGAAAACAGCCTATCCCGCCGGCCCCGGTAAAACCGAGGATGGTGGCTGAACGAACATCCGACTCCAGACGGTACAGACTCATGGAGACAAAAAACGGGGTGATCTGCGGTACCACTGCGTAGCATATCACCTTAATAAAGCCTGCGCCGGTGGCCGTCAGAGCATCGATGGGCTCCTGCTGCGCCGTCTCGATACCTTCGGAAAAAAGCTTAATCAGCACTCCGGATGTATGGATACCGAGAGCAAGGATACCCGGCATCGGTCCGAGACCAACGGCTGAGACAAAAAGCAGCGCCCAGATAATCTCATTGATCGACCGGCTGAGGTTGGCAAAAAAGCGTACCGCGACATAGATGCCGTTTTTCAGAAAGAGCGCCGATCCACGGTTACCGGGAATGATAATATTGAGAGTGTTTCTGGAAGCAAAAAATGACAGGGGGAAGGCAATAAGCACCGAAAGGATAAGGGCCAAAAAGGCCATCTGCACGGTTTCCAACATGGAGAGCAGATATTTCGCCAGGCTGCCTGCATGCAGGTTGGGTGGGAAAAATCCGCTGTCCTGGATCATCGGGTTGCCGGCAAGATAGGTGATCATATTGCCCCAGCCGTCTAAGAGTAGAGGGATACTCATTTCTGTTGCGTGCCAGCACCAAGCCACTAGGATCAGGCCCACGATCGTGACCATGATGTTATACGGGTGGAACGGGTTGGTCCGGCGCTTTATTTCATCTATATGCATAGTCGGGAAGTTTTCTCGGGTCGCTTGCAACTAGGTGTGAAAGGCAAGCAGTCGGCACCGGGGAGTGCCGACTGCCCTTGGGCCTATTTTTGGGCCAGTTGCTTTTTGACTTCAATCTGCTCGCGAATGGGATTGTAGGTCTTGTCGTCGACTTCGGCGTAGCCCTGCAGCTTCAATTTCTTCAGACCCTCTTTGTTGTCGTAGGAAAGAAATGCCTCTTTCAGCGCCTTTTTCAGGGAATCCGGCAGGTCTTTGCGACAGGCCATGGGCGAGCCGGGAATTAAGTCGGAAGTCCACAAGATCTGGAAATCCTTGTCGGTCTGCCATGCTTTTCCATTACCCCGAGCGAGGTCAAGATCGTTGGTCGAGGCAATGTCAACCTTGCCTCCTTTTATCGCCAGGATAGAAGCCTCGTGGCTGCCGGAATAGATGACCTTGGAAAAATACTTCTCCGGATCGATCTTCATGGTTTTGACAAAATAGACGGTCGGCACCAAGGTGCCGCTGGTGGAGTTGGGGTCGGTAAAGGCCCAGACCTTGCCCTTGGCCTGTTCCATATTGGTGATCGGCGAGTCCTTCTTGGTGATGATTACACCATGATAGCCTTTGGTGCCGTCTTCCAAGACCTCCATAACCAGGGCCTCGGCGTTGGCTCGATCGGCTGCTTCAACATAGGATTTCGGGCCGAAATAGGCCACATCCACATGTTTAAATTGCATGGCGGCAATAACTCCGGCATAGTCGGTTGAGACCTGGACTTTTATCTCCAGGCCGAGTTTTTTCTCCAGATATTTTGCAAGGTTGTCGAAGCGTTCGGTGATATTGTCGGACGATTCGGTGGGGATTAAGCCAAGATTCAGCTGTTTTGGCCAATCGGCCGATGCCGCAAGGCTGCCTGCCGGAAGGCAGAGGGTCACAACCAAGGCAATAAGTGCGTTGATAAGTTTTTCTTTCATTTTTTCACCTTTTATTTGTTATATGATTGAAGTTCCATCTGTTGGTGCCAATGTCCAACAGACCATAGAAACCGCCGAAGCTCTTCCCCAGCCGGACGAAACGGAATTACGACATCAAGAGTGTGCCACGGCCACCACCTGGAGCGGCAACCGGGTGTATGGTACGCAGAAACAATCGCCTGCGGGTGGCGCGGAATCATTTTTGTGATAAATTTGGGCAACTGTTGCGGCACACAGTCCATCCGGCGGGCCATCATAGACAATCCGTCCGCCGTTGAGGCCGATCACCCGGCTGCAGAATTCCCTGGCATAATCAAGCTGATGCAGGTTGGAGACAACGGTGATGCCGTATTTCTCATTGGCATTTTTTAGGGTTTCCATGACATTGCGGGCACTGACCGGATCAAGGGACGAAATGGGCTCGTCGGCCAGGATAATCTCAGGTCTCTGAGCTATGGCTCTGGCAATTGCCACTCGCTGTTTCTGGCCGCCGGAAAGTCGGTCGCAACGGCTAAGCGCCTCCCGCTCAATACCGACAACCTGCATGTACTCATATATTTCTTCATACTGCTCGCCGCTGTAATGCTTGAATAATGCGGAAACCAGGGGCTTGCGATGCAGCATGCCGCTGGCGATGTTGTCAAAGACGCTGAGTCTTGCGACCAGATTGAAGCCCTGAAAAATGACCCCGATTTTGGCGCGGAGTGCCTTCAACTCATGGTGCCTGATTGTTCCGAGGTTTTTACCTAGAACTCGCAAGCGCCCGTCGATGATTGAAGTAGTGGCGTTGAGACCCATCAGAAAAGTTGATTTCCCGACACCTGATGGGCCGATAATGCTGAGAAATTCTCCTTTCTTGATACTGAGATCGATACCCTGGATAACCTTTTTGCGGCTATACCCGAGTGTCAGATTTTCCGCTTGTATATGTCCCATTCTTCCATGCCTCCCCTTGCCGGTTATTTGATGTTGCCAAACTCCTCCGATTCGGCTGCAAAACTCCCTGCATAATCAACGTGCATGGGTCGTGCTCAGTTTCGTGGTGCGGAAAGAGTTTCTTGATGCGTTCTTTAATACAAGGACGAAATTAGGAATCCGTTCGTTTTCCATAATGTTTAGGTGAGTGGCGTGTACGGAAGGGTGGCTTTTGCCACGCCCATCATTTTCAGGACACATTTTCATTTTCGACCCGGAATCAGCAAATCGACGATATGTAATTTTCAATCAGAGGAGTTTAAACTTGCAATTGGACGCTCTTGTTCTTACGATTGGCCGTTATGAAAAACGATAATTTATATCCCCGCTATCTTCGTTCTCGTGTTGTGGAAGCATTGACTGATACGCCTGTGGTGTTGATTCATGGGCCGCGGCAGTGCGGAAAGACCACCTTGGCTCGACTGATCGGAGATGAGGGGAAGTTCGTTTATTTCACTTTTGATGACGATGTGCAGCGGGCGGCAGCGCAGGCAGATCCGGTCGGTTATGTGGCGGATCTGCCGAAGCGGGCAGTGCTTGACGAGGTGCAGCGAGCACCGAAGTTGTTCACCTCTTTGAAGGCGGAGGTGGATAATCGGCGGGAGCCCGGCCGGTTCATCTTGACGGGCTCGGCAAATGTGCTGCTGGTGCCGAGGCTGGCTGATTCGCTGGCTGGCCGTATGGAAATCCTGCGACTACATCCTTTGTCTCAGGCAGAACTTGCCGGTGAAAATCCCAGTTTCCTGTCAAAGCTGTTCAAAGCCTCCTTCCGGGCTGGGCTATCCGGACAGCGGCTGGGCATGGTGCTGGCCCAGCGGGTGACGGCCGGAGGCTATCCGTCCGCACTGGCGCGTTCCACACCACGGCGGCGGATGGCATGGTATCGGGATTATTCCGATACTTTGATTCAGCGCGATATCCGTGACCTGGCGCGTATCAGCGCCTTGGAGGCTTTGCCGCGTCTGTTGGCTCTGGCCGCCGGGCAGACGGCGTGTCTGGTAAATATATCCGAACTCGCCGCCCCTTTTCAGATGAGCCGCCCCACTATTCGTGAATATATGACGCTGCTGTCGCGGATCTTTTTGCTGGAAGAACTGCCCCCTTGGCACGGCAATCGGATGAAACGTCTCATCAAGACGCCCAAGCTGCATCTGGGTGATACCGGACTGGCCTGTACGCTGCTTGGCCTGGATGCGGAATTGCTGTGGAAGGATCGTGCTGTCTTCGGGCGGCTTCTGGAAACCTTCGTCTACCAAGAGTTGCGACGACATGCAAGCTGGCAGGAGGAGGCAGTAATCCTCAGCCATTTCCGTGATAAGGACAAGGTTGAAATAGATGTAGTTCTGGAATCCGGCGGCCGTGTGGCCGGCGTTGAAGTGAAGGCCGCTGCGACGGTAACGAGTGATGACTTCAAGGGATTGCGCAAACTTCAGGATGCCGTTCAGGAAAGGTTCGCCTCAGGGGTGGTGTTATATGACGGTGGCTCAGTTGTGCCATTTGGGAGCAATCTGTATGCCGTGCCCATATCCTGTCTTTGGCAGACAAACTGATGTATTGCAGCGAAGACTTCCTGGTAAATGGACTCAGGAGAAGTCTCAACCTTGATTATTTCTTAAATAATAGAGCTTGCCAAGTTACATCTCAAAACTCACCTTTCAATTTTTTCGTTATCAAGTAACAATTTTTTCCGTTCAACACCCCATCGGTACCCGCTTAACTTACCATCCTTTGAGATAACTCTGTGACAAGGTATGACTACGGCTAGTTTATTTGAAGCACAGGCAGTTGCGACAGCTCGGACGGCGTTCGGGTTACCGATTTTTTCAGCCACTTCGGTATAGCTCATCGTTTGCCCAGGCTCAATTTGTCTCAGAATATTCCATACTTGTTGTTGAAATGCTGTGCCTTGAATGTCGAGTGGGAGGTTGAAATTATCTTGAGGTGCCTTGATAAATTTTACGACCTCCTCAATCAAACTTGTAAAACCAGACCCCGCTTTTGTGACTGTTGCTTTAGGAAATCTGTCTTGAAGTTGCCGGGGCAACATCGCCGGATCGTCACCAAACTCAATGGCACAAATACCACGGTCTGTTGCAGCAATTATTATCCAACCGAGAATACACTCGGCAACCCCATAATGAATAGTAAAGCCAACTCCTCCAGCCCTATACTCTTTAGGCTTCATCGAGAGCTGATCTTGATTCTTGTTATACACACCGCTACTTGAAGAGAACCCGGCGTCATAGAATGCTTCTGTTATTGACTCGCGTGATTTCAGGCTATTACTTAAACGTCGGGACCGATGACCTGAGGCGAATTGCTTCGGTGTAATTCCGACAACCTTCTTGAAAAGGCGATGGAAATAATAGGGGCTCAGCCCCAACTCTTTTGCAAGGTCGACTAATTTGGGAACCGTATTGCTATTTTCTATTATCCGGCAGGCTTTAATTATTTTCTGTTCTACCTCCTCGTTGACTGTGGTCCCGGTAGGTTTGCATTTTTTGCATGGCTGATACCCTGATGCCTGCGCATCTTGGCTACTGATAAAGTATTCTACGTTCTCACGATTCGGCAATTTGGAAGAACAGCTCGGTCGACAAAAAATTCCCGTTGTCATAACAGCATAATAGAAGCATTCGTCTGCTGACTGCTCCCTTCCAACAACAGCATTCCATCGTCTGTCGTCCGTGTTGTATGTAGAGAGAGATTTCATGACTTGCTGTGTTATCTTTCAATTTTAGAATTTGTCATCCTTACCAACTTAAAGACTCTGCCGTCAATTGATAACAATCCTATACTGATGAGCCCCATTCCAAACAGATGCTTTAGCTCAAACTGTTCACCGAGAAAGGCGGTCCCAAGTAGAATAGCGCTTACAGGTATGAGTAATGTTACCAGAAGTACGTTGGTTGCTCCAGCGGTTGCAAGAACCCGAAAGTAAAGAATATAGGCAAGTGCGGTGGATAAAACGGCCAACCCCAAAATGGCTGACCATACTTCTAAACCAGGTGAAGGAAGCGTGAAAGGCTTTTCGACAAGCATTGCTATGGGGATGAGAATAACGGATGAAGCCGTTACCTGTCCGGTAGCGGTGGCTATCGGATTGATACCAAGTTGCCTGAATCGGCGACCATATATTCCAGCAAAAGAGTAAGATACAGCCGCCCCAAGAATTGCAAACTGGCCATATATCGACCCACCGAGCCCCGTAAGTGCTTCGTAGCCTATCATGATGACTACTCCGGCAAAACCGATTACAACACCAAACACTTTCATTAGATTCATTTTTTCATCACGCGTCAATACATGTGCAGCAATGACAGTAAAAAGAGGTGTCGTTGCATTCAAAATAGACGCTAAACCGCTGGACATATGTGTCTGGCCCCAGACAATTAAGCTAAAAGGGATTACATTGTTCAAAAAACTCATTCCTAAAAATGCGATCCATACCTCTCGTCTCATTGGAAGCCTTAACCCTGAGAAATGCACTACAGCAAGCAGAGTTAGGGAAGCCAGCGTAACTCGTAAAGAGACGATGGTGAGAGGAGGAAGTGCTTTGACAGCTACTCCGACAAAGAAAAACGATCCGCCCCACAGAACAGACAAGACGATGAGCATGACCCATTCGGAATGGTTCATTGATTTGACTTCAGATTCCATTCTATTTCCCTCATCTAATTATTATTTGGGATCAGTATAGAACCTGATGGAAACAGATACACTCCGATTCTTGCTCAGCAATTCAGATTTTAGATTTCCAAGCAGAATATGCTAGGATTTTGACAAGGTACCAACTTGCGATTTCTACTGTTGCCATCTATGGGCGAGGAGTTGTCCTCGCCCATAGAGGTATGTCTATCCATAAAGTTTCTCAATCCACCGGATCGCTTCGGTATCATTCACTTTGCCCAAATACCGTTGAGTTGTTGAAAGGTCCGCATGGCGCAAAATGACTTTACTGACGATTTCAATAGGGGTGCCTGATCTTGAAGCATAAGTCGCTGCATGTCGCCGGAGATCATGGGGGCGAGGTTCGATATCTACAAGTCTGCCTGCCTTATTTACCATAGACCAGGCTGCGACATAAGAAATAGGGAATATCCGGTCATTCTTGCCTGTATCATTGGCTTTTGCATAGTCGGTTAACCTTACCAATATTTTTCGTGGAACATAAACTGCCTCTCCAGTTCGCCCACTTTTCGGGTTTTGAATAGCCAGGGTTCTCTCTTGAATATCAACCGGTGTGAGGTTTAAGACTTCACCGACCCTCATTCCGCCCCTGGCCATCAGTTCCAGCATAAGCCTGTTCCGGATGTTTGTGGTTCGAAAGATGATCTCATCGACGGCCTCCTTATCCACGATGTTCCACTGAATTGCCTGAGGACGCTTGAAAATCTTTTTGATTACAGAAGAGTTGCAGGGATTGGTGAGGGCAGGTAGACCCATGTTGATGCTGAAATTGTAGAAAGATGCAAGTACCGA
>Ga0209697_10002012_pt1 | contig 29959 bp, 22 predicted proteins | sample AliMusrvi5mmetaG_FD_184115 | JGI IMG/M metagenome (GOLD analysis project Ga0209697, IMG submission 184115) | Freshwater lake bacterial and archeal communities from Alinen Mustajarvi, Finland, to study Microbial Dark Matter (Phase II) - Alinen... | ecosystem: Environmental > Aquatic > Freshwater... | reverse complement strand
TTCGAGTCTACGCTTATCAGCGGAAGCTGGGGACGGCCTGTGAAACTCTCTATTGGAAGGGATAGTCTGCTGGCAGCGCACCCCTCTGTTTCTAGGGATGGTACGAAGATCTATTTTGCCTCCAACAGCGCAGGTGGTTTCGGTGGAAACGACATTTGGGTAGCAGAGAAAATCGGAGAAAGCAAATGGGGTGAGCCTAAGAATCTGGGTCCCCAAATCAATACAGCGGGCAATGAACTTTTCCCATTCATTCGTGATAACGGAGAACTCTATTTTTCGTCAGATTCGCACGTGGGATTGGGCGGACTGGATATTTTCAGGGCGACACCGACCGAAAAGGACCAGTGGAAAGTAGAAAATATGGGGGCACCTATCAACTCTCCAGGTGATGATTTTGCGATCTCATTCTATCCGGGAGAGGAGAAAGGCCTCTTTTCCAGTTCGCGCGAAGGAAGCAGGGGCGATGATATTTATTCATTTCTGTTGCCTCCGAAATCGTACGGGGTAGAAGGAACGCTGTACAACAAAGAGACTGGTATCCAGATCGAAGGAGCTTCGGTGCGGCTCATTGGTACCGATGGCACCATGCTGAAAATCAAGCCGGACAATGCCTCCTTCAAATTTAAATTGAAACCTGGTGTTGAATACCTGGTGACGGCCTTTAAAAAGGGATTTTTGAATGCAAAGGCCTCCTTTTCAACCGTGGGACTGGACCAGGGTAAAAATTTTGTCTTCCGAATTGAATTGACTCCCGTAGATCAACCAATTAATGTAGACAACATCTTCTATGAGTTTGGGAAGTGGGATCTCTTGCCACAGTCCATTACCGCCCTCGATACCCTCGTCACGCTCCTGAAGGAAAATCCGACAGTTGCGATCGAACTGATGTCGCATACCGATTGCCGCGGCAATGATGCTGAAAACCAAATTCTGTCCCAGAAACGGGCCCAATCCGTAGTCGATTATCTGATTGTAAAGGGTATCCAGGTTGGCAGGCTGACAGCCAAAGGCTATGGTGCCAAGGTTCCCAAAACAATTGATGCCAAACTTGTTAAGACTTATCCATTCCTGAAGAAGGGTCAAATTCTGACTTGTAAATTTATTGAAGGGCTGAAAAAAGAGGAGGAACGGGAAGCCTGTCACCAGCTCAACAGGAGAACCGAATTCAAGGTGATCTCATCTGAATACAGGGAAAAATACAAGGAACCTTGAATTAAAGGCAAAAGTGGGGAATCCGTTGTTTGGAACAAGGTGAGGCAAGGGTGGATTAAGATCTAAGATGTAAGATATGAGATATAAGATATGAGTTATAAGATAGGAGATGGGAGATTTGGATAGGTAAAATGAAGGAGGGACAATTTAACGAAATATCTATCAGGTAATTAATGATATAATTATGAAAAAGATTATAGTTTTTTATTTGGCAATTTTACTTCCAATTCCATTGATGTTTTGGATTTCAAGATCGGATAACTCCTTGTGGTTTGCCATTTTATTGCTGATTTGCGCAGTACCCTATCGAACCGCAATCGAATGTTGGAGGCTGGTAGATAAAAAAATATTGAAATGGCACGAAATCTGGAAATTATGGATACCCTGGAAGTATAGGGGCTTCATGAAGGATTTGTATTTCAGTAATTAACATTGATTTTCACTTGTTGAAAGAAATCTCGGTCACGGCTTTCCCTACTTTTGCCTTTTGCCTTTTCCCTTTTGCCTTTTTATGCTTTAAGTTGGCAAAAAGTTGCTAATTTTGCCGAAATTATGGAAAGCAACCAGAGATACATACGCAGGGGAGTTTCCGCCTCCAAGGAAGATGTGCATGAAGCCATTCGTAACATCGACAAAGGTCTGTTTCCCAAGGCGTTTTGTAAAATCATTCCCGATATTCTGGGTGACGACCCCCTTTGGTGCAATGTCATGCACGCCGATGGAGCTGGTACAAAATCTGCCCTTGCTTACCTTTACTGGAGAGAAACAGGGGATCTTTCCGTGTGGACAGGAATCGCCCAGGATGCCATCGTGATGAACCTTGATGATCTGATTTGTGTCGGGGCCACCGATAATATTCTGCTTTCTTCCACCATAGGAAGAAATAAACAACTGATACCCGGTGAGGTACTATCGTCAATTATACGAGGTACGGAAGATTTTTGCAGCTCCATGCGGGGAATGGGCATTTCCATTTATCCCACCGGTGGTGAAACAGCCGATGTCGGGGATCTCGTCAGGACCATCATCGTAGATTCAACAGTTACCTGCCGGATGAAGCGCTCCGAGGTGATTTCGGCAGATAGGATTAAGGCCGGGAATGTAATTGTCGGACTTTCCTCCTCCGGTCGTGCGAGCTATGAAACCGATTACAACGGAGGAATGGGCAGCAATGGATTGACCTCGGCCAGGCACGATGTTTTTTCTAAATATCTTGCAGAAAAATATCCGGAGAGTTTCGATCCATCGGTTCCGGAGGAACTCGTGTATTCCGGGAGTCTTGGACTGACAGACTGGATCGATGCAATCGGTATGGATGCAGGGAAAATGGTGCTTTCACCCACACGCACCTATGCTCCTTTGATTAAAAAGGTACTCGAAAGTTGCAGGCAAAATATTTACGGTATGATCCATTGTTCAGGTGGTGCCCAAACCAAGGTACTCCACTTCGTGGAAAATGTACACGTCGTAAAAGACCATCTTTTTGAAATCCCCGAACTCTTCCGGGTCATCCAGCAACAAAGCGGCACCGACTGGCACGAGATGTACAAGGTATTCAACATGGGTCACCGCTTTGAAATTTACACGGATGAAGTGGCGGCCGAAAAAATTATTGAAATTTCAAGTTCCTTTGGGATTGATGCCCAAATAATAGGTCACGTCGAGCCCTTCTCAGGCAAGAAAGTAACCATCGAAAGTCCGTTTGGTACTTTTGAATATTAGCTCCGCCTATTTTTAGTTACTCCAACTTTAGTCACTCTAGTCAATTTAGTCACTTTAGTTCACTTAGACCCCATTTCTTACATTGCAACAATTACTTTATTCAAGATAGCATGTCCGACAATTCACTCATAGAAAAATACGAAGGCATTAAAATTCGTTTCGACGAGGTCAGCCAACAAATTTCCGATCCGGATATCATGAAAGACATGAAACGGTATGTGAAACTTAACCAGGAATACAAGCAACTGGATGCCCTGGTACAATCCTTTACCAGGTACAAAAATTATCTGCAGAACATTGCCGATGCAAAGGAGATTCTGGAAAACGAAACTGACGAAGATTTGCGCGAAATGGCCAGGGAGGAACTCGAAGAGGGCTCCCAGAAGGTGATGGCCTTTGAGGATGAGATCAAAATGTTGCTTATTCCTGCCGATCCGGAAGACAGCAAAAATGCCATCCTTGAAATCAGGGGCGGAACAGGCGGGGATGAAGCCGCAATCTTTGCCGGCGACCTTTTCCGGATGTATTCCAAGTTTTGTGACCGGATGGGCTGGAAACTGGAAGTCACAAATACCTCTGAAGGAACCTCCGGCGGATACAAGGAATTGGTTGCCAAGGTTACCGGAAAGGATGTTTACGGAATTCTGAAATATGAATCCGGCGTGCATCGGGTTCAGCGGGTTCCGCAGACGGAAACACAGGGACGAATTCATACCTCTGCCTCCACGGTGGCGGTATTGCCGGAAGCCGAAGAATTTGACATCGATCTGAGGGAGTCGGATATCAGAAAGGATACCTACTGCTCCTCCGGTCCCGGGGGACAGAGTGTCAACACCACCTATTCTGCTATCCGGCTGACCCATATCCCTACCGGGATTGTCGTTACCTGCCAGGATGAGAAATCTCAGATTAAGAATCTGGCCAAAGCCATGTCGGAACTCCGGACCCGTATTTACAACATGGAACACCAGAAATACCTGGATGAGATTGCTTCCAAGCGAAAAACCATGGTTTCAACCGGCGACAGATCTGCTAAAATCAGGACTTATAACTATCCGCAGGGACGTATGACCGACCACAGAATCGGATTAACACTTTACAACCTCCCCGCAATCATGGATGGAGATATCGGTGAAATCATCGACAAACTCCGCTATGAGGAAAATGTGGAAAGGCTGAAGGAGACGGAGTTATGAGAAATAAGTTATGAGATATAAGACAATTGAATGGGGGAGGGTAAAATTGTAGAATCACCTAATTTTTAGCTGAAGTTGTTATGAACAGATTAGAACTTTTCGAACAGATTAAAAAGAAGCAGTCCTTCCTGTGCGTTGGACTCGATTCGGATATTCAGAAGATTCCTGCATTTTTGCTGGATACTTCCGATCCTATCTTTTACTTTAACCAGAAAATCATTGACGCAACGGCTCCCTATACCATTGCCTATAAACCCAATCTGGCATTCTATGAATCAAATGGTCTGGATGGATGGAACAGCCTTGAAAAAACCGTTCATTATATCCGCGAGAAATATCCCGAAATTTTTGTGATTGCAGATGCCAAACGCGGGGATATCGGAAATACTTCGGCTTTGTATGCCCGTACATTCTTTGAAACATACGATTTTGATGCGGTCACCATTGCTCCCTACATGGGCGAAGATTCAGTCACTCCATTTCTCGGATATTCTGGCAAATGGGTCGTTTTGCTGGCATTAACCTCCAACAAGGGGGCCTATGATTTTCAGTTTATGGAAGACCAACTGGGTGAGAAGCTCTTTCAAAAGGTGCTCCGTATTTCACAACAATGGGCGTCACACGAAAATATGATGTATGTGGTCGGTGCCACTAAGGCGGTTGAATTGGAAGAGATCCGGGAAATTGTCCCAGATCATTTTCTGCTCGTCCCTGGAGTGGGTGCACAAGGAGGCAGTTTGAGCGAAGTTGCCAAATATGGAATGAACGATCAATGCGGGCTTATAGTAAACTCTTCGAGGGCCATATTGTACGCTTCCGCAGGAGCGGATTTCGCCGAAAGGGCGGGTGAAGCGGCCAAAGAAGTACAAATTGAGATGAAAAATCTGCTTGTCAGGAGCGGATTAATCCATGATTAGTTGAATTTAATTTGTTCTCTCTTTCAGGAGTTTAGACGTAGTTTCCTCTCTGGATTTTAACAATTGAGTTCAAAATGAAAACGTTACGAAACGTTAAAAAGTGTTTACAGGCCTGATTTCTGCGGAGAATGATTAATTTTGTATAGATTTAGTAATTAAAATTGATGGCATGGTTGGTAAAATGTTGACTTTGGTTCTGGGGTGTTTGCTTCTTTTGGGAGGCAGCGCTTTTGGAACAAACCCACAACAGAAAAAATTAAAATCCAAGACCTATCCCTATTTGGTTTACCTTCCAAACGGATACCAGGAGTCTATTGGAAAGGAATGGCCTTTAATCATTTACCTTCACGGAAGCTCCTGCAAGGGAAGTAACCTGGAGCGGGTAAAAAAATATGGCCCTCCCTATTACCTGGATCGGGGTATGTCTGTAGATGCCATTGTTATTTCACCACAATGCCCTTCGAACCGCAATTGGGTCTATGGTGACTGGTTTGAATCCTTTTATGCCGAAATTCTTGCCAAATATCACGTAGATGCCTCGAGGGTTTACCTGACGGGAATGAGTCTTGGTGGATTTGGGACCTGGAGCCTTGCGTCACGCTATCCACAATTGTTCGCAGCCATCATGCCTTTGTGTGGCGGTGGCCGACCGGATATGGTAGAAACGATGAAAGATGTACCCACCTGGGTGTTTCATGGTGAAAAAGACAGAAAAGTTCATCTGAACAGGTCTGAAGAGATGGTGGAAGCCATGCAGGAAATGGGATCAAGGCCCAAATTCTCCGTACTGAAAGGAGAGGGGCACGATATTCACCATGTTTATTCAGAGCAAAACGTATACGAATGGCTACTGGCTCAACACAAAAGCGTTGTCGAGAAATTGGTCAGTATCAATTTCTGGTCACCCAAGACCGATTCAGTCATCTCCCAAAAACGGGATGAGTTGATCAAAGAGGTGAGACAATCCAGTCTGGGAGAGAAATTTATTCTTAAAAGCCAGACTCAAACTGAAACTGCCAAGTCCTTTCTATTCAATTTTTTCAAAGCCAAACCCTTCGAGCAATCTTCTTTAAAATAAGTGACTAAAGTGTGCTAAAGTGAGCTAGAGTGCCTAAAGTACTTTAGCTTTTTTTTTATAACTTTAGTCACTTTAGTCAATCTAGTCACTTTAGTCACTTTAGTCACTTTTCCATGTCAAAAACTTACAACTGGGGCATTCTGGCTCCCGGAAACATCGCCGGAAAATTTGTTGCCGAATTGAAAGAGGTGGAGAATGCCGTCGTTTTGGCTGTTGGTTCGAGGGATATAAGGCGGTCCGTTGATTTTGCTGCAATCCACGGTATTGAGCGTTCGTATGGTTCCTACGAAGAGCTTGTTTCAGATCCTGATTTGGATATCATTTATGTGGCCTCACCTCATCCTTTTCATGCAGAACATACTTTACTTTGTTTAAAACACAAGAAAGCAGTTCTCTGCGAAAAAGCCTTTGGGATGAATGCTGAAGAGGTTAAAATGATGGTTCAATCGGCCAGGGAGAATCAGACTTTTTTGATGGAGGCTTTCTTTACTCCACATCAGCCATCTTACCAGGAAGCCCGCAAGATTCTGGTTTCCGGAATACTTGGAGAAATCAAACACATCCAGGGGTGGTTTGGTTTCAACAGGTCTCCTTACAACCCAAACAGCAGGCTGATCAATCCGGAATTGGGTGGGAGTGCGCTGCTGGATATCGGTTTGTATCCCCTCTTTGATATTTTGTATTTCATGGGTCAACCTTCAAGAACCACTGCGTTTGCAGATCTGACCCCTCAGAAAATTGATTTGTCAGTATCCGTAGCGATGGAATTCGAAGGTGGAAAAAGTGCCGGCATTTTTGCTTCATTCCTTTCGGCCGCCGGTGTCGGAACGGATATTCTCTGCGAAAAAGGGGTCTTGCGCCTGCGGAGAATCAATGCAATCGATCAAACCCTGGAAATTCTCCTCCCCGGAGAAGAGGTTCAAATCATCCATTTTGATAAATCCATTTGTGGTTTGAAACTGGAAGCGATGGAAGTGATGAAATGTCTTGAAAATAATCGGTTGGAAAGTACCGTGATGAGCCACCAAAATTCCCTGCAATTGATGCAAAATCTCGATCAAATCAGGCTGATTACAGGGATAAATTGTTAAAAAAACTGATTCAAATCCTCACAATTTCAGCAGTTTAATGGTTTTTTGGCAAAAAATCTTTGTCAATCTGTAAAATGTAATGGGTATAGATTAAAAAATGTAAAAAATATCCTTACATTTACGCTGTAATTAACATCTATTAACTAATTATTTAACGTCACATGTCTAAGAAAATCATTAGAATTTTTCTGATGTGCCTTTTCGTGCTGTTTGCTAACAGCTTGATGGCGCAGAATTCAATTACCGGAACGGTAACTGATGATTCCGGGTCTCCACTACCCGGTGCTAGTGTTGTAGTTAAAGGTACAACAAAAGGCGTCATTACAGATGCCAACGGAAAGTTTAGCCTTTCGGTTCCTGCAAATGCCAAGATAGTAATCTCCTTTGTGGGGATGAATAACTCTGAGGTTGCTGTAGGTACCAACAAGACTTTTAAAATTAAACTGGCAACCTCTACCGTTGGTGTAGAAGAGGTTGTGGTAACGGCTTTGGGAATTTCGCGTGAGAAGAAATCGCTCGGTTATTCTGTTGCTGAAGTTAAAGGTTCTGAAATGCAGAAGGTTGCTTCAACCAATGCATTGAGCTCTCTGGCCGGTAAGGTTTCAGGTGTGCAGTTCAGCAGTACAGGTGCTGCCGGATCCAGCGTAAGCGTTATTATCCGTGGTGCTTCTTCACTTACGAGTGATAACCAACCACTTTACGTTGTCGATGGAATTCCGCTGAACAACACGTTGAACAACATGTCCAACCTTGGAAATGGTAACTCTGTCGACTACGGTAGTGCCATTGGCGACGTCAACGGGGATGACATTGAATCTGTTTCGGTTCTTAAAGGTCCTAGTGCTGCTGCACTTTACGGATCCCGCGCTGGTAACGGTGTAATTTTGATTACTACAAAATCAGGTAAGGGTGGTAAAAAAGGTTTGGGTGTAACGATCAATTCCAATACGGTAATCGACAATCCTTACAAATACCTGGATTACCTGAACAATGGCTGGGGTTATGGACCACGACCCTATACCCAGGATATTCGTCCCAACAACGGCAAGGCCTATGCAGACATCGATCCTACCCAGTCTGCCTGGAACGGTCAACAGTTGGATAAGGGGACCCTTGGTTTCCAGTGGCCATATACCACCGATGCCAGCGGAAACCTCGTTGCCACTCCGCTGGTTAATCACCCGAACAATGTAAAGAACTTCTTTCAGACAGGTTTCACAACCACCAACAACATTGAGGTTGCTGATGCATCTGACAGGGTCAATTACCGTTTTTCTTTCAATGACATGGAGAATGCCGGATTGATTCCCAATTCTGACCTACACAGGAAAACCATCTCTCTGAATTCTACCTTCAAGCTGAATGATAAAGTTTCCATCAGCTCAGTGATCAACTATGCGCATTCCAATGCTGGCAACCGTCCGGCCATCGGCAACGGTACCAACCCAATGCAGGCCATCTATGAGATTAACAATGAAATCGACGGTAGTCTTTTGAAAAGTTACTGGAAACCTGGTCAGGTAGGCATCATGCAGAATAGCCCTTACAGGTATGGCAGCCCAACCAGTTATGTTAATAACCCCTATTTCGTGGCGAACGAGGTGAACAATAGTTTCAAGCGTGACCGCATCTATGGTGACCTTCGTCTGGATGTCCAGATCCTGAAAGATCTTAGTTTCTTTGCACGCTATTCCTTGGATACCTACAATGAAACCAGAGAGGCCAAGATTGCAAAAAGTTATACTTCTGAAAAGAACGGTTTTTATGGTATTCAGAATTTGAACAGGTTGGAGAACAATACCGACTTCTTGTTCACCTATACCAAAAAAATCTCTGATTTTAATGTTACGGCTTCTGCTGGTGGAAACTCCAGGTATTACTTCTCTGGTGATAACTCCATGCAGACAAAGAACGGTGGTACTGGTCTCGTAGTACCAGGTATCTATTCAATTACCAATACCCTTCAGACGAACCTCCAGGTTTCATCCGGTTCTTCCAAGAAACAGGTTTATTCATTGTATGCCCTCGCTTCATTGGGTTACAAGGATTTCGCCTATTTAGATCTTACTGCCAGAAATGACTGGTCCAGTACACTGCCGGTAAGCAACCGCTCCTATTTCTATCCATCAGCATCCTTGAGTTTGTTGGTTAACAAGATGTTGGACCTGGGTCCAAATGTCTCCTTGTTTAAAGTAAGGGGTGGTATAGCACAGGTGGGTAATGATACCAATCCATATTCGTTGCTTGCAGGGCTGAGTCCAGGTGCCTGGAATGGCCAGACTACCTTCTCCGTACCCGGGAACTTGCTCAACCCAACTTTGAAACCTGAAATCAAGACTTCAAAAGAGATTGGTGCAAACATCGACCTTTTCAACAGCCGTGTTAAATTTGAAGGTACCTATTACAATTCTGACAACAGAAATCAGATTTTGAACAATACACTTTCACCATCATCCGCTTATGGAACCCAGAAATTCAACGCCGGTCTTGTCAACAGCAAGGGTGTTGAACTTTCCATCGGTGGCACACCGATCAAAACGAAGAATTTGACCTGGGATGTTAACCTGATTTACTCTAAGAATACTACCATCCTGAAGGAACTTGCTCCCGGTGTATCTCACATCATTCTGTGGACCAATGCAAAAGGTGGAGCTGAGACTTGGGTAGGTGAAAAAATTGGTAACATCGTGGATGCTGAAATGCAGCGTGTAACCGACAAAACTTCTCCTTATTATGGATGGCCACTTCTCGATTCAGACGGATATGAGCAGATCACAGGTGTAAACGAAGTAAACAATAAGCGGAATTCTCCGATCATTGGTAACTTCAACCCTGATTTCATGATGGGTTTGCAAACCTCTGTGACCTACAAGAAATGGACAGTTAGTGCCAGTTTGGATTACAGGAAAGGTGGACAGTTTGTTTCGCAGACCCTTCGTTACAACGAATCTGACCTTCATGGATCACGTATCCTGAGTACCTTTATTCATCCTCCAAAAGGCGTGGATGTACCAACCTGGTTGAAAGCACATGCAAGTCTGTTTGGACCTAACGGAACAGCCTTTCCGGTTGTCGGTGGACCATCTGCAGAATATGGTGGTATGCCTTACACGGATGGTGGTATTACCCTGAATGATGGTGTATTCATGCCAGGCGTTAGCGGTAGTTACGATGCCAACGGAAAATTCACTGCGGGAGATGAATTCTTGTCTTCGCCAACAGACTATTATGGTGACTATTATGGATGGGGTCTTACCAAGACTGCAACATTCGACGCAGACTTCATTAAACTAAGAGATATTTCTGTTACCTACCAACTTCCAAGTTTGAAATCAATTGGTATTCAAAGAGCTTCTGTCTCTATTTATAGCAGCAACATCATTCTTTGGACCAAAGCAAAAATTGGTATCGATCCTGAATCTGCTTTCAACAACAGCCTTGGAAGTGCCAATGTTGGATTAAGCCAGTTTGCTCAGGGTATTGAGCGCGATAACGTTAGCCCATGGACAATCCCAGTTGGATTCAAACTGAGTGTTAGTTTCTAATATTGAAATAAAAAAATTAGTGAATTTATGAAAACACAGTATAAATTAATTCTGATTGCAATTTTGGGAGTCTTTGCTTTTTCCTGCAAGGATCTAACCCAAATTAATGTGGATCCTAACACGATCAGCCAGGTTACTGTCGATCCGAACTTTTTGATGACATCAGTAATCCCTGAGGTAGTTAAGCCTTATCAAGATGATAATTACAACGGCGATTGTGCCGGTATCATGTCCTACATACAGAAAAGCGGATGGGGTGGTACTTTGACCTACTTCAACTGGACAGACCCTCGATCATGGGGTGGCAACTATGGAACCTTGCGCGACATTTACCTGATGCGCGACCGTGCCAAAGCCACAGGATCAGATTTCCACCTTGGTGTAGCCCTGATTATGAAAAGTTTCGAGTTTGGTTTGATTACAAGTTTGTGGGGTGATGCACCTTACAGCCAAGCCGGATTAGGTGCGGACAATACCAAACCAAAATTTGATACGCAGCAGGATATTTTTACGGGTATTATTGCAGACCTAAAAGCTGCCAATACCTTGCTATCCAAACCCGCATCAAGTTATACGAATATCAATCCGGTAGCGGATCCGATCTATGCAGGAAACCCTGCCAAATGGCAGAAACTTGCAAACTCTCTTCTTCTTCGCTTCTACATGAGGCTTTCTACGAAATCTCCTGCAGTTGCAAAGGCCGGTATTGAAGAGATCATTGGCAATCCTACTACCTATCCAATCTTTACCTCCAACGCCGACGAAGCCAAACTGGCCTATCCAGGTCTCTCTTCCAGCGATTCTTGGGCCTCTGCAACTGCATGGGATTCAAACGCTGCGCAGGGTAACTATACCAGGATTCAGCTTTGCGCCGGTTTCAGGGATATGTTGGTCGGTTACAATGACCCACGTCTTCCGATCTGGTTCAAACCAGTAGCTGTGCAGATCTCAGTTACGGATCAATATGCTGCCCAGGGTGGTGATGTCACTATCGGTACCAGACGTTACATTACCAATGCACAAATGGCTGCGAAAGGATATGTCATTTACAACCCAACTACTTGGGTCGCTGCAACACCTTCTGCAACTACGCTGAAAACGTTGATCGATACGGCTAAATATGTGGGTATTCCATTGGCCATCAGTAAGACTGAGCCTTTTACATACAACCTCAATCCGAGTCCGCTGCAGGGAGGTGCCAACCAGCACGTATCTGCCTTGACAGATATATTTGGTCTGAAATCCAGTCCGCTTCTGCCTGCAAAAATGATTACCTATCCTGAGATTTGTTTCATTTTGGCAGAAGCTGCCCAGAGAGGCTACAATGTTGGGGCTCAGCAGACCTGGTATACCAATGGCATTCAGGCGTCTCTGAGCTACTGGGGTGTGAGTTCTTCTTACGCTGCCTACATTGCCAAACCAGGTGTTGCCTACGACGGTACCCTGAAACAGGTGATGACCCAGAAATACATTGCCAACTTCCTGAATGCGCAGGAGACTTGGTTCGATTGGCGCAAGACCGGCTTCCCCACTATCACGATCGGAAATTCAGGTTACAAAAACACCCTGCCACTTCGTTTCAAATATGATCCTACCGAGTTGAACATCAACGGTGACAATGCTGCTGCTGCCGTTGCCAAATTGGTTCCAACTGCCAACGCAGGTCAAACTGGAAATGATGATTCGTGGTCTTTGATGTGGTTGTTGCAATAAAATTCAGATAATTGACATATTAGGAAAGAGGCTGCATCTGGTGCGGCCTCTTTTTTTTTGAGAACGATACGATGGAATTCTCTTGAATAAAAATTCTTCCTTGGTTGAATCGGAATTGATGCAACTGACCTTCATCGGAATAGAAATGAAAAAAACAGTATAATCAGCAAATAGGATGTCATCCATGAACGAAATTGCCGGGTAATACCTTAAATTAGCACAGTAAATGTTTTTCAATGGATCTTTCAGAACGTGATTTCTCTGCTGAATTTGTGTTTCAGGCCTCCAGAAGCAGCGGACCGGGTGGGCAAAATGTGAACAAGGTTAGTTCCAAAATTGAACTTCGGTTTCATGTGAAAAATTCTCAGCTTCTGAGTGAGGAGGAGAAACAACTGCTTTTTGATAAACTTGGGAACAAAATAAATAAGGAGGACGAACTGATACTGGTAGCCCAAACAGACCGTTCGCAACTGAAGAACAAGGAAAAAGCAATTGAGAAATTTTATTCCCTGCTTACCAGGAGTTTGACCCCGGATAAAAAGCGTTTCAGGACCAGGCCAACCAAGGCATCCATCGAAAGGAGACTCGAATCAAAACGCACCAAAGCGTCAATAAAAGCGACCAGGAAAGGGCCGGATTTGCAATAATTTTATTACTTTCAGCACCTTATTGCCAAACTATCTGAGCTCGAAATCCAGTAAAAAAAATTGAAGGAATATCCGTAATTGCTGAAGGCAAATCAACAATTTTTGGAAGATCGGCAGATGAAATTAGTACCTTTTATGAACCACTTTTGCCGGTCTCTCTTTTTCCTGCTGCTCCTTCCAACGGCTGTTTTTGCGCAGCCTTCCATCAATGCCGTACAGGTTTCCAAGGCTCCTGTCATCGATGGAAGATTGAACGATGAGGCCTGGACTTCCGCTGTCAAAATTGATCAACTGGTCCAGCGGGAACCCAATTCCGGAAAACCGGTTTCGGAGAAAACCATTTTTTTAGTCTGTTACGATGCCAATTTCCTATACATCGGGGTAAAATGTTATGACGATCCTGCGAAGATCACTGCAAAGGAGATGGCCCGTGATGTGAGTCTTGGAAATGATGATCGTGTTCAGGTGATCCTGGATACCTACCTGGATCGCCGTAATGGTTATTGGTTTCAGATTGGTCCACGCGGATCGATTGGCGATGCGACCATCAGTGAGAATGGAGCCGTCTTCAACAAGCAATGGGATGGACTTTGGGAGGGAAAAGCCCGGATCGTCTCAGATGGCTGGGAAGCAGAAATGGCCATCCCTTTTAAGACCATGGGATTCGATAAATACAACCCCAATTGGGGAATCAAATTTATTCGGCACATCAAGCGAAAACTTGAAATGTCCTACTGGCCTTCCGCCAATATCAACAGCTACAAATTTCAGGTTTCAGACGCTGGTCTTCTCGTCGGTTTGAAAAATATAACGCAAGGCATCGGGCTGGATGTCTCACCTTACGTTGTGGGTGGAATGGATACCAAAAAGGATGTTTCCAACAAGTATCCTGCCAAAGGCGGATTTGACCTCTTTTACCAGATTACGCCAAGTTTGAAATCGTCCCTGACTGTCCATACCGATTTTGCCGAAACCGAGGTCGACGACAGACAGATCAACCTCACACGCTTCGATTTGCTCTTTCCCGAAAAACGTGATTTCTTTCTGGATGGTGCCAGTCTCTTTTCCTTCGGAATTCAGGGAGAAGATGCAAATACCTATGGCAAAAACATCATTCCATTCTTTTCCCGCAGGATGGGTCTTGACAATAGCGGTCTTCCGATCCAGATAAACTATGCTGCCAAACTCACGGGTATGATTAACCACTGGAACATTGGTGTGATGCAGGTAAATGACCAGCATACCAACGGAAACACCAATTTTTCGGTGGCGAGAATTTCCAGAAGCTTCGGTGAGGAATCATCGGTTGGTGCCATAGGAACATTTGGCAATGCGGTTTCTTCGCCGCAAAATTATCTGGGTGGTCTCGACCTGAAACTGGCTACCTCGAAATTTCATGGAAATAAAAATCTTTCGTTGATCCTGTTTGGCTTGAAGTCCCATACCTCTGGACTATCCGACAATGATCTTTCCTGGGGTGGAAACATCTCCTATCCGAACGACTTCCTCTCCTTCAGTTTGGGACATTATGAGATCGGAAAAAATTTTGTGGCAGGAATGGGATTCGTCCCACGTACCGAAATAAAGGATACTTATGCCAATATTCAGATTGGTCCCCGGCCAAAAAAAGGAGCCATACTTCAGGTTCTCACCGGAATGGGATTCAACCACATTATCAATTTTTCCAATATTCTGGAGTCACGACAGGTTAGTTTTACACCCATCAGACTTCGCTTTAAATCCGGGGAGGAACTGTCTTATGCTTTGGCAAAGAGCTACGAATACCTCGACAAACAGTTCAATATTTTTTCCACCTACATCATCCCGGTCGGAAACTACGACTATTACCGCCATACCGTGAGTCTGATCACGGCAGGAAGCAGAAACCTTGCGGGAGACGCTTCCTATACATTTGGCGATTTCTACAATGGAACGCGAAAAGACATCAACGTTGGAGTTAATTACAAAATTGCAGTTCCTTTTTTTGTTGGTGCCAGGTACAAGCAAAACGATGTCACCTTGCCTGATGGAAACTTCACGGCACGCATCTATGCCCTGAATGCCAATGTGCTATTTAGTCCGGATATCACGCTTTACAACTATCTTCAATATGACAACAGTTCCAAGGTTATAGGGATTCAGGCCAGGTTTCAGTGGATCTTCAAACCAGGAAATGTCATCATTGTCGCCTGGACCACCAAACTATCTCAACCGCTGGAGCGGTACGTGATGGATGAAAGTGCGTTGCGATTTAAACTGAAATACAATATTAGGTTTTAAAGATATAAGATATGAGATATGAGTTATGAGTTATGAGATTATTTTACTTGCGTTAGCACATTTTCTTTCGTCTCAATATTTGAAATTTGCATAATTGGCCATCTCTCTCTTGCAGAAAATGGTATCTACAAATTCCCTTTTCTTGCTGTTGCGGGCAAGCTCAAAGTATATGAGTGTTTTTTTATCTGCATAAACTCTTGTTCTGATTTTAGATTTCACATTTCCACCGATCCACCGGAAGGCTATTTCTTGTTTGATTCCATAATTTTCGATTACATATGGATACAGGTATGGACCATCCACCTCATTCGATTTCCAGGAAACATAGAGCGTGTCACAAACAGGTATTTTGCTTTTCCTCTCAATGGTGATCGTAAAATCAGTCAGTTTCTGCAACTGTAAATTTAAAAATCTTCCATCTCTGTTCAGATCCGACAGGCCGAGAAGTTGGGTTGTGGATGCATAATCGGAATCACCTACGCAATAAAAATGATATAAGCTGGCGTTTTTTACCCTTTGCAGGACATAAGTGAAGCATCCGAAACTGTCTGTCGTAAATTGTCCGGCATCGACTGCTATTTGGTTCCTCTCATCCTTGATCATTGCCTGAATTATTACTTTTCTTCGGGGAAGGATCACCCTGGTATTTTCGTCCAGCACCTTTCCCTTCAGTTCCAGCGTTCCTACCGTATCATCACAACTGCAAATGAGTAGGACGGCAATGAATAATATGAAAAAAAGATATTTCAATTCATGAATGATCTTTTAAAAAATAAAGTTCAATAGCAGATAAAGACAAATAACCTATTTTAAGACGCTTGTTCTGCTGCATTTTCCACCATTCACAAAGCTTTTTAATTTAACAGTCCCCGAAACTTTAACCGGTTTGCTGTATTTTTCGCTTTGCGCAATTGGTTCTGAGCCATCTGTGGTGTACCTGATTTCCAGTCCGGGAAATTCGACATTTGCATACAGTATGCCATCTTTGATCACTGCTCCTGGCAGCGGCACCCTGAAATTGTAACCACCATTCATCGTGGCAAGTCTGGGAAGTTCTTTGGATCCCAAGATATTGGCGAGCCTGTTCCAATCGGAGGTAAGTTGCTTTTCCCTGGCTTCCCGGTTTTCGATGGTTTCCCATTTCCGCTCTGGAGACCAGGCCGTTTCAGAGAAGGCAATCAATCTGGGCAGGTAGTAATATTCAAGCATATCCGGTCCTTTGATGGTTTCGCTCCAGATTTGTGCCTGTACACCTAAAATATTTTTACGGGCTTCAGGTTTCAACCTGACCCTTGTGGCATATTCCTTTTCTGTATCAACCGATCTGCCCATGGCAGTTTTGGTGGTTGTCTTAAAAAGGTCAAATGGAGCGAAAGCATAAAATTGTTTGGTCTCGAGAAATCCAGCCCAATAATTCCCAGGTTCCATCGGATCCTTGTCATATGGAAAATCAAGGTACAAGTTGGATATGTCGCACATCACCACTTTGTAACCGGCATTGGCAAGTTTATAACCCAGGTCTTCGGACCCGTCGAGATTGTTCCAGAGGTAGGGGAGAAGTCCCTTGCCGACAAATTCGAAGTTGGGAGTTGGTTTTCCTTTGGCATCAGAAATCAGTGCGGCCTCTTCCCAGCCACCAATGTCCTTTACTCCGTTATTTTTTAAAATCTCTGAGATTCTCCTAAAACAATATGCCTGTAAACTTTTATCGTCTGGCTTAATCTCAGGATGCTCAATTAGCAATTTTTTTACCAGCGGGGAACCATTCCAGCAACCGGCTGCAACTTCGTCGCCACCCGTGTGAAAGATCTCCAAGGGCAATCCTGCTCTTTCATAGAGTTGTTTGATTCCTTTGACTGCCGTATCATAAAAGTGATAGGCAGACTCACGCCCAACGCAAATGACATTGTCGTGATAGCCTTGGGCCGAAATGTATTTGGAGGTATCGTCGGGATCAATCAATCTGAACTCTTCCGCTTCTGCCTGTTTTCCCTCTTTCATCAACCGCTGGTACCTGAACTCCATCGATTTGATGGCCGATCTGACATGTGCCGGGAAATTGATGACAGGGATAACGTTGATGTGACGTTCCTTGGCATATTTCAACATTTCAACAAACTCCCCGGAAGTAAAATAGCCACTGCCATAAGTTCCTTTTGTGTCGGCAAATGGCCCGCTCCCATAGGATGGATGCAGGCTAGGATCACCCAGATTTCCGTGTTGCCGGCGGCTGCCTATCTCAGTCAATTCCGGCAATCCGGGAATTTCAACCCGCCATCCCTCGTCCTCCATAAAATAGAACAGGAAATGATTGAGCTTGTACAAGGCCATTACATCCAGCATTTTCAGAATGGTTGCCTTGGTTTGAAAATTTCGTGACATGTCAAATTGCAATCCCCGATAGGAGAACCGGGGCTCATCTTTCATTTGAAGCGAATTCACCAAAAGAACTGGTTGATTGGCATTTAGTCTTCCCAGTGGCAGCAATGCAACAAAACTCTGAATGGCATAAAATACACCAGATGCGTCATATCCAAACAGGGACACGCCTTTTTGCCTGTCAACAGATAAAATATAAGACTCCGGTTTGGAAAGCAATTGATGCGTTGTTTTCAGTGAAAAAGCTGGGAGATGAGTGGGTTGACCCACTTTTGGGATAAAATCAAGCCCTGTTATTTCTTTCAATTTTCTCGCCAGATAATTGGCTTCCTGTTCCAATCCAGTTTCATAAAAGATCGTCCAAGTTTTATCAACAGATACTTTTTCCGTTCCCTTTTTGATAAATAGAGGTGAGGGAACCAGCAGTTGTTGCTTATTTTCTGGTAATTGGTTTAGCAAGCTGTATGCTGCATATCTGCTTTCGGGTGTTGGTACGAGGGCTTCATCTTCTGTTGCGCGTTTGCTTTGTTCGGGTTTGTCAAAATCACCAATCGTCTGTTTCCCGACGGGTACCACGGCAATTTCCTTGTTGTTGTTATCATAGAAAACGAAATAAATTCCAAGAGCAGCATCTGTCTTTTTAATCATAAAGCCCGTACCGCAATAGTTAATTTTAATGGAATCTCCAGGTAACAAACGAAAATCTTTGGATGGCACCATTTTGAACCAGTCTCCATTAATATGCACAATTTTGGCTTTTCTGACCGAATCTTCTACGATGGGAGTTGGAGGCATCTGGGAAAAAAACATGGCCCAACCCTTGTTCTCAAACGTCATTTCACTGTGATTGTAAATGGTGAATGCTGCCAGTGCCTGCTGTTTTCCCTGATACATATTGGTCACCACTTCCCATTTAACTTCTAGTTCAGAAGAGCCCGGAATAGCTTTTGATTTCCTTTCTGAACAACTGATTAGCTGGATTGCCGCACAAAAATAGAGGACAAAACTGAATAATTTAATCATTTTAATTTTGTTAAATAGTTATAGTTGAATAGTTTAAATTCCAAAAATTTCAAATCTGTCAAATTTCGGCCAAAATATGTTTAAAAACGGCCGGATGATTAACTTTAGGGTACGATATCCATCCGGTAATACCGGGAAAGACAGAATATAAAATAATAATTGATCGGTACTTTCCGCCCATGTGGAGAAAAGAATTTTTTTAGCCGCCAATCCCTAATTTATTTTTCTCTCTAAAATTAACGAATCCTTATTAAAAACTACGAAAGATGACTGAAACAAAAAGATTGATCTCACTGGATGTTTTGCGCGGGTTCACAGTAGCCGCCATGATTTTGGTGAACTATCCAGGGAGTGAGCAATTTTCCTATGCTCCACTCAATCACACCAAATGGAACGGCCTGTCACCAACTGATTTAATTGCTCCTATTTTTCTATTTGTGGTAGGCGTATCCATTGCACTGGCCTATACAAAAAGGTTGGCAATGGGTTTACGCAAAGCAGATATGTACAAGAAGATCGTAGGACGATCGATCAAGATTTACCTGGTCGGGATTTTTCTAAATCTGCTGCCTGATTTTAACTTTGCCGATCTGCGTTATACAGGTACCCTGCCAAGAATTGCGCTGGTTTTCCTGTTTTGTGCCATTCTATTCCTCAATTCAACCTGGAAACAGCAGGTCTGGACTGCAATTGGAATTTTGGTGGGCTATTGGCTGGTCATGCTTTTTGTACCATTGCCAGGATACGGGAAACCCATGCTGGAACCTGGAATTAATGTAGCAGCCTGGCTGGATACCAAATTTCTTCCGGGCACGATGTGGCAGAAGACCTGGGATCCGGAGGGAATACTGAGTACTTTCCCCTCCTTCGTGACCGGTATCACCGGTATGCTGGCGGGGCGTTTGCTCTTGGGTAATCTCGAAAAGAAAGACAAGGCTATCTGGCTTCTTTCGGGTGGATTCGTTGCCATTTTGGCTGGATATTTGTGGAACCTGCATTTCCCATGTAACGAGAATATATGGAGCAGTTCGTTCGTGCTGATCACCTCGGGTGCAGCCGCCCTTTTTCTTGGAACCTTCTATTACCTGATTGACATTCTTGGACGGACCAGGTTCACGGAAGGTGGACTCATCTTTGGCGCCAATGCCATCGCGGTCTATTTTCTTGCAGATATTTGGGCGCTCTTTTTCTACGAGTTGAAAATGGGCGGAGCTAGCTTGAATGATCATTTTGTGACGCAACTATCCGGTGTAGCAGTAACTCCCCAGTTCTGGAGCATGATTTATGCCATGCTTTTCGTTCTTGTCAACTTCGTTCCTGCACTCATTTTATACAGAAAAAAGATTTTCATCAAGCTTTAATACCAATTGATAAAAGTCAGGAGAGCACAAAATTATTCGGTCCCTTTCAAAATTATTTTAGATCAAATCTTAGAAATCGGTTCTATTTTTAGTTAAATTTAAGAGCTTAATAAACCTTTGTGAAAATCGATATCTACACGTTTGCCATTGTACTTGGAATTGTCTATTCCATTCAGTTTGTTATATTCTTCATTGAATACAACAATCACAGGAGTTACAAGGGCCCGGGGTGGTGGTTGATTTGGAGCGCTGCCGCAGTAGTGGGATTTCTGTTCATGGTGGCTCGACAAATACCCTCCTTTGAGCACATTGCCATTCTGGGACAAAATGTGATGCTTCTTCTTGCAATCAGTTTTGTTTACATCGGCATTGTGAAATTTCTGGATAAACCACTGAAATTTAAATTGGTAAGCGTCGTATATTTTCTATTTTTATTACCCTTTTGCTATTACGATTTTTTTGAAGATAACATTCATATCCGCACCATTTTAATTTGGGCCACTGTTTTTGTCATTTCAACCGTTTATGGATACGATCTCTATAAACGCAGGCCAAAATCACTGGATATTGCCTTGAATATCTGTATATTGGTGTTTTTTGGCCATGCGCTTTTTGCCATTTTCAAGGTACTGTTGCTGCTCACAGGAAGCGAAATAAATCATGTTTTTTCGCCTGAATTTTTCAATTACTCTACGTACGTTGAAATATTGTTTGTAACCATTTTCTGGACCTATGCGTTGATTATGATGATCAATCACCGGTTATCGGAAGACATTGGAAGGGTGAAGGATCATTTTGAGGCCATCTACAAAACATCGCCGGATGCCATCCTCATTACCGATATGGAGCAAGGGATCATTGAATCTGCCAATGAAAAATTCTATGAACTCACTGGCTACAGGAAGGAGGAGGTAATAGGAAAGTCTACCCTCGAACTTCATTTCTGGCCTAACCAAATGGGAAGAAACCAGTACATTCAATTGGTTGGCGAACAGGGTCGCTATTTTAATTTTGAATCAACCTTTTTGTGCAAAGGAGAGAAAGTTCTTTCCGGATTACTCTCCGGTAGTATCATCCATCTCAATGAAAAGCCTCATTTAATTAGCATTGTTCACGACATCACGGACAGAAAAGAAAGGGAGTTGGAAATTCTGAAACAAAATTCTCAATTACAAATACTTAACGCTGAAAAAGACAAGCTTTTTTCCATCATAGCACACGATTTGAAGAGCCCTTTCAGCTCATTTTTAGGTTTGACAGAAATTATGGCTGACGAGATACCAAATTTGCCTATCAGCGAGGTGATACAGTTGGCAGCAAGGATGCGGGATTCAGCCCGCAACCTTTATGGATTGCTTGAAAACCTTCTGCAATGGTCGCTGGTCAGGCAGGGACTGACCAAGTATAATCCTGTGCAGATCGTCTTATTGCCAGAAATCCAGGAGAGCCTTTTGACCTCTGTTGAAGCCTCAGAGAAAAAGAAGATCACCGTTGAAATTAAAGTACCCGAAGAACTGCTGGTATTTGCTGACCAAAATATGTTGCGGTCACTTTTCCGGAACCTTATCTCCAATGCAATCAAATTCACTCCTGACAATGGAACAGTCTGCATTGCTGCAAGTTATATTTCTAAAGATTGTTGCTTAATTTCTGTAAAGGACTCGGGTATTGGCATGAGTAAAAACTTGCAGCAACTTCTTTTTAAAATGGATGCCAACAATTCACGAAAAGGAACGAACGGGGAGATGAGTTGCGGATTGGGACTCCTGCTTTGCAAGGAATTTGTAAACATGCATCAAGGTGAGATCTGGACGGAAAGTGAGGAAGGAAAGGGGAGTACCTTCTACGTCAAACTGTCAGCCGTACCCTTCAATTCAGCCTCCGGCACTCATTGACCCTAGAAAATTTTCAAAGATCTGTTCGCGCAATTCTTTTTCCCCAATGTTCAGGGCAATTGCAGTTGCCTTATAAATGGCCTGAATGGGAAATTGGGAAGTGTCAGTTTCTAAAAAAAGAGCGGAAGTTGGAATTATTTGAATGGCGCGACCGATTTTGGAATTTGGGTTTAAAATAGCCTCACCTACAGAAAAACAAAATCCTTTTTTTAACAGCCGGGTTGTCAATTCCTTGCTCCCGTTGTATCCGTGCAAGATTTTGATAGTGGAACAGTTTTCTGTCATTTCAATTATTTCGTCCCAAGCTCTAATGCAATGAATTACAATGGGTTTGCGATATTTTAAACACTTTTCCAGATGAAGTTCAAAGACTTCTTGCTGCTTCTGGAAGGAGATTTTGCAATTTTTGTCCAATCCGCACTCTCCGAAAGCATACAGATTTTCCTGCATGGAAGTGTGATCCAGTAAAACTGATAGCTCTTCCAAAGAAACCTGATCTGCATACCAAGGATGAAGGCCAATTGAAAACAGGTCTGAAAAGGTGAGTGATGACTCCTGAAGCATTTGATTAAAAACCGAAACGACATCCGTTCCGCCTGATGGTCGGTGAGTATGTATGTCGATATAGCTTTTCACGTGCGAACAACCTTTTGAATTATCTCTTCACGATGGATTAAAACAGCCAGATTAAATGATGTTGTTCCATCGTAAAATTTTAGTACAACAAGAATTTGTCATACTAAATCAGTTGAATGTTACCGTTTTCCGTTCTTTGTTACTAACCAGGCAGGCTTCAAGTATTTGGATGGTAGTCAGTGCCTCTTCCGGTTTCACCATCAACTCGCCGCCATTGCGAATGGCTTCGTAGAGATTGGTGTAGAATCTGGAATAGTTGCCTGCAATGGTTTCAATCTTTCCTTCAAGATGTAGCCCATTCAGGGAAGTGTTGAGTATTCCCCAGTCAGAAAGAGGCTCTTTCCCCCAACCTGCCTCATCTGGAAGTCTGTTTTGCTTGAGCATCTCCTCCTGCGGATCCGTTGCCATCTTGACAAAGGAACCTTCCGTTCCGTGCACGATGAATTGTGGTCCCATCTCCCGTACCAGGTAGGAGCAACGCAAGGTTGCATCAAAGCCTTGGTAGTGAAGACGAATATCAAACTGATCCGTTGTTCGTCCTCCTGTCCTCAAAATGGAAAGCTTGGCGGTAACGGCCTTTGGTTTTCCAAATAGAACCAGGGCCTGGTCGACAATGTGTGGACCAAGGTTGAAAAGTACACCGGTACGTTCATCACCGTCCTCTTTCCAGGATCCCTCCTGGATAAAGTTACGGTAACGGTCGTAGTGACATTCATATTCAACCACACGGCCGAGTAACTTATTTTCCAATACTTTCTGGACTGTCAGGAATCCTCCGTCCAGTCTACGGTTCTGGTAAACAGTCAGCAATACATTGTTTCGTTTGGCTATCTCGATCAGGGCGATGGCGTCTTCACTATTTTTTGCGAAGGGTTTTTCCACTACGATGTGTTTACCTGCTTCCATGGCCATTTTTGCCATATCAAAATGAAACTCATCCGGTGTATTGACGATAACCAGTTCAACGACAGGGTCGTGTAAAATTTTGTCAAAATCCTTCACAATGGTTGCCAGCGGATAATATTTTTCGGAGATCCGGAGATTCCTTTCCAGAATTTTATGGATTCTGAATTGGGGCAAAACTTTCAGCGACGGACCATGAAATACTTGTCCCGACATGCCAAAGGAGCAAAGTGCTGTTACTATAGGTTTCATTTCTTAAAATATATTTTATTTCGAAAAGTACTTAGCGTACTTTGAATACTTAGCGTATTTCTATCAACTCCAGGTTATCAAACAATAACCACAATCTCATCTCTTATATCTCATATCTCATATCTTATAACTCATAACTTCTCCTCACATCCATTTTCTTCTTTTAAAATAGAAAAGCATAAAGACAGTGGCTACGATGCAGATGATCCAGAACATCGGATAGCCCCATTGCCACTGGAGTTCAGGAAGAACTTTAAAGTTCATTCCGTAAACCCCAGCAAAGAAAGTCAAGGGGATGAACAGGGCAGAAAAAATAGTCAGGACCTTCATGATTTCGTTCAGCTTCAAACTGACGCTTGAAAGGTACAGATCCATCATACTGGAAGTCAGGTCACGAAGGCTATCCAGCGTTTCAATGATTTGGACCGTATGGTCATAAATATTTCGAAAATAGATTCGGCTCTCTTCGTGAATCAGGGCGTGGTCTGATCTTTCGACTTCATTGATGAGTTCCCTGACCGGCCAAACGGTTCGTCCAACATAGACCAATCTTCTTTTTAACCGGTAAATTGACTCCTGATTGGCTCCTCCAGGATTCAGTATCAATTCGTTTTCAATTTCTTCAATGTTGTCTCCAATATCCTCCAAAATCAGAAAATATTGATCAATGATGATGTCAGACAAGGCAAAGGCAAGATAGTCGCTCTTCATTTTCCTGACTCTCCCTTTGCCTTTCAAAATTCGAACCCGAAGAGTATCGAAAAGTTCCGGCTCTGTTTCATGAAATGAGAGCACATAATTTTCACCAAGAATGATGCTTACCTGCTCAATGGAAACCTCCTTGTCTTCCGCATTTAGCAGTAATACTTTAAATACCAGGAAAATATAACCTGGTCTTTCCTCCATTCTGGGTCTTTGGGAGGTATTCGAAACATCCTCCAGTTCCAATTGGTTGATTTGAAAAAGCTCTCCCAGCCCACTTATCAATTCCACATCGTGAACCCCGGTTACACGGATCCATTTGAGTTTATCGTTTGCAAGGAATGGTTTTAGCTGGCCGATATTTTCGATCGTATGCTCCGCTACTTCCGTTTCGTTGTACTCGATCAGTTCAATTTTTGTTTTTTCGGTACGCAGTTTGCCAATGTAAGCCACCGTCCCGGGAGGAGTATCTTTCCCTGAGATTCTTGGGACAAACTTGTGAACATCCAATTTTTTAAAATTTTTTTTGTTCTTCATTTTCCGGGAACAATCACCTTGATTATTTGTAATATTATTGTCGATTGAATGTGGTCCTTTTCTGCCTAAAATTAGCAATTCTTTGCTCTGGAAAAAATTACAGATGAGAATAATACAGGTTGAAATAAAGAATTGTAAAGGGGTAAAAGTCTGGTTGTACAAGAGAAAACGATTTCAATAAAAGAAGAAAAATGGTAAATCAGATAAAAATGAGCAATTTAAAGATTGTATGCACCTTGATGGCCATCCTGTGGTTTGGCAACTTGTTTGCCGGTAATGGAGAGGTTGATTCAGTTCAGAAACTGACTAAGGCAGATTTTTATCAAAAAATAATGAACCTTGAAAAGAACTCCAGGGAGTGGAAATACAGCGGAAGCTTGCCCTGTATTGTAGACTTTTACGCCGATTGGTGTGGACCTTGCCGCCAGGCTTCACCTATTCTGGAAGAGTTGGCCCAAAAGTACAAAGGCCAGATTGTTGTATACAAAGTAAATACGGATCAGGAAAAAGAGTTGTCAGTGGCCTTCCACATTGAGACCATCCCGGCCTTTCTTTGGGTTCCAGTAAAAGGTAAGCCAACCATGAGCAACGGCATTGCCTCCGATAAAGAGGAGACCAAGGCGATGTTCGAGAAGATGATAAAAGAGATCCTGCTGAAATAGAGACATAAGACCTAAGACATAAGATATAAGTTATGGTGCATATTGCTGCTTTTGTTCGACCCATTAAAATTTGGGAATTAGTAACTTTTAAGTTACCTTTGCGTAAATCAAAGACAAATGGAGAAAATCCGTGAAATCATTGCTTACAAAAATCATTTTGAAGATTTTTTAAAAAGCCAGCCTGTTAAGGTTCAGAATAAAATCTTTAAGATAATCGAAGCTATTGAGACTCTGGAGCGGATTCCAACTACCTATTTGAAACTAATTTCCGGAACAAATGGACTTTATGAGGCAAGAATTCAATTGGGATCTGACATTTGGCGCGTCTTCTGCTTTTTTGATAAGGGTAGGTTGGTTATTCTTCTGAATGGATTTCAAAAAAAAACTGAGAAAACGCCTAAAAATGAAATTGATAAAGCAATAAATCTAATGAACGAATATTATGAGAACAGAAAATAGCAACAAAGATATTTCTACCTGGTCACAAATCAAGGATCAGGTATATGGAGAAAAAGGAACTGAAAGACGTGATAACCTGGAAAGAGAAGCTGAATCATTCAGAATTGGACTATTACTAAAAAAAGCAAGAGAATCACGTAACATGACACAAGAGGAATTGGGGCAGCTTATTGATAAGAAAAGAACCTATATCTCCAGGGTAGAGAATAACGGTTCAAATATAACACTGAGTACTCTTTTCGAAATTGTTGAAAAGGGTTTAGGTGGAAAAGTTAATATTTCCATTGACGTTTGATCAGTAACCTATACGCACCATAACAAACGCCAAATGCCATGCGGGGTAAATAAATCATCAATGTTTCACCTGCCGGAAACACTAACCAAACTAGAACCAAAAATAATCATAACCCGCCCGGCAATTGGCGTCGACCGATAAGAGACGCAAAAAATAGTATTTGCCTAACTCTCTCATATCTCATCTCTTATGTCTTATATCTTATATCTAAATCATTAGGTTTCCAGAACCACAATGGTATCTATCTCTTTCATTTTTTCGACAGGGATGGTGAAGAGGTTTCCAAATTCGGTTTGTTTAAATTTGACTTCAGACTGATCCTCAAAAAACCAGGCTTTCTTGATTTTCTTTCCGAAATCTGGAATTAGCAAATTACCCTGCTCCGGATTAACAATATGCAGATATATTTTATTATCCCGGCAGGTGGTTACCCCCCACGACTTGGGTGACACCGGTCCACCCCGCGTGCCATAGACGGTTTCGCCATATTTTTTCATCCAGACACCCATCTCTCCAAGTGTTTTTACAAATTCGGGCTGAATCACGCCATTCGGCATAGGGCCGACATTCAGTAAAAAATTCGCATTCGAACCGGCTGCTTTTACCAGGTACTGTACGAGTTGCTTGGTGCTCTTAAAGTTTTGGTCCTTCAGGTTGAAGCCCCAGGCTCCGTTCATGGTTTCGCAAGTCTCGAGCGGAAGTTCTCCGATTTTCGATTCCTGGTTAAATCCGGCAGTGTTGCCTCCAGGCAGGTCTTTCTCAAACATTTGAAAGTCCTCTCCTGGTTTGGGAGCCTGGTGGTGATTGTTGCCTATCATGGCATTGGGTTGCAGCGAATGAATCAGAGAATAGGTTTTATCCAGACGCCAGTCTGCATCTTTTTTATCCCACCAGCCATCGAACCAAATGCCTCCAATTTCGCCATAATTGGTCAGAAGTTCTTTTAGTTCTGCATCCATGTAATCCAGGTAACTGTTCCAGTTGCCTGCATTGGGTCTTCCGGTGGTATTGCCCGTTTGGCCCCGTGGAAAGTAGTTTTCCTGGTACCAATCCAGGTGGGAATGGTAGAAAAATAACTTGATGCCCTGTTTGTGACATTCATCCGCCAGCATCTTTAATACATCTTTTCCATAGGGTGTCTTTTTAACAATGTTCCAGTCTGTCATTTTTGTATCCCACATGCAAAACCCATCGTGGTGCTTGCTGGTGATGGTAATGTATTTCATCCCTGCATCCCTGGCCATTTTAACCCAGACAGCCGGATCGAATGCGGTAGGATTAAAGAAAGCAGGCAGTTTTTCATAGCTTGCTTTCGGTATCTCCGTGTTGTTTTCTACCCATTCTCCATTGCAAAGCACAGAATAGACACCCCAGTGGATAAACAAGCCGAATTTTGCATCCTGAAACCATGTTCTTGATGCCAGATTACCCGGTGTTGGAACATAATCCTTTTGTGCACGGGCAGCATTGTTCAGAAAGGAGAGGCAGATTACTGCCATAAAAAATAGTTTTTTCATAACTGAATTAGATTGAGGAGGAAAATTTAATTTAATACTTCATTCAACTGCTTCAAAATTGGATCTGCAGTTAATTTGCTGCCCGTGGCTCCCTGCATCCAGATTTGTGGGATCAGTCTGCCCTGTTTGTAAATTCTGTCGATTTCGTCCGAGAAACGCTTGCCCTTCAGGTAATCTTCGATTTGAAATTCGATGATCTGCCCGTAGGAATAGGCCGCCAGGTAGAGCGGATTGGAGATCATGTGTGAATAGATGGCAAGGATGGGTTGATCCTTCACGCCCAGAATAGCCGCAAAATATTTGTTCCAAACCTCTTTTGAGATTTGGATAACGGCTTGTTTCAACTCTTCGGAGGTTGCCTTTGGATGGTTGTATAGCCATTGCCAGGTATGGATGTCGACGAGTCCAACTCCCATAATTTCCATCAGGGTCCAGGCTTCATCCAGCGCATTGAGCCGTTTTTGGTCCTTGCTTTGGCCATCCAATCCAAGTAGCATCAGGTCGCGGCTTTGAAAGATGAAGGCCAGAGCCTCTGTGAAGGCGGTATTTGGAACTCCGTTGAGCAAAAAATAATCTATATCGTACATCGAAATTGTTTGCTCTACATTGTGGCCAAATTCATGAACTGCAATATTATAGCCCTTGTAGTCCATTCCGGTTGGAGCGATTCGTGTGCGAAGGTGGGATTTTTCGCCTTTCATGCCAGTCCCCCAGGCATGACCTGAACCGCGAGCCGGATCAACGACGATCTTATCGGCAAGGTAAGCAGCACGTTCTTTGCTCCAACCCAGATGGCCAAGCATATTGGGCATATCTTTTTCAAAAGCTTTTGGATCAGGGTATTTTTTTGTTGTCAGACTGTTGAGTTGCTCCTGGGGGAAGGCACTTCGGGCTTTGAATCCATCATACCAGATGTCAAATGGTTCCAGCGGCCGACCCAGTCTTTCAGAAATGATCCGGCCAACATTTGCAAGTTCCGGAGACTTCAGAAATTGGTCAAATAGTGCTTCAACCTGCTCCACAGGTATCTCCATTTCTCCTGAAAATTTACGCTTGATCAGGGTATTCATCTCCGGAACATATGGGTCGACAGCCAGTTGGGCGTGGAAATTGTTTAGGATTTGCAGGTACCGGTTATTGGGTTCTGAGCTCAGAGCAATCTCCTTGTCATTTTCAAAAACTTTGTTGGAGAAAGGTTTCCAAACATAGGTTGGATTGTTGATTACTTTGGCCGGAATATCCTGACTAATGATGCGTTGCATCACCTGGTAGATCATCTTCTGCTTGGTAAGCCCCTTGTCCTTGTCAGCATAATCTGCCTTGATTTCATCCCGGAGGTTCCAGTGCGTCAGCAGCGACATCTTGTCAGGGAAAAGCTGGACACCCTCCTCCGTCCGTAAAGAGCCCATTTGGATGTTGTATTCTGAAATGTATAGATCAGCATCTGCTTCAGCCTTGGCAACTGCCTGGTTCACCTCCGCCGGGATCCGGGCGACAAACTGGTCTCCGAGGCGTGCAGCTGCCCATTGGGCACGGTCCCAGTTTTTACCATCCCATTCCTTCTCTTCCAGGGTGAAATAAGGAAAGTTCAGTGCCACTACAAAAGCAATTTTATTTTGGTAAAGGTCATCCTGGAGGTGGGCTCCCACGGAAAATCCACTGAAAATTTTGTCTACATCAAGCAGTTCACCATTGTTCAGATCTACATTTCTGCGGAGATCAAGGGTGATCTTGTTGAAATGTCCTCCCAACGTTTCAAGATAGTAGGAGAGTTTTTCAAATAGCAACAACTTGCTTTTTGGATCTGCAAGGAAATTAGTCTGGCAAAAGCTGACGAAATCCGACGCATTTCCATCTGTCGCCGTCCAAAAGGAAGCAATGTGCCTGACTCCTTTTTGAATTGGAATTTGGAGTGCTAGCCCGTTTTTTTTGACCAA
>Ga0209697_10002011_pt1 | contig 29962 bp, 29 predicted proteins | sample AliMusrvi5mmetaG_FD_184115 | JGI IMG/M metagenome (GOLD analysis project Ga0209697, IMG submission 184115) | Freshwater lake bacterial and archeal communities from Alinen Mustajarvi, Finland, to study Microbial Dark Matter (Phase II) - Alinen... | ecosystem: Environmental > Aquatic > Freshwater... | reverse complement strand
TCAGCAAATCTCATCTCACCTGACCCACCCGTATCGCTCTTTCCTCTCCCTCAAGACACTCCCTGCTGCGCACTCACTGGCTCAGTTTTCATTAGCAAAAGTGGCTCAATTCCTGTTAGCGCCGAAGTATTCACAATTTGGAGGGTTTTGTTTTTTTATCTGGTATATCTAAAATAGACCCGTTGGGTATGATTTTATCAGTAGTTTCCGACCCCCTGGTATAGATATGATCCATATTACGGCCGGACCTTCTTGTCTCTGCCCTTGCTTATGAAACTTTTGGAGACTAAACCTCCTCTGAAGAGGTTGCCAGGTTTACTGTAAAATCGTTGTGCAGAGGCTACGCGTTGTGTGTACGGATGTGAGTATTTTTCCTGGTGCAATTTTTTGTTCGTTCCTAAGATATTGATTAAACAAATTAATATATAGCGGTTCGAGTCCGACTCTGCCAGTAAAATCAAGCGATTGAGAAGAAAATAGAAATTCTTCTCAATCGCTTTTTTTGTGGGTATTTAACACAATTTTCGGCGAAAGATATTCGCCGTTTACCTGGGCTAAGGAGCAACAATAACCTTAAGCGTCCCTGTAGGTTCAGCCGCCGTCTTAAACGCCGCGCCTATCTCGGTAAGAGGGTACCGATGGGTGATCATGTCGTCAATCACTACCGCACCTGCCCGCAACAATTCCATGGCCTGGCGGTTGTCAAGCGGGGCCGCGCCGTAACAGGTTTTGAAGCTGATGTCGTTGCGCCAGTAAGGATTGAAGTCGACGGCAATGGTTTCGCCCGGTTTGCCGACGGCAAAAAAGAGCAGGGCACCGCCGCGGTCAACACTTCTGAGCGCCGCTTCTGCTGCGGCGATTGCCCCGGTGCAGATGATTGCCCGGTCGGCAAGACGGCCGTTGTGCTTTGCCACAAATGCCGGAACATCCTCAATGGCGGAGACAACAAAATCGGCACCGGCCTTTTTTGCCATCGCAAGACGATAGTCGTTTATATCGCAGACAATAACCGTTCCAGCACCAAGTGCCTTTGCAAGCTTAATAAACAAAATACCGGCCAGTCCGCTGCCGTAGATGACGACGCTCTGGCCAGGGGTGAGACCTATGGTGCGATAGGCGCGTACCACCGTGGCCAAGGGCTCGATAAAGGTGCCGGTTTCGTAGCTCATGCTGTCGGGCAGTTTCAGGATGCCGGTGGCAACACTGCGGCCGGTGACCCGGAGATACTCGGCAAAACCGCCAGGTGTAAAGTTATTTTTCTCCTGGAAAACCACGCAGGCGGTGGTGTGCCCGGAGAGGCAGTAGAGGCACTCGTCACAGGGGACGTGGTGGGTGGCAAAGACGCGATCGCCTTTCTTCCACTGTGTAACGTTTTTGCCGGTTTCAACAATTTCGCCGGTGAGTTCGTGCCCCAGCACCAGAGGAGCACGCTTGATACGGTACCATTCCATGAGGTCACTGCCGCAGATGCCGCCTGCAACAACCTTTATGAGGACGTCGCCATCGCCAACGGTCGGCACCGGCTGCTGTTCGAGACGGACGTCGCTGTTGCTGTAATACATGCCGACATTCATCGGTTTTTCAGCTCCGTGTAGAGTTCAAACGCTTGAACGGCGCTCATGTTTTCGTGAACAACCTTGCGAACGGCAGTAATCATCGCCTCGGGCGCGTCCGACTGGAAGATATTGCGTCCCATGTCAACCCCGGAGGCGCCGGCATCGATCGCCCTGCGGGCCATTGTGAGAGCGTCGAATTCCCCGAGTTTTTTGCCTCCGGCAATGATGATCGGCACCGGACAGGCGGCAACCACCTTCTCAAAGTCGTCACAGTAGTAGGTCTTGATGATTGCCGCACCGAGTTCAGCCAGCATGCGCGAGGCAAGAGCAATGTAACGGGAGTCGCGGGCAAGATCCTTGCCAACAGCGGTAACCCCGAGGACCGGCACACCGTAACGCATCCCCTCATCAACCAGCTTGGTCATGTTGTTGATGGTCTGGGTTTCGCACTCGCCGCCGACAAAAACCTGTACAGCAACCGCACTGACATTCATGCGCAGAGCGTCTTCCATATTGACAGCGATGTGCTCGTTGGAGAGATCCTTGAGAATGCTCGGTCCACCGCTGGCACGCATCACCACGGGGTTGCCCGATTCGGGATTGATGACCGAGCGGAGGATGCCGCGGGTGCACATGAGGGCGTCGGCGAAGGGAACCAGGGGCTTGATGGTGACGTCGATACGCTCAAGGCCGGTGGTCGGGCCTTGAAAGTAGCCATGGTCGATGGCGAGCATCACGGTTTTGCCGCTCTTGGGATTGAATATCCGGGCAAGACGGTTGCGGAAACCCCAGTCGTAGCCGCTGGAACCCTTCAAGAAGAAGGTATCGTTTTTTTGAGGAAAATCGAGGAAATACTCTTTGCGTTTTTCGGACAGATCATGTTCGGCCATGGTGGCTCCCGGTGGATAAGAGGTTTATGAGTTATTGATGACCAAAGCAGAATACAAAACGATTTTCTTCGAAGCAAGCTAAATGGCATGGAGATCAACCCTATCAATATCCCAATAAATCTATCAAGTTGCCAGGTTCAACACCTTTAAGAGATTTTTTAACACCCGCGCATTTTAATTTTCCCGAAAGCCAGTTCCGAACCTATTAATATAATATGAATAAATGCGACATCCGTATAAATACCCAGGCAATTTGTGTATTCTCGCCCATTTACTCTTCCATCGCTTTTCTCTATAGTTGCAAAATTAAATTTTTCGCGAGGGATAGGTTGGCATGGCAGATGAAACTGACACCAGGTGAGATATGAAGAAAGTATTGTTACATGCACAGGAGCATGAGAAGAAGCTGAAAAAGAAACCAAAACCACCAATAAATGAGAAACTTTGCTTTGTGATTACTCAAAACAAAAGCAATTCCTGGGCCGATGACCTCTACGCCTGCGGTCGTATTGCTGAGCTCAATCGAGTCTATCACTAAAACCACCTGCTCTCGGCAATTCACCGAGAGCAGGCAAACACCCCAGCTGACCCCAGTTACAAGTCCGAAGTAGTGAAGACCTTTTTGCCGACATCAGTCTCAGGGGTGTTAAAAAATCTTACGTTCTGCCATTCTTTTAAAAGCCGAAAGCATAACCTCGCCTCTTTCCTTCAATCTACTGGCCCAAAGCATCCGTAGTGGGGATCAGGGTGGCAATCCAAGGTTCGAAGCGGCTGCCATAGACCAGTTCGATCGTGTATCGGGATCCTGTAAAATCGGGGTTAGTGGCTTGTTTTTTAGTTGTGGCGGCCTCAAATGATGCTCGATGTTCCAGAGGGACATGAATATTTTCGGTGAGCAGCATTGTTATCCGGCCACACACTTCCTTTTTGCTCTGCGAACCATGGTTTGTCACCTCGACCACACCCTTGACGATAATGCACTTCGAACGATCGGGATGCCTTTCCCTAAGAATCTTCGCATCAAGACCGGCATCGATGGCAAAAAGCCGGGATGATCGCAGACGTTCGTCCTCCAGTCGCTTCGCCGCCGCTTTGAGCTTCTCCTTTCGGGAAATTTCTTCGCTTTTCGATTGGTCGGTCGGAGTCATTTCCTGCAGTTCCTTCTCCTTCGCTAGTGCCTTCTCCGCCTGTGCCTGCGCCCGCCGGTATGGCTCGCCATCTAGCTCCAAAACGACATAAACCTCCTTTGGTACTGGTTTCTTCGCTCGGGTGTCATCGTTACCAGAACCGGCATTGCCGTAGGTATCCAGTCCCAACTCGGCAATTTTTGCTGCATTAAACCAGGCTGGAAATTGCCAATAACGGTATCCGTTTGCCTCGTCGTCCTCGCCTAACACTCTCCAGACAAGACGAAGACTCAGGCCGCTGTTTTCTTTCCTGGTGGAATACGGCGGCTGCAATTCACGCTCCGAGAGGACAAGCCGAGCCTCCGGCTCCCCCGACCTGTTGGCGGCCACCCCGCCGAGCACGACAATGTTGGTCGCCGCAAGGAGCAAAAATCCCCAGCCTAGAAACCTGCGAAAGATGCCTGTAAATGACTGCTTCATACCCTGCCCTCCTTTGCTGTATCGTCACTCACCCCGTTTCGCAAGCGTTTGAAGACGAACAGCATGAGGATTGCCGTAAGACCAATCACCAGGAAAAATAGATACTTCGGCATCCATTCCCACCACCACTGATACAACTTGGTGTACAGGAAGATGACAAAGAAGACATTGCCGGTATTGACCACCTCCGGCCAACCCCTTACGATCCCTAGCCAGATAGCAAGAGCACTGAACAGAAAACCGGCAAGCTGATAACTGACCTCAATGGAATCGTTGGTCAGGTGGAGGTAGCTGCCCATCCCCCAGTTGGCAAGAACAAGGATGGGCAAAAACAGCAAAAGAAGGGCAAAGACGCGGTATATAACGGCAAAACCGGAAAACCGCCGAGGCGAGAAAAATGATGCGGAAAACAGAATGGCCGCCGCCGGAAAGAAGTTCTCCGGTCGTTCGCCGAAATGCAGCCAATAGCACCCGGCCCATGTCCCGGCCCTGGCGGAGATGAAGGCGGCGAGACTAATAATCCCCGCGGCCAGAAGCAGGCGGGCGTCGGCAGCATAGGCAAGAATCAGGGCAAAAACCGCCCAGATCAGAAAGGCATTGGGCGACGGATTGATATTGAAGATCTGGCCCAGCATCACCAGATTCAAAACAAAGCAAGAAAGACAGACCATACCGAGAAGTTTAGCGAAATAGCCGGTCTTCTCGCGGCAGGCGACGTAACCGGCGGCAAACAGGACAAGTCCAGGCGCCCCAACCAACAGAACGACCTGGATAGCGGTCGGAATCTTGCCCCAGAATTGGTAGAAGAGGAAGAAGACGCTTGCCGCAAGACCTAATGCACCGAGAAATGATGCGATCTTCATACCGAGACTGAGCTGGGCGTCTCGTCTGTCCACATCGATATCATAGGAAGCCGACAGCCCGGCCAGGAGCCTTTCATGGTATCCGGCGATGGCGGCATGCTGATCGTCGCTGAGGTTGACAATCCTTGCGCTCAGTAACACCGCCAATTCATCCCGAAATGCCATGATCCGGTCGGCCCTGCCCTGGGCATCGGTCTTTGATTGTATCTCCATAATTCTTTTGGTTTCCCTGATCATACACGAAACGGCCATCGGGATTCCTTGATAGGCTATCCCAGCTTCTTATTATTGCCCGACAACACGGCCAACACCAAGAATTACCATATGGTCAAAAAGAGCACAATTGAGAGTAACAAAGAGCAACCGGTACTCATCGTTTTTGCGTAGTTTCAGCCATATAAAAAAAATCCCTGGTAAACAGAGGGCATTAACGACAACCCCGTATCGCGCCGCATTCGCTATCGGATATGGCAGACTTGCAAACATCAGCATAATCAAGGCAAGTGCTCCGATCCAGGTAATGAATATCCGTTTGAGGGTATTTTCTCGAAACTGATTGAGGAGATTCGGCAAGCTGCCGGCCACATAATCCTCCTGATAATTGAGAAGAATGAGCCAAAAATGCGGTATCTGCCAAAGAACAAAGAGGGCAAAAAGTAGGAGAGCGATAAAGCCGACACCTTCCCCTCCACCGGCAAGCCAGCCGATATAGGCAGGCATTGCACCGCATATCGTGCCGGGAATAATGGCCAGAACAGTGATTTTTTTAAGTGGCGTATATAGGCCATTGTATAGGACAACCGCAAAGGCGGTCATGACAGCCGGGACCATATCTGCAGTTTTTATCGTCAACAGAAGCAATCCGCCAAGGATTAGAATGAAAGACTGAACGCCTGCCTGCCTTGGAGTCAGTTGCCCGGCTGGCAAGGGTCGATCCTTGGTCCGCTCCATCTTGCCGTCAAGGCCACGCTCCTGCAGGGAATTGAGGCTTGCCGCGCCGGTCGCAACAAAAAAAACTCCGCCGACAACGAGCAGGGTTCGAAGGGAAATATCGGGATCAGCAAGGATCGCGCCGAAAAGAACGGCACTGCCGATGAGAAGACAAAGCCATATCTTGGCGAGCCGTAGCCTGGCAATCACAAGGTATTGCTCCTTGAAATCGACAGGGACGCAATCAGGGCTCCATCAATCACTCTCCTTAGCAAGCCAAGCATCGAACTCCTCCTGCGGCACGATTCTCAATTTGGCAACCATCGCCGAATGGTTGACGCCGCAATATTGCGAGCATTGTATAGAGTATTCCCCAACTCTGTCGGCAAAAAACCAGGCATAGTTAGTCATCCCCCTCACCGCATCAACCTTGATCCGAAATGCCGGCAGATAAAAACCGTGTATCACATCAATGGATTTGATGTTGAGCTTGATGGCTTTGCCGACGGGCACTACCAGTTCATTTTCGCTTTCTTTTTCGTTCGCATAGATAAAAATCCAGGAGTACATCTGCGCCGATACCTCTATCTGCATGGCATCTTTCGGAACCGTGCGCAGGCCCAGATAGGACTGCCAACCGACGTAAAACATCGACAGGGCAATGAGCGTTGGAATAATAGTCCAGACAATTTCCAGCTTGTAGTTATCACGAATATCGGACGGAACGGGATTTTTGCTCCGCCGGTATTTCACAACAAAACAAACCATCATCACAGTGATGCCAAATAAGAGGATAATGGATATTCCGAGAATATACCAGAATGTCCGATCTACGCCTTGTACCGGGGTCATAAAAATCTCCGCCTATTAGGGGCCGTTAAGAAATAACTCATACTATTTTCACCATTTCTTTACGGCCCCTTATGCCGTTCCAGGCATGCCTTCGGCCATGTTATTTTTTTACAACGGCTTATTGTTGAACGACGGCTTACCTGAAAGCTACATCCCAAAATGTGAAGCCGATCATAATCATAAGGAAGCTTACCGTGCCGATTAAAGACAGGACAATGACCGGACCTTCATACTTGAGATGCATAAAAAAAAGTAATACAAAGCTCACCTTGAGGCAGGCGATGGCAAGGGCTATAGGGACGTTAAGAAATCCCATATGGACATAGGAAACTCCGACGGTGACTCCGGTCAGTGCCAGCAAAATTATTAAAACGCCGGCGAGCTGGGAATAGCTCAGAACATGCGGTTTATCTTGATTGTCCACTCTCAATTTCTCCAAGACCTAGCTTTTTCTCGCCTCATAACACCAGATAGAACAAAGGAAAGACAAATATCCAAATAAGATCAACCAGATGCCAGTAAAGCCCGGAGTTATCGAGCATTGAAAACCTGGAACCATCAATTTTACCGGCAAGTACCAAGGCAAGGCTTATGGAAAGCAGCACCATACCGATAATGATATGCAGGCCATGCAGGCCGGTGATCACATAATAGAGTCCAAAAAATATATTCAACCCCGGTTCGCCGTTCACCAGGGTTTCGGAGTTGGGATAGATGCCGTGGTGGATTTTGGCGCCCCATTCGAAATACTTGTTCACCAGAAAGATGAACCCGCAAAAAATCGAAAAAATAAGAAATCCAATGGTCAGTTTTCGGGAGCCTTTCTGGATGGCAGTAATGGAAGCGGCGACGGTAAAACTGGAAAGCAGCAGTACTACGGTATTCAGCGCCCCGATAACCCGGTTCAACTCCTTGCCACCGACAGCAAACGACGCGGGATGCTTGTGAAAATAAGCGGCGTAGAGAACAAATAAGCCACCAAAAAGGATTATCTCCGAATAGAGAAACAACCACATGCCGATCTTCAGCCCGACTCTGTCTATCTCAGAACGCATAGTCCCCCTCACCGACCATTTTTTTGCGATTGTTCGCCGACCCCTTTAAAATCGTAGGGAAAATCCATAATCTGCGGTTTGTCGATGAAATTATGCACCGGAGGTGGAGAGGGTACCTTCCATTCGAGAGTCGTCCCGCCCCAGGGGTCGGCGGGAGCAGGGACACCTTTTCGAAAACTCATTAGCAAATTGACAAACATAATAATAATCCCGAAAACCATTATATAGGCACCAAAACCGGCCAAGAAATTACCGGTCTCGTATTGCGGAAGATAATCGTAGTAACGCCGTGGCATTCCTTGCAACCCGAGTATCAGCATGGGAACATAATGAAACATAAAGCCGATGGCAGCCAGCACAGCTCCCCAATACGCCGCTCTGAAGGTATACATGACCCCGAACATCTTCGGCCACCAATAATGAAGAGCTGCAAAAAAGGCGAAGCCGGTGCCGCCAAACATAACAAAATGAAAGTGGGCTACGACAAAATGGGTGTCATGGACATGGATATCGGTGCCGGCCGCGCCCAGCACAAGCCCTGTCAGACCACCGACACTGAAAAGATAGATAAACATCAGCGCCAGCAAGAATGGTGGCGTCATTTCAATCGACCCTTTATACATGGTGGCAATCCAGGAAAAAACCTTGACCGCGGAAGGCACAGCCACCAGAAAGGTCAAGAGGGAGAAAACGAACACCGAGACATCGCTCATGCCGCTGGTATACATATGATGCGCCCAGACCAGGGAACCGGCGATGGCGATGGCCATCGACGACCAGACAATGGCCTTATAGCCGAAAATCGATTTGCGGGAAAAGACCGGGATGATCTCGGAGATTACCCCCATGCCGGGCAGGATCATGATATACACCGCCGGATGGGAATACATCCAAAAGAGGTGCTGATACAACAGGGGATCGCCACCTTTGTCGGGATCAAACAAACCGATGGAGAGAAGTCTCTCAAGCACTACAAGGATAAAGGTTATGCCGATAACAGGGGTGGCGAGGATCTGCACCCAGGCGGTAGAATAGAGCGACCAGGTAAAAAGCGGGATCTGCATCAAGCCCATTCTTTTATCGCGCATGCGGTGAAAGGTGGTGACGAAATTGAGCCCGGTGAGCATCGACGACATCCCGAGGATAAAGGCCGCAGTGACGGTGAGTCCGACATTTTTGCTGTTCTGGATACTGAAAGGCACATAGAAGGTCCACCCGGTATCGGGAAAACCATCTCCGACAAAAAGCGAAACGATGGCTAACAGACCACCGATCATGAACAGATACCAGCTGAAAAGGTTGAGGCGCGGGAAAAAAACGTCGTCGGTCCCCAGCTGGATAGGCAGGAAAAAATTGCCGAAGATGGCCGGAATGGCCGGAATGGCAAAAAGGAATACCATTATCACCCCATGAAGAGTGAAAAACGAGTTATAAAGCCCCGGCCCCATTATCGTCCTGCCCTGGCTCATCAACTCGGTCCTGAGCAGCAGGCCGAGAACCATAGCGATGGTAAACCAGAAGAGTACAGCGCCAAGATACATCAATCCCAGCCGCTTATGGTCGTGGGTGAGGAGCCAGGCCTTTATACCGGTAAGACCGGGCGGAGCGGATTGATGATAAAAGGATGGTGTCGAAGTCATATTGTCGTACCCTATCTAGTGCTGCCTTCGGTCTCCAAAGCCTTTTTGGCCTGTCGATCTTTTCGTTTGAAATAGAGAATAAAAAGAAGCATCGTCACGCCGAAGACCAGCAGTACGGTAACTTTCACCACCTGAAACACCGAGGATGTCCCGTACGGATCATAGTTAAAACAAAAGCCGAGCAATCTCTTCACCGACATGGTCGGCGTACCGCTTGCCGCAGCCGACAAAGCAAGATCTATGTCGCCGGCAAGAAAGGACCCGTACACATAACGAATGATTTTGCCATCTGCGGCTATGACCATCAACGCCGCAGGATGGATAAACGTTCCATCATCGACTTTTTGAAAACGAAACCCCACGGCATCGGTTGCGGCCTTGATTGCATCGCTGCCACCTGTGAGAAACCGCCACTCGCCGGCGGGAAAATCGTCAGGCAAAAGCTTCAGATAGTTAATTTTAGCGTCAGCCGCAATTTTATAGTTTTCAGCCTCATTAAAACTGAGGGCGATCACTCGGTAATCCTTGCCGGGCCGAGCACTCAGGCTATTTAATGCAACGGTTAAATTGGCAAGATTTTTACTGCAGATATTCGGACAAATAAAGTAGATAGGCAGAAGAATCGTCGGTCGGTCGATAATGTCACCCAGGCGAACGGTCAGTCCCGCCTCATCGACAAACTGCAGATCAAGAGGCAGGTACTGGCCTGTTTTCTCGGTTATCCAGAGAGCAGCATCATCATCATTTTCCTTGCCGCTTGGAACCTGCTTGGTCGCTTCCAACAATCCCGGCCCTTCGTTATGCGCCCGAGTCGGGCTCATCGCCCCCATCGCCATAAGCACAAGAAGGAAGATGGCAAATGCTTTGGCCAAAGAAGTCACTGCGAATCTCCGATCAGTTGGCCTTTTGCGAGGCGCCTGTGCCGAGATTAACTTTCAGAGCGGTTCTATAGGTGTGCTTTGTTTTGAAACTGTCCCGGCTGGCGTAAGCAAGCAAAACGACGGTGTCGCCATTGACATTTATTGCCATATTCTTGTCGGTTGATTTCAGCGGTATGGTAAATTCAACGGTGGTTACGCCGCCTACCTCGGTTCCGCCTACCAGTGCCACATCAGTGGTACCTCCATTTTTTTTGTCTGGGGAATGGGAAGTTTCGGAATCGCCGATTTCGTTGATGATCTTCGTTTCACCGTCTTTGACGTAGGCGATGATGAAATCGGCATCCTTCATTTCCTTACTCGGATTAAAACCGATTCCCACCCAGCCTTCCGTCTCCGCAGTCAGTTTTACCGCCAGCCTGTCACCATCGACCTTCCAGGCAAAAGAGATTTTTTTATCTTTCACCTCATAATCATACTGGCCTGCCTGAAGAGCCGTCACCATTCCACACAGCAGCAACCCAACACCCACCACCACTTTCACAAGATTTTTCATCTTCTTTCTGTCTCCTCGGTTTACAGTCTTCAATCTTTCTTCCCCGGCAGTTCGGTATCGCCATTCTGCTGTGCCAGGGAAATTTCCCATTTATCCGGAAAGAGTAGCACACTCTTCCCCCTAAGAGAAGGATCTTCGTAACCTTTCCAGGGCTTAGTAAAGGTAAATGAGAATTTTTCTCTTTATTATGCTTAAAAAAATTGCAGCCATTGGCATACATGATTAATTTACGTCGGGTGAAGTCAAGCAAGGCAACAGAAAACCAACCTAATACCTGGAGGAAAACGAATGGCGAAAAAAATGGCAGTTTATAAGTGTGATATTTGTGGAAACATTGCCGAGGTTCTTACTGCCGGTGGCGCCGACATGATGTGCTGCGGCCAGACAATGACCATGCAAGCCGAAAATACCACGGATGCCGCCGTGGAAAAACACGTACCGGCACTCACCAGGAAAGACGGTGGCTGGCAGGTTAACGTCGGAACCGTCGATCATCCGATGACCGCCGCTCACTTCATCGAATGGATTGAACTCATTGCCGGCGATGCAGTATATCGTCAGTTCCTCACCCCTTCCGACAAACCTGCGGCTTTTTTCCCGGTTGCCGCCGACGGAGTCACCGCCCGCGCCTACTGTAATCTGCACGGTCTTTGGAAGAAATAGCTCTTCCCGCCCTGTTGACCTGCTTGCCGTCCGGTCAACAGGGTAAAGCCCTGCCCCGCCCTTCTTTTCTTTTTTGCGGAAAACAAGAAACCGGAGGTTTAGCCCATGCCCGAAACCCAATACCGAACAGAAAGAGACAGCATGGGCGAGATAGAGGTGCCGTTGCAAGCTCTATACGGCGCTCAGACCGAACGTGCCATCCGCAATTTTACCATCTCTCTGCAACCGCTGCCCTGGGCATTTATTGAATCGATATTGCTGATAAAAGTAGCCGCAGCCATAACCAATGGCAAACTCGGTCTTTTGCCCGGCGATTATGCCAGGCTGATTGAAGATGCAGTCCAGGAACTGCTGACAACCCGCCCGCTTGACCAGTTCCCGGTGTCCATCTACCAGACCGGCTCCGGAACCAGCAGCAATATGAATGTCAATGAGGTTATTGTCGGTCTTGTCAGGCAAAAAGGCGTCATACTCTCGGCCAACGATCATGTCAACCTCAGTCAGAGCAGCAACGACGTCATTCCTACCGCCATGCATATGTCGGCCACCATGGCAGCTACCGGTTCACTCCTCCCGGCCCTGAGAGAACTGGCACAAATAATCCGTACCTTCGGAGCGGCCCATGCTGAAGTGGTGAAGACCGGAAGAACCCACCTCATGGATGCCCTGCCGATTCGCTTGCAGGCAGAGATGGAGGGGTGGGCTGCCCAACTTGACGAATGTGTCGAAAGAATCGAAACCGCCCTGCCGCGGTTGCAACGCCTGGCCCTCGGGGGCACGGCGGTTGGCTCGGGGGTCAACTGCCATCCGCAATTTGCGGCCATGGCCATTGCTCAGCTGAACAAGGCGACGGGCCTAACCTTTACCCAGGCCCCCTCTCTCTACAAGGGCCTCAGCAGCCTCGATACCATAGTGGAGTTTTCCGGTCATCTGAAAACCGCTGCCATTGCCTTAACGAAAATTGCCGGCGACCTCCGCTGGATGAACTCCGGGCCCTTAACAGGACTTGGAGAGATCTGCCTGCCCAGCCTGCAGCCGGGATCAAGCATCATGCCCGCCAAGGTCAATCCGGTCATCCCGGAGGCGGTGTGCATGGCTTGCGCCCAGGTAATCGGCAACGATACGACAATCAACCTGGCCGGCATGGGCGGCAACTTCCAACTCAATACCATGCTGCCGGTGGCCGCCGCAAAAATTCTTGAATCCCTTGAATTACTCGCCGGAAGCGCCCGATCTTTGGGAGAAAAAGCCATTAAAAATATGACGCTCAACCAGGAGGTCTACACCCGGGCACTGGCCCTCAATCCGATCCTGGTGACCTCCCTCAATCCCCGTATCGGCTATCTACGGGCAGCGGAAATAGCAAAAATCGCGCAAAGGGAGAAGAGGTCCATTCTCGAGGTGGCACTCGAACACACAGATATCCCCCGGCAAGAGTTGGAACTCCTTCTCGACCCGAAAAACCTTGCCGACAGCGGCGGCAAGAAAAAATCAAACTGACTCCTGCTCGGTTTCCCACTTTCGCCCGAGCACCTCATTTCTTGCACCACCTCTTCGTCAGTCGCCGAATGGTAAGATCAAGGAGCTGCTGCAGATATTCGAAAGCAACCCGACGATCCATCTTCGATTCGCCATAATTGCGGTTTCTGAATTCAATGGGGATCTCCTTTACCCGCATATCCCCGCCATATTCGGCAAGAACAGCCAAACCGATCTTGAATCCCGGAACGGTACCAGGCAACTCGACAAGACGGCGGCGCTCAAGCGCGAAAAATCCGGCCAGAGGGTCCCGCACATCGCAAAAAAAGAGTGCCAGGAAGGTTGCCAGACATGATGAGAGCTTTCTCGAAAGCGGCCAATCCGGCAGTGAGCCGCCGGCAACATACCTGCTGCCGATAACCATATCATCGGTTCCGGCAAGCAACGGTTGCAGGAGACCTGGGATGGCCTCCGGGGGATGGCTGAGATCGGCATCCATAACCACCACAAATGCGGCATCGGTTACCCGAGCACCGGCAAGTACCGCACCGGCAAGACCGAGGTTGACATCCTGTCGCAATAATCGTACCGGTTCCCGGTCCTGCCAGGCACGCACTCGCTCGCAGGTACGATCTTTCGAGCCCGAATCGACGAAAAGGACATCAAACTCCAGATGAGAGGAACGGCTAACCCGAAAGATCCGTTCCAACAGGAGATCGATATTCGCCTCTTCATTGAGGGTGGGGACTATGATGGTGATTTTCGACAATTCTGGGTCCTCATCCGGCAAAGATTCCCACTTGTTACCCATCAAGGGTGGGTCAACCTCGATTGTACCCCTGCAAGACAGACACTCTGCCCCGAGAAAAGTCATGACGATATTCTTTGCAAGCCGAGATCATGCAAAGGCAAAATGAGAGCACCAAGATCCTTCACCCTCTGGATCGAATCCCAGGCGGCCATGGCATCAAGATGTACGCCGGGACAAACAGCAGGACCATTCGCCGGGAAATTTTCTCGGTTGCAACAAAAACCGGTGATGACCGCCGGTCCCTCCCCTGTCGCAACCTGCACCGATAGACCGCCGGGACTGTGGCCGGGCGAATGCAATACTTTTATACCGGGGACAATCTCTCGTCCATCCTCAACCGTCACGAAATCGATTCCCTCAATAAAGTAAGGGTCATACCGATGATCGATGGGGTGCGGGGAATGACAGAACTCGATTTCCAGCCGATGGGTGTAAAAAATTGCCTTGGAGAACAGAGCATTGTTGCCGCAGTGGTCGTCGTGCAGGTGGGTATTGATGACGATATCGATATCCTCGGCACCGAGATCCCACTTGGCAAGACAATCGAGGATCGACTGAGGTTTCAACCAGGTCTCTTCGAAAAATCCTGCCGGAGTAATCAGTTCATTTTCATCAAGCCCGGTGTCAACCAGGATATTATGACCGTTTCCCTGTACCAGAAAAGCCCAGATCGGTAACCAGATCCTTTTCCCATAACCTTTTTGATAGGTCATGATTCCCTGATCGGGGTTACGAACCCCGGTGAGTAACGGTGTTATGGAATATGATGGCATGTGCCTTTTCCCTTTTCTTTTCGTCTACTCTGTTGTTGCCTGCTCCCGAGATACGGGACAAAAAACCTTCTCTTCTTTTGGTATCAGAGAACCCTCGGTAAAGCAAGGGCAGCAGTTGGAAAAAGCTTAAACTATCAGAACCTTAAGAAAACCTGTTTTTTGCTGTGAAGATATGACCGACTCGGCACTTTCCAAACAATACAGAATTTATTCACCTATTTTATAATATTACAGAATATCATTCTTGACTCTGGCCAATTTCAAGAATATATTTACCGATAACCAAGGAGAATAAAAATGCTCGACACCATCAGCCTGGATATCCTGAAGATCCTTCAGGAGAAAGCGCGCATCCCAAATATCGAGGTATCCCGACAGGTTGGCTTAGCCCCATCGGCGGTCCTTGAACGGATCCGCAAAATGGAAAAGCAGGGCATCATCGACGGTTATGAGGTCCGCCTCAACCCGGAACGATTTCACCGCGCCCAGGTGGCCTTTGTTCATGTGCAGACGACCACCGCCGCCAGCAGTGAGGTCGGTCGGCAACTTGCCGCCATCCCTGAAGTCCAGGAGGTGCACTTTGTCGCCGGCAACGACTGTTACCTGGTAAAAGTACGAACCGCCGACACCCTCTCCCTCAGCCTGCTGCTGCAGGACCGGATTGCCGCCATAGGGGGAGTCCTCTCCACTAAAACCGAAACAGTCCTCTCGACCATCAAAGAAACCAGCCGGATACCATTACCGGAAGCTCTGTAAGGAAGTACGACCATGCCGATGTCACATGCCTTCAAAGAACGCCTTTTCCCCGTCCTGCCAAGCATCACCAGCCACTACGGAACACCTTTTCATATCTACGATGAAACCGGCATACGGCAGACCGGTGCCGCCGTTAAAACGGCCTTTGCCGGGATCGAGCGGTTCCGGGAATATTACGCCGTCAAAGCCCTGCCCAACCCCCGCATTCTTTCGATCATGGGCGAGATGGGTTTCGGTTTTGACTGCAGTTCCATCGCCGAACTGCGCCTTAGCCGCCAGGTCGGGGGTCGGGATGAGGACATCATGTACACCTCCAACAACACCAGTCTTGAGGAATTTCTCGAAGCGGCCGGAGATGGGGGTGCCATTCTCAATCTCGACGATATCTCCCTTCTCAGCAAGGTGCCAGTGCTGCCTGAACTCATCTGTTTTCGCTATAATCCCGGCGAACGGCGCACCGGCAACGACATAATCGGCACGCCGAGCGAGGCCAAATACGGCGTCAGTCACGAACAGATTGTAGAGGCCTACCGCCAGGCCAAGGAACTTGGCGCCAAACGCTTCGGCATCCACACCATGCTCGCCTCGAACGAGCTCAACTACCAGTACATGGTGCAGACCGCGGCCATGCTGCTCGATCTTATCGCCGAAATCACGACCGAACTGGCCATCACCTTTGAATTCATCAATATCGGCGGCGGGCTCGGCATCCCCTACAAGCCGGGGATTGCCGCCTTGGATCTTTCGGCCATGGGCCGGGAAATCACTGCACTCTTCAAGGCTTTTCGCCGGGCGCACGGCTATGAGCCGGCTCTCTACATGGAGAGCGGCCGTTTTATGACCGGACCACACGGGGTGCTGGTGACCACCGCCATCAACCGCAAAGAAATTTATCGGACCTACGTCGGGGTCGATGCCTCCATGAGTTCCCTGATGCGCCCCGGCATCTACGGGGCCTACCATCACATCGACGTCCTCGGCAAGGAAGGCCACGAAGACAGCGAAACCGTCGATGTCGTCGGCTCGCTCTGTGAAAATAACGACAAGTTCGCCATTCAACGCACCCTGCCGAAGATCGCCGACGGCGATATCCTCATCATCCAGGACACCGGAGCGCACGGGAGCGCCATGGGTTTCAACTATAACGGTAACCTGCGACCGAAGGAACTACTCCTCGGAGCAAACGGCAAGGTCGAGCTTATCCGCCGCGCCGAACTGGTGGAAGACTACTTCGCCACCTTAAGTTTTACGCCGGACGTCCTTTCCCTATAATTTGCCTGGCGAGGCGCCCCGGCGCCTACCGTAAACCACCATTGGGGTGTGCCAATGAGCATCGATATTGATTGGTTTCTTACCACCGTCGCGGGCATCGTCAAAGACAAACAGGTGCCGGTGGTCGATCTCATCGCCGTGCAGACCGAGGACCCCTTTAAGGTTCTGGTAGCCACCATCCTCTCGGCCAGGACCAAGGACGAAACCACCGCCGCCGCCTCGGAACGCCTCTTTAGATACGCCCCGGACGGTGCTTCTCTTGCCCTGCTTTCCGAAGAGCGCATCGCTCAACTCATCTACCCGGTCGGATTTTACAAAACCAAGGCGAGGCATCTCACCCTTCTGCCGGACGCCCTGCAGGCCTTCGGCAGCCAGGTTCCGGACAGCATTGAAGAGCTCGTCACCCTGCCCGGAGTTGGCCGCAAGACCGCCAATTTGGTGGTGAGCGTCGCCTTTAAAAAACCGGCCATCTGCGTTGACACCCATGTCCACAGGATTATTAATATCTGGGAGTATGTCACAACGGAGACGCCGCTGCAGACGGAGATGGCCCTGCGGGCGAAGCTGCCGGAAAAACACTGGATCCCTATCAATTCTCTGCTCGTCGCCTTCGGTCAGTTCGTCTGCCGCCCGGTCGGCCCACACTGTGATGCCTGTCCCCTGCAGGCAAAGTGCCCGCAAAAAGGTGTGCATCCCCGCAAGAAACCAGGAGCAAAAATGGCTAAGAATAATGTCCTTAAATGTATAAGCTGGAATGTCAACGGCATTCGCGCCGTGGAAAAGAAAGGGTTTATCGACCAGTTGCTGAGCTTTGATGCCGATGCAATCGCCATCCAAGAGACCAAGGCGCAGGCCGACCAGTTGTCCGATACCCTGAAAAACATCCCCGGTTACACCTCCTACTGGCACAGCGCAGAACGGAAAGGCTACTCCGGGGTAGCGATCTATACCCGTATCCCGCCGCTTGCCGTCCACTACGGCCTTGGCGATCCGGAATTCGACTGCGAAGGACGGGTGTTGACCTTGGAGTTCGCCCATTGCTATCTCATCAATATCTACTTTCCCAACAGCGGTGATGAGCTGAAGAGGCTCGACTTTAAGCTGCGTTTCAACGATCGGCTGCTGGCTTACGCTAAAGGATTGGAACGGCAGAAACCGGTGATTCTCTGCGGCGACTTTAACGTCGCCCATAAAGAGATAGATCTGAAAAACCCCAAGACCAACGTCAAAAATGCCGGTTTCACCCCGGAGGAACGGGCCTGGATGGACAGCTTTGTCGCGGCCGGTTTTGTCGATACCTTCCGGATCTTCAATCAGGAGCCGGGCCAATATACCTGGTGGAGCTACCGCTTCAGCGCCCGGGCCAAGAACATCGGGTGGCGTATTGATTATTTTTGTGTAAGCGGCGGCGCGAAGGATAAGGTGAAGGGCGCGACCATCCGTCCAGAGGTGATTGGTTCCGATCACTGCCCGGTTGCCTTGGAATTTTTGCTCGAAGGTTAGGGCCTCGGCGATTCAAAAAGGCTGGGAGAAGTTGCTTTGATATATTTGAGAATTTTTCGCGGCCCGGCTGGAAAGGCGTAGCTTCCTAGATCTGCCGGGACTACCCAGCGAGAATCGACGGCTGAGCGGAGAGTCGTCTGAGTATTCCGGCCGATCAGTTCGCAGAGAAAAGAATGAAGGACTATTTTGTAGCGGGTGTAATGATGGATGACCGTCGTCACCGGTAGAACAACCCGTACCACAAGGCTGGTCTCCGTCAGAATTTGCCGAACGACCTCTTCCTCTGCCGTTCCATCCTGCAGTTCACCGCCGGGAAATTCCCAAAGTCCACCCCAGACCGCCTCCAGCGCCCGCTGCTGAATAAAAATTCGATCCCCATGGCGGATGATCCCCGCCACCTTTTCAACTGTGATAATCTTTTTCCCCGGCCCGAGCACCGGCCTTTCAGCAACTGTCCCGACCTGCCTCGCCTTGCAAAAAGAGGCCAGAGGGCAAACTTCGCAGGAAGGGTTTCTCGGCAGACACACCAGACCGCCTAAATCCATCAGTGCCTGATTGTAGAGTCGCGCTCTGCCCCGTGGCAACAGCTCCCGGGCCATGTCGGAAATACGTTTTTTGGTGAGGCTTTCCCCCGCCGGCGTATCGATATCAAAGAGCCGGGCGTATACCCGTGTGACATTGGCGTCGATTACCGCCACATCCTGATTGCCGGCGACACTGGCAATCGCCGCCGCCGTATAGGGACCGATCCCCGGCAGGGTAAGCAGCAGCTGGTAATTGCAAGGAACCTGGCCATCCAACTCGTCGGCAATGACCTTCGCCGCCTTATGCAGGTTTCTCGCCCTGGCGTAATAGCCAAGGCCTTCCCAGTATTTGAGAATTTCCTGTAAATCTGCCTCGGCCACCGCCCGGACAGTGGGAAAGCGACCAATCCAACGATTAAAATAGACTACCCCACGATCCATCTGGGTTTGCTGCAGCATAATCTCGGAAATCCACACATGATAGGGATCATAGGTACTTCGCCATGGCAGGTCGCGGGCAGCTCTGCGAAACCACAGGAGGAGCGGCTCGACTATGTGGCAATTCTTAGAATTCGATAAAAGTTCTCGCATTGCCTGTTACAGTCCGACACCCATATATCTGCCCAAGGCCACCAAACCCATACCGACAACGACCGTGGCAAAGAGGCTTTTCGACTTCCAGGCAACGGGAAAGGCGACAAGGGCCGCCCAGAAAAAGAGATTGTCGATTGCCAGATCGACGTACCCCTCCCGGACCAAGAGCGACGGCACCAGCATGGCGGCCAAAACCGCCGGCGGAACAAGACGCAACCAGGCGACAATGATCGGGCGCAGGTGGCGACCACTGAGAAAAAGCGTCGGTAAGAGCCGTGGCAGATAGGTCACCACCGCCATTCCGGCAATAGTCCAGAAGATCAGTCCTTGGTCCACTGCTCCACCCCAAGACCAAACGTCGCCCCGGCAACGGTGGCGGCAATTATATGAAACTGATGCCAACCGGCGAGATATAAAAGGGTGGCAATACCCCCGGAAAAAATAGCGGTTGCCACCCGCACCCGGTTTTCACATTGGCCGACCAGAAGGGCGATAAACATCGCCGCCAGGGCATAATCGAGGCCCATCGGCTTGATATCGCCAATCAATCCGGAGGCGACGATGCCAATCACAGTACCCGCCACCCAAGAGGCCTGGGCGGTCATATTGAGCGACAAGGCCTCCAACCGGCAGTCGCCTAGCCGGCTTGCCGCCGCCGAATGGAGGGCGAAACTTTCATCGGTTAGTTCAAAGGAGAAAAAAGCCAGATGGCGCTTTTTCCAACCGGCAAGATAGGGGCTGAGCGAGGCGGCCATGAGCATATGCCGCAGATTGACGACAAAGGTGGTGAGGATGACCGCCGCAGGGCCGGTTCCGGATGCAAAGAGACCAATGGCAATAAACTGCGAGGAACCGGCGAACACGATGAGCGACATTAAAAGGGTGTTGGCGTCCGACAGCCCGCTTTTCCCGGCCAGCACCCCGTAAGCAAAACCGATGGGGACGTAACCGAGAACAATGGGCAAGGCTCTCTTCATGCCGATACCAATGGCCGTCAAAGCCTGCTTTTTGGAATTATCCATGTACCAACGCTGACAACTTTACATCCGCTTAAATAAACCGAGGCACCGCTCGCGGCTCATCAGCTTCTGCCAGTCCGGGCCGAGACAATTCTCCCAAAGCGGCACAAGGTTCAGAGCTGTGGTCACCATCAACTGCAGGGCCTCGTCGCTCATATTTGCAGTCAGCTTGCGCGGCAGGGTGATCCGGTGTTTGTCCATCATCATGCGAAATTCCCGCACCCCTTGCGGATAGATTTCCTCAAGATAATCAAAGGCGATGCAGCAGCCGATGCCGTGGTGAATCCCCAGCACATAGGACAGCCCATAAGAAAGGGCGTGGCAGGCTCCGACCTGGGAATAAGCGATGGACATGCCGCCGAAATAGGAGGCCATCATCAATTTATCATCCTTGTCCGGATGATCCTCCAGGAAAACCTGGCGGCAAAGGTCCAGCGACTTTTCCCCGTAGGACTTGCTGAACTCGTTGATGTAGGTGCCGTGCAGGGATTCGATATCATGGATATAGCAGTCCATTCCGGTATAAAACCACTGGTCGGTCGGCACGCCGGCGAGGAGTTCGGGATCAAGGACAATCTGGTTGAACAGGGTATAGTCGGAGTTGATACCAAGCTTTTTCACCGGCCCGGTGAGGATGGCGGTGCGGGATATTTCCGCCCCGGTCCCGGCCAAAGTCGGCACGGCGACATGGTAGACGGAGGGATTCTTGATCAGATCCCAGCCCTGGTAGTCAGCCGATGAGCCGGGGTTGGTGAGCATCAGAGAAATGGCCTTGGCGATATCCATGGCGCTGCCGCCACCAATACCGACGATGCCGTCCGGGACAACCGAGCTATACTCACGAATTTTTAGCACCAGACTATCGATATAGCTGGTTTTCGGTTCGTCAGCGACATTCACCGGCAGGAGCAGATCCTTGCCATGCATGGGGAGCCGGCTCTGCAGGGGCTTGCCGAGGAATACATCGTCGAGGACAAAGACAAAAAAGGAATCAGCATGTATCCGTCTTTCACCAATTACCTCTCCAAGCTGATTAAAAGATCCCCTGCCGAACATGATTTTCGGGACTATGCTAAAATTTCTATACATACCTATTCCATTGATGGATGAAAAAAAGAAAATACTGCAGATCGTGCAGTGCCGTGATGTCATGTTTCCGTAACAAAATTTTCGCTAAAACTCAAGGGGGATTTCCATGCCTGAGAGTCGTACTGCAAGCCCCTTTTTCCGGTATCTTTTAAGCTGGATATCTTCACAATTAACGGTAAGATGTTTACATACATGAGCAAAAAAGAGCATACACCCTTTCAATACACTTTCGCACGGAGCAAAAATGTCAGTAATTACCGAAGACAGTGTTTTCACTTCCCTGCAGCAGCATGGGCCGCTGGCGGTGGAAGACAAGATCGATCTCTCCCGCCCTTTCGCCAAAAAAACCAGGCAGTGGGTGAAAAATCTCTGCGAACAGCGCATCAACAGCACCAAGTATCGGGCCTTGCGCAGCCAGGTCTTCGAGTTCCTGGGGATCACCAGCTTCGCCCAGCTATCCGAGCTGCTGAAGAATCCCCGGCATCAAGAGGAACGCAGCCATCGCGCCTGTGCTCTCCTCGGCAATATGTTCGGCCTTAATGGCACCGTCCGGGAAATCGAGGCCAGGGTCGATGAATATGCCCGCACCGCCGACGCCGTGGTCAACTCGCTGAGCGGCAAGATGCTCAAGCCCTACGCCTCTTCCATTGCCACCACCAACGAAATCGAAGTGGCCAATGACCCGGTTACCCTGCTCCTCATCATGTTCAACGACCGGTACCATAAAAAAGCCCGCTTCGAGGCACGGCGCAAACTGGTACTGATGAATCTGGCCGGCAGTATCGACCAGCGCGAGCGGGAAACGGAGATCGAGCAGAAGTTTTCCGACTTCCTGCACTTTCTCAACGACTATGTGTGGAGCGCCAATCTGAAAATCGGCGAACATGACATTGTCTACCTGCACTCCCAGCACACCGAGGAGGATTTTCGTTGCATTGAGGTGAAAGTCCTCTCCGCGGAAGAGGCCATGGCGACACAGCTCGTCCGCGGCAGTAAACTCACCCTCTTGAAACGCCGGCGTTTTACCGCCGGTAATCGGGATATCCCCATCTACGTCTCGATCCGCAAAAAACCTCCAGAGGCCAAAGTCTTGAAACTGTTGCGTAAAAATGAAAAAAACCCGGCGGTGGCGGTCGACGACGAACTGGGTCTGATGGCGGTGCTCGACTCGGTAGCCGACATCAAGACCTTTCAGAACCACCTGACCCGCAGCGCCTCTAAGGCCGACAGCTTCATGGTCCTTGAAGACATTTCCGACACCCTCACCGGCAGCAGCCTCTACAAGGCCACCGCCATCGGTTCCAGTCCGCAGACCGAAATGCTCAAATTCTTCGCCCGCTTGGGTGGGATGCGCGTCGAATTTATCATCCACACCAACCGTTCCTGGCTCAATTACATGTACCAGAAGGATGTCGCCCACGACGAATACGAGATTAAACGCATCTTCGACGCCGGAGTCATGGAGCTGCTGTTCCCGAGGGATATCTTCCAGCTCGACCACGACAAGATCCGCGACGATATGATCCGCCGCTCGCGGCGGCGAATTGAGGAATAGAGGCGGAGGAAGATAGGAGTTACTCGCTCGCTCCTCGATAGGCACGATAGGCATCCGCCAAACCCTCGGCAAAACTGAGCGCTGGCCGCCATCCCAGGCTGCCTATCCGCCCGGTATGCAGGAGTTTTCGCGGGGTGCCGTCCGGCTGCGCGCTGTTGTAAACGGTCAGGCCGCCAAAACCAACCAGATCGGCGATGAGCGCCGCAGCGTCGCGGATGGTGATATCCTCACCGGTGCCGACATTGACAAAGGACGGATGCGGCGCCTGAAATTCCGCCTGCGGCAACTGCATAACATGGATGCAGGCGGCGGCCATATCATCCACATGAAGAAACTCCCGCCTGGGAGAGCCGGTTCCCCAAAGCACCACCTGCGGAGGCTGACTGGCATCCAGCCTGTCCTGGTCCGGCCGGTAACCGATGGCCCGGCAGATATCCGGCGGAATTACTCCGTAGCGTTTTTCATCGGCGCGAATGGCTGCCCTGTCGCCGGCCATCGCCAGTTTCGCCAGATGATATTTCCGGATCATGGCGGGGATGACATGGCTGTTCTCCAGGTGATAATTATCGCCCGGCCCGAAGAGATTGGTCGGCATGACCGAACGGTATCTGGTTCCGTACTGGCGGTTATAGGCCTCGCACATCTTGATCCCGGCGATCTTGGCCACCGCATAGGGTTCGTTGGTCGGTTCGAGAATGCCGGTGAGCAGCTGACCTTCATCCATGGGCTGTTTGGCGAATTTCGGATAGATACATGAGCTGCCGAGAAAGAGCAAATCCTGCACCCCGGCCCGAAATGCCTCGTGAATGACACTGGCCTCGATCATCATATTGACATAGATGAATTCCGCCGGATAGATATTGTTGGCGTGGATGCCGCCGACCTTGGCGGCGGCCAGCACCACCCGGTCAATCTTTTCGACCGCAAAAAATTGCCGCACCGCCGCCTGGCTGGTGAGATCCAATTCGGCATGCGACCGGGTGATAATGTTATTGCAGCCCAGCTTCAGCAACTGCCGAACAATGGCCGCACCGACCATGCCACGATGTCCGGCAACGAAGATGCGTTCGTTGAGGGTTAATGGTGAGGGCTTACTCATGGTGATTAAGCACGGTAAACCCTTCGCTCTTGCACAACTCATCGCGCCTGGCGCCTTCCAGATCGGCGCGCATCATCTCGGCGACCAGTTCGGCAAAGGTGGTTTTCGGCACCCAGCCGAGTTGCTCGCGGGCCTTGGTAGGATCACCCAGCAGGGTTTCGACCTCGGTCGGGCGGAAATAGCGCGCATCAACTCGGACGATGGTATCTCCCTCTTTCATGCCGTTTTGATTGGCGCCCGGCGGCAGGCCGGCAACAATACCAACCTCGTCCCCGCCCTTGCCTTCCCAGCGCAGGGTTACCGCCAGTTCCTTCGCTGCGGCATTGACAAAATCGCGCACCGAATGCTGCTTACCGGTGGCAATGACATAATCCTCCGGCCTTTCCTGCTGCAGCATCAGCCACTGCATCTGCACGTAGTCGCGGGCATGGCCCCAATCGCGCTTGGCATCGAGGTTGCCGAGATACAGACAATCCTGCAGACCAAGGAAAATGCGCGCCAAAGCCCTAGTGATTTTCCGGGTAACGAAGGTCTCGCCGCGAAGCGGTGACTCGTGGTTGAAAAGGATGCCGTTGCAGGCAAAAATTCCATAGGCCTCGCGGTAGTTGACGACAATCCAGTAGGCGTACATCTTCGCCACCGCATAGGGCGAACGGGGATAGAACGGCGTCTTTTCGGTTTGCGGAATCTCCTGTACCTTGCCGTACAATTCCGAGGTTGAGGCCTGGTAAAAACGGGTTTTTTCAGTCAACCCGAGGATGCGGATGGCCTCGAGAACCCGAAGCGTTCCCAGGGCGTCGGAGTTGGCGGTATATTCCGGTTCCTCAAAAGAAACGGCAACATGGGACTGGGCCGCCAGGTTGTAGATCTCATCCGGCCGGACCTTACCGATGATATGGATGAGGCTCGAAGAGTCGGTCAGGTCGCCATGATGGAGAATAAACTTGCGATTGCCGACATGGGGGTCCTGATACAGGTGGTCGATCCGGTCGGTGTTGAACAACGAGGCACGCCGTTTGATGCCGTGCACCTCATAGCCCTTTTTCAGTAAAAATTCCGCCAGATATGCCCCGTCCTGCCCGGTAACTCCGGTGATTAATGCCTTTTTCATCCGCTATTCTCTTTATTTTCTTGGCTCTGTTTCAGCCGTTTATTTTAATCGAGCGTCCCCGGCCGATACCGTAATAGGCCAGGCCCATTGCTTCTACCCGAGCAGGATCGTAAAGATTGCGACCGTCGAAGATGACCTTGTCCCGCAACTCAGCCCGCAAGGCCTTAAAATCCGGCACCCGGAAACTCTTCCACTCGGTGACGATAACCAGGGCATCGGCACCGCGCAGGGCGGTCTCCTTAGTCCCCATCAAGGTAAAATCGTCGCGGGAACCGTACAGTCGCTGGGCCTCTTCCATGGCCTCCGGGTCGAAGGCCTGTACTCTTGCTCCGGCTCCCCACAGGGCCTCGATCAGCACGCGGCTCGAAGCCTCCCGCATATCATCGGTATTGGGCTTGAAGGAGAGCCCCCAAACGGCAAAGGTCTTACCGGCGAGTCCCTGCGGATAGTAGGAGCAGATGTGGGCATAGAGCTTTTCCTTCTGCCGGTAATTGACACTCTCGACCGCCCTGAGAATCTGCGCCTCATAACCGATCTCCCGGGCCGATCGCTCAAGCGCCTGAACATCTTTGGGAAAACAGGAACCTCCATACCCGCAGCCGGGATAGATGAACTGGTAGCCGATCCGCGAATCGGAACCGATCCCCCGCCGCACCATCTCGATATCCACCCCCAATCGTTCGGCCAGATTGGACATCTCGTTCATAAAGGAAATCTTGGTGGCTAGGAGGCAGTTCGCCGCATATTTGGTGAACTCGGCACTGCGCACGTCCATGACCATGATCTTGTCGTGGTTGCGGCTGAAGGGTTCATATAGCTCCCGCAACTTCTCTTCCACCTCGTCACAGTCGGTGCCGATGATGATTCGTTCCGGGCGCATGCAATCATCCAGGGCCGAACCTTCTTTCAGAAATTCGGGATTGGAGGCCACATGCAGCGGCAGTTCAAGGTTTCTCTCCCGCAGTATGACAGTCATATGCGCCCGAACCTTATCGGCGGTACCCACCGGGACGGTCGATTTGTCGATGACAATCTTGCCTTCATCCATAAGTCTCGCTATCGAACCGGCCACCGCCAGGACATACTGCAGGTCGGCACTGCCGTCATCGTCCGGCGGAGTACCGACGGCGATGAAGAGGAGTTCGGCATGGTGCACGCCTTTTTGCGCATCGATGGTAAACTCCAGCCGACTTTTCTCATAATTGGTCCGCACCAACTCCTTCAGTCCGGGTTCAAAAATGGGGATGACTCCGTTTTTCAAGCCCTCTATTTTCTTTGCATCCACATCTACACAACAGACATTATGGCCGACATCGGCGAGTACCGCAGCCTGCACCAGGCCGACATAACCGACCCCAAACACCGTTACATTCATGACATTCTCAATATAGAAATTTTACTAACAAAACATGATCGAAGAAAACAGCCAGCATAATAGCCACATGTCCAAAACTAATCAACCTTGACAGCCATTTTTGATACGCGATCGGTAGAATATTTGTAAGGTGGGTGCGCATCGGCAGAAAAAAAGAGAACCAAGAGTATTGTCGAACGGATGTAAAAAGAGTAAGAAACAACAGTTTCAAGCTGATGATCTTCGTTCGCCGGAAAAGCCGGCAATTGCCTTTGTGCAGCACAATTATTCTCCGAATGCATGACGTGGAGGTTCTTTGAGCGGGAAAATGCATATCCAGACAGTTGGCCTGAAAGGGCTCAAGACCCCGATCAGAGTCAAGGAAAAAGGCGGCAAACTGCAGAGCACCATTGCCACTATTTCCATGCAGGCCCGTCTTCAGGACGGCAGCAAGGATAACTGTGTCGAAACCTTTACCTCCATTCTCAACAACTATCTGGGCGAGCTTTCCGTTACCAGCTTCTCAACCATTCTCACCAGACTGAAAGAAGGGTTGCAGGCGAAAAGCGTGCGCCTGGAGATGACCTTTCCCTATTTTCTCGACAAGAAGGCCCCGGTCAGCGATACCCACAGCCTCATGGAATACACCTGCACCTTTTCCGGCGGCATCGGTACCGACGAAGGCTTTATCCTCACCGTTGGCGTTCCGGTGACCACCCTCTGTCCGTGTTCGAAGGAGATCAGTGCGGGCGGTGCCCATAACCAGCGGGCAGAGGTCACCCTCAATGTGAAATTCAAGAACTTCATCTGGGTTGAGGACTTGATTGCGATGATCGAGAGATCGGCGTCCTGTGAGCTGTACGCCCTGCTGAAGCGTCCGGACGAGAAATTCGTGACGGAAAAAGCCTTCAACAACCCAATGTTCGTCGAAGACGTAGTAAGAAAGGTGGCGGTCTCGGCTCTCGCCGATCCGAACATCATCTGGTTCTCCGCCGGGGTGGAAAGCTTCGAGTCAATCCATAAGCATAGTGCCTATGCCTATGTCGATAGCGACGAGCTGCGATAAAGCTGCCAAATTGCGTTAGGCATTCCAGCCGCCGAACCCTGAAAATCGCTTGCGAAACTCCCCCGATTCCTTCTCACCATCGAGCATCTTGCGAAGCATAAGCATTTCTTTTTCCGCCGCCCGAAGTTCCTGGCCGAGTTTCTCGACCGCACCCTGCCCACCGGCTTCAATGGCCTTTTGCAGCTCGGCCACCTTCTTTTGCGCCCGATACAACTCAAGCGCCAGCAATCTTATTGACATTATATCTCCAATGGTTGGTTATCTGTTTTTTGCTGGTCATGCCGCACTATAACAAAAAGCTCTCTCCTGTCAAACCGAAGAGCAAAAACGATTGCGAGAAAGAGTGGCAACTTATGAAGAGATTAAATAGTGTTACTCCATTTGCATCAATATTGATTGCAGAAATCATTATAATAGCGTAACCAATTCAGATAGAAACGATGTTGAATGTTTTCTGCCATTTGCTGTGAGGAAATGAGTGTAATAAACGTCAAGACGAGTTGGAAAATCGGTCATGAGATCGATAGCAGGCTTCTCGATATCACTCAAAATATGCGGGCTAACCAGTTAGAAACTACCTGAATAAGTAACTTTTCCTTGTCAAAACATGTGGACAGCCGGTGATAGCTCGAAAACTAGACAATAACTTGTTATCGTCGTCAGGTGTTGTTGAGGTAAAAATGTCAATTTTTGAACTGTTTTCTAAAAGACAGAAAAAACTGAGGGGAGATATTCCTGACGTATATCAATATGAAAATATTGATCAAAGTTTCCGCGTACAGGTAGTCCATATCGTGCGAGATACGATTGGCGTTGAGCAGATTTACAATGACACCACCAATCTAGTTTACCAAGATATTCACAAAATTCTTTGCAAAGAATATGGCGTATTCACTCTAAATAAAAATACAAACTCCAATTTTTCAGCGGTGTTCGATTATTTTCTAAATGAAGAAAGTTACGAAAAGTGCCTCGATATTATAGAGCTGACTTTTAGGATAATTGACACCTATGTGCGCGATCAAGAATGGAACTTTCGTGGTGCAACTGGAGTATCGCAAAAACCTGATGATGCAATTCAAGAACTGAACTTTAGATTTAAAGAATCAGGAATTGGCTACCAATTTGAATCTGGGGAGCTATTGAGAGTTGACTCGCAGTATGTTCATTCTGAGATTGTAAAGCCAGTTCTCCACCTCTTGGGAACAGATAAAAAATATGTCGGAGCAAACGATGAGTTTTTATCAGCACATGAACACTATCGCCATAAACGGTACAAAGAATGCCTTAATGATTGTCTTAAGTCTTTCGAGAGCTTGATGAAAGCAATACATGAAAAGCATTCATGGTCTTATTATCAAAATGATACAGCGAAAAAATTAATAAATAGCTGTCTTGCCAATAAACTTGTACCCGAATATCTTCAAAATCAATTTTCGTCTGTTAGGGCTTTGCTGGAAAGCGGTATTCCAACTGTCAGAAATAAGGAAGGTGGTCACGGGCAAGGGACAGAAATCACTTCAGTACCAGAGCACCTAGCCAGCCAGGGTGAATTCACCCAATCTTTTTCTTGATACAATTCAAACCACTTACGATTAAAACTGGACAATCTTTCTCAAGTTTGCTACAATCCCCGAAATTGTATCTTATGAGAGAGGACCGTTTTGAACTTATCACAGATTATCGTCCGGCCGGTAGAACCTCCAGAAGAATCGAAATTCCAAGAACTGATGCAAGAATATCACTATCTTGGAGCCTTGCCGAAAATCGGCAATACGATCTGGTATATCGTCACCTGCAACAATGAATGGCTTGGCCTCCTCAGCTTTTCCGCTGCCGCTTTGAAGTGCGGCGCCCGTGATCGCTGGATCGGCTGGGGGCATCGTCTGCAGTATGATCGGCTTCATCTGGTGGCAAATAATTCACGATTCCTGATACTGCCAACCTGCCATTACAAAAATCTTGCTTCAAAGGTTCTTTCCTTGTGTCGTCGAAGAATCCAGAAAGATTGGCAAAATCGATTCGGATTTCCCCTCTTGATGATGGAAACTTTTGTCGACCCCTCGCGTTTCATCGGCACAATCTATCACGCCGCAAACTGGCAATTAATCGGCAACACCAAAGGATATCAACGAATTCGAAATGGCTACAGTAACACGCGGCAAGCATCGAAGCTTGTCTTCGTTCAGCTCCTGCAGCGCAACGGTCGTTCATTGTTATCCGCTTCCCCACTTCCTCAACACCTTGTGTCAGGAGCACCAAGAATGAAACTTACCGCCGAACAAATGCGATCTCTTCCTGGTTTCTTCAAAACAATCCATGATCCTCGTCGCGCCCAAGGGAGGAAACACCCCATTCATGTCGTCTTGGCCATTGCTGCTGGAGCAATTTTATGCGGCATGCGCGGTTATAAGGCTATTTCCGATTGGGCTCAAAACTTATCTCCAAAAGCACGCGAACGCTTTGA
>Ga0209697_10002009_pt1 | contig 29967 bp, 28 predicted proteins | sample AliMusrvi5mmetaG_FD_184115 | JGI IMG/M metagenome (GOLD analysis project Ga0209697, IMG submission 184115) | Freshwater lake bacterial and archeal communities from Alinen Mustajarvi, Finland, to study Microbial Dark Matter (Phase II) - Alinen... | ecosystem: Environmental > Aquatic > Freshwater... | reverse complement strand
CCAATGGATTCACCACCGATCACTCGCTCGTTTTCAATTGAAATACCGGCACCGGCTTCCAAAAGTATATCAAGGTATGCAGCCCTGGTAGGATTGAGGCAGACATCCCTGATGATGATTTCTGAACCGCAGGCAAGTAACCCGAGCGCAACAATAAAACATGCGGCAGAGGGGTCTGCAGGAATAAAGAAGGGTTTTGCTGCTATACGTTTTCTGCCAGGCACCACAATAACCCGTTCGTTCTCATTCACCAGCGTCTGCAGACCGAGCATCACTTCGGTATGGTCGCGCGAACACACTGTTTCGATAATCCTTGTTTCACCGTCGGCATGAAGAGCTGCAAAAGCTACAAGCGACTTCACCTGAGCTGAGGGCACAGGAAGCCGGTATTCAATCGGCTTAAGCTCTTTTGTCCCTTTTATCCTGACCGGTGCAGTGCCTGATGCTGAAAGCTCAATATCCGCGCCCATAAGCCTCAACGGGTCAGCAACCCTTTTCATTGGACGCTTCATCAGCGAACTATCGCCTATCAGCTCACTTGCAAAGGGCTGTGCTGCGAGAATACCGGAAAACATCCGCATGGTACTGCCTGAATTGTTGCACATCAGCGGAGCAGAGGGAGGCTGAAAACTCCACAATCCTTTTGATTCTATGACCACTTTGCGAATACGACGGCCGTACGCACCCTCCTCCTCAAACTGCCTGACGGAAATACCTGCATCCTTCAACACGCTGAGGGTTGACTGATTATCAAATCCTCCGGAAAAGTTGGTGATCTCCGTTGTCCCTTCTGACAAGGCAGCTATAAGTGCCGCACGGTGGGAGATCGACTTGTCTGGCGGCAATGCTGTGACTTCACCTTTGAACACTCTCATGAGCCAATAGAATAGTGGTGTTTACAAAAAAAAAGCAACTCCCGTTAAGGAGCTGCTTTGCATAACTGCTGCGATCAGTAGATCATGAATTGCGTTCTTCATTTGCCCGCTGGGCTCTGCGCCTGCTTCTCGAGCGTTTCAAACGGCCATCAATCGATGGTTTAACGAAGTATGCGTTTGCACGAAACTCCTTTAAAACACCTGCTCGCTCATACTTTTTCTTGAAGCGTTTCAGCATTTTATCAATCGATTCATTATCATTTATCTGCACACTAACCAATGTAATTCACCCCCTTTTAAAAGATCAACGTTTAAGTTTTAGTTTAATAATATCAGTAATGCTCTCTGAATTTTTTTCTTTTGAAGAAACCAGCTGCACATTTTCAAGAAGCTGCTTTCTGCCGCTTTTTGCAAATTCGACAATAATCACGAAAGCTCCACTGCCTGTGGCCTGCTTCTCCCTGATAACTCCAACTTCGCCAAGCGCCTTATGAAAAAGCGCGTCACCTTTGGCGTAAATACCATGAGGTGAGTATATCTGACAATCTTCGGCCTTCAACTCTTCGGGGCTGACTTCCCTGTCAATCTGTATCTGCCACTCCCTAAGCAGAAATACCTGATTGCACTCTGAACAGCGAATCCAGTACTGGTTTTCAGCAGGAGGCGGCACATCGCCAGCACCATTCTTCGCGTCTTTATGCTTCTTGACAGGAACTACCGTCAGAAAATCGTCGTCCTTCGGCTTATCACTCGGAATCCATTCGCCAACAAACGTCTTGTCGGTAACCTGACCGCATCCTTCACAGAAGCAAGCCTTGATCTTACCCTCTAAAATGAACTGCCTTTTTCTGGACTCTACCTTCATATAATACTTGCTGGTTGTTAACCCGCTCATCAATCGTCGGGATCTATTCTGTTCTCATCCATTGATTGTATGGGCCGGGGTGTACCATACCTGACATTTATTCCAGCTTCACTGCGCAATATAGTGTATCGCACATTAAAAAAAAGCGGAATGTTCAGAGGCCATTAATTACGTAAATCTCCCCTAAAAAGCAACCAGATAATTTGAGGGTACTTACTTATGGGTTAACGCATCAATAAGATCTGATTTAGTAAGCAGTTGAAGCTTACCATCCGACATACTGATCAATACTCCGGATGCACTTTGCTGCAGCTTGTCGGATAATTCGGAAATCGTTGCCTCCGGTTTGCACACTGAAAAAGGCTGCTCCATGAACCCGACAACTTTTGAGTTCATCGCTTCATCGTTTTCTATAAGAATAGAGAGAATTTTGTTCTCACTGATACTGCCGATCGGTGCGTTATATGAAACAATGGGAAGCTGGGAAACATCATTCTGCTTCATCATTTCAAAGACTTCTGCAAGGGTATTTTCGGGATATGCGAAAATCAGATCCCTGCGGACTTTCAACTGCAGAATATCCTCTGCGGTAATCTGTTCAAGAGCTGATTTCGCCTTGCGGTAAAAGCCACGTTTCCGCATCCAATCATCATTGTACATCTTGCTCAGATAATAGCCGCCGAAATCATTCATCACCACAACAACACAATCGTCCTCACCATATTCCTCTCCTGCCTGAAGCGCTGCAGACATCACCGCACCGGATGCGCCACCGGCAAAAACAGCTTCAGTCCGCAAAAGCTCACGCCCGCAGTTAAATGCGTCATAGTCGCTTACCTGTATAACATCATCGATAACCGATGGGTCCCAGATCGAGGATTGCTGCATGGAACCGATTTCCTCAAGTTCAGTAAAAACCGGATTGCCCGGCTTTGCATCGCTCAAGAGGTTTGCATACACAGAGCCCTGTGATTCAACGCCGATGATGCTGATTTTCGGATTTTTCTCTTTCAAATAATGGCCAAGACCGGAAGCCATCGCACCAGAGACCATCGATACAAAAACATGAGTAACCTTTCCATCAGTCTGGCGAAAGAGTTCGCTGCCGGTAGCTTCACTATGCACCTTGATACTGACAGGATTGTTATACATGCCGGTAAAAAAGGCGTTCGAAATACTTTTTACTAAACTTTCAGCCACATTCATGCAGCTGCGCGCCTCTCCAGGCCGGGCATCTGAAGGAGTAATAACCAGTTCAGCACCGAGAGCCCTGAGCACTTCCTGCTTCTCTCGTGAAATTTTATCAGGGGCCGCAAGAAGCAGCTTGTACCCCCGTCGAACTCCGGCCATGGCCAGGGCGATCCCGCTGTTGCCGAACGTCCAGTCAACAAGGGTCATTCCAGGATGAATCTGGTTGCGCTCTTCAGCATCAGTGATGAGAGCAGATGCCACACGATAATAGTGCGAACAAGCCGGATTCAGGTACTCCAGCTTGGCCATAACCTTTGGCCGAATGTGGCGGGCCATCTGTTTGACAAGAACCAGCGGTGTAACTGCAGCAAGCCCGAATATATCGTGGTTCGACATGATAGTACTAGCTGAATATTTGATTAAAGTGACAACAAGCCCTGATAACTCTCCAGGAAAATATACATTAATTGCTCAATTCATGATAGCAGAGGAATAAGCGGCTTTCAGGTTTGAAAATCAGTAACAAAATATGTTTTTTTACAGAAAGTTCCGGAACCAGGGCAACAGAGCTCTGTAACAAAAAAACGGCATTCGCTTTATGGACAACCCAAAACCGGGCCTTTCTGCAAGAGAAACACCTCCCGAAAACATGACAGAAGCCCTGATTTCCCTTGAACACCTTACCGGAAATGCACGTCTTATCCGCGAACGGATAGCTGGTCATGCCCGTATCATGGGCATCGTCAAAGCAAATGCCTATGGCCATAATGTCCACAGGATTGCTGAAGCGCTTGAAGCTTCGGGAATCGAGGACTTCGGGGTTGCGAATATCCATGAAGCCATCGAACTGAAAACCGGAGGCGCGCTTAAAAGCCCGGCAAGAATTCTGGCTTTTGCCTCACCGCTTCCCTCCCATATTGAATTTTTTCTGGAATTCGGTATTGACATGACCGTCTGTGATGCCGGAACACTACAGGCAGCAAAGGAAATTGCCGCAAAGCACAACAAAACACTGCGGGTACAGCTTAAGGTCGATACCGGCATGGGACGACTCGGCATATCCCCGTCAACATCGATGGAGATGCTCAGGGAGATCGACCGGTCACCATACCTTGAGCTAAGCGGTATCTATACCCACTTTGCCGAAAGCTCATCAGAGAATGGTTTTACAGAAAAGCAACTTGCTGCTTTTAAAACGCTGACCTCAGAATACGAGCATGAATCCGGCCGGAAAGTGTGCAAGCATGCCGCCAACAGCGGAGCAATCCTTTCGCACCCTGAATCCTGGCTTGATATGGTTCGCCCCGGTATTCTGCTTTACGGTTATCATCCTGCAAAAAAAACACCTTGCCGTCTCGATGTTAAACCTGTCATGCAGTTTGAGGCAAAAGTCATTTTTATAAAAACGGTAACTGCAGGAACCACGGTCAGCTATAACCGGACATGGACGGCACCAGGACCGCGGTATATTGCAACAATCGCCGCAGGATATGCCGACGGTTATTACAGAGTCCTGTCAAACCGCGCCACCATTATGATCAACGGTCAGGCTTATCAACAGGTCGGAACAGTAACAATGGATCAGATCATGGTTGACCTCGGCACACAACACAACGTCAAAATCGGAGATAAAGCTGTTCTCTTTGGCTGGGACGGAGCTTCAGCTGAAGATATCGCAGATATTGCAGGGACCATCAGCTATGAAACGCTATGTGCGGTTTCTTCCAGGGTTAAACGTATTTTCGTATAAAACGAGTAACCCCTGACTGTTATGAATTTCATTGAAAAGCTTGCCATCAGACTAAGCATCACCAAAGCTGAAATCTATATGGTCTCGATTCTTCTGGGATTTCTGATGCTTGGGGTTATTATGAAACAGATACATTCGGTTGAAAACGCTGACCTCCTTATAAAAAAGGCTGAGGCTGCACGCTACAGTGATGCGGAAGTCGACAGCCTTATCACCCTTGCTGCCAAAGAAGAGGCAAAAGTCAACGATGAGGTTTTGGGGGAGACTGCGGCTGAAGAAAAGGGTGGGGTTGTTGAAAAAAAACCGAAACACCTCTCACCCGGGAAAAAAGTATTCAGCGGAACACTATCTTTTAATAAAGCCAGCACTCTGCAGTTACAGAAAATTCCAGGAATAGGTCCGGTTATGGCTGGACGACTTATTACCTTCAGAACAGAAAAAGGCGGTAAAGTGACGCAATTTGAGGACTTTCTTGAAGTCAAAGGGATAAGCAGTAAAAAGCTGGAACTCCTGAAACAACATTTCACCCTGGAGTAATGAGCAAAAGCCAGTTAGCATGCTCCATCAGCACTACAGAATGCAGTGTTGTACGCCTTAAAACTTCTGGAAGCAATGGATATATCCTGAGTGAATGTAAAACCCTTCCATTAGGCCTGGGCGACCTTGCTGCGGGCAAAGGGAAGCGCATCCTGAAAAAAGTTGAACGTCGCCTTAAAGAGTGGGGGCAGGAAAACCTTGCATTCTGTGTCGAACCGGGAACATACCTGCACATGCCGGCATACTTTCCTGTAGATGCAAGCCCGGATGAATGCAAAGAGTACTGTAGAATTGAAGCGGGTTACTTTTTAGTCCAACCTGAGCAATACAGGTGCGACCATACCGGTTACAGCGACAGTGTCAGTAACGGATCTCATAAGAAACACCTCCTGCTTTTCTATCCTGACGAACACTGCAAAAGAGTTTCAGAACACTTTGCAGGCTATCATCAGATAGTGTTCAATGGCTCGCCGCAACTGCCTCTGTTTCACCTGTCGAAACTGGCCGGAGAGCCGCAGGTCATCCTTGAACTTGAAAAAAACTATGTACTCCTGACGATATCAAGAGATGGACAGATTGAAAAATTTTCGTTCCATCATGTAAAAAACAAAGAGGAGAGAGAGTACTTCACCATAAAAGAACTTGTCGAGAACCCGGTCTGCCGTGAAACCTACGTGCAGCTTACCGGTACAATGGCCGACAGGATTATCACCCGACTGATCGGCAAGGAGACATCAATTGCCCTGAAACCGCTCACTATCCCGCCATCCATAGCGATCAGCAACCCGCAACGTTTTCCGGTCTCGTCAGCGTCGGCAGTAAAGGCCATCAGTGCAGCACTGATGGCTCTCTGTGAACAAAAGGAAACTAGACCCTTTTAGCATTGACAACCTCGGCGATCTGAACGGCATTGGTAGCCGCTCCTTTTCTCAGGTTGTCGGCAACAATCCACATGTTCAACGTCTGCGGGTGCCAGTAATCACGTCGAATCCTTCCTGCAAAAACCTCGTCACGTTCATAGGAGGTCAATGGCATGGGGTAGATGCGCGCCGAAGGATCATCCTGAATAATAATCCCCGGTGACTGACGGAGAAGCTCACGCACTTCATCAATATCAAAATCGCGCTCAAGTTCTATATTGAGGGACTCGCCGTGCCCGCCATAGACCGGAATGCGTACCGTTGTAGGAGAAATACTCATGGAGTTATCGCCCATGATCTTCCGGGTTTCATTCACCATCTTCATCTCTTCCTTGGTATAGCCGTTCTCAGTGAAAACGTCAATCTGCGGGACGGCGTTGAATGCTATCTGATGAAAATGGGTAAATTCATCCTGCTTCTCACCGGCAAGCTCGCTTTCAAGGGCATCGCGTCCAACCTTCCCTTTTCCTGTAACGGACTGATAGGTCGACACGACCACCCTCTTCACGCCAAAACGCTCGTGAAGCGGCTTGAGAACCACAACCATCTGAATGGTTGAACAGTTGGGATTGGCAATAATATGTTCAGGGGTGCCGTCCGTCTTGAAAATAGCTTCAGGATTAACCTCCGGCACAACAAGAGGAACATCAGGATCCATTCGAAATGCAGACGAGTTGTCGATGACAACAGCACCTTCTGCTGCGGCAATTGCAGCCCACTCCTTACTGGCAGCTGCTCCTGCCGAAAAAAGAGCTATATCGACACCTTTAAAGGCCTCTCTTGAAGGCACCTGAACAGTAAACTCCCGCCCCTTGAACCGAACAACCTGACCGGCACTTCGGGGGGAAGCAAGCGGAACTATGTCGCTTACAGGAAAATTTCTCTCTTCGAGAACCTTGAGCATTGTGCGTCCGACAAGACCGGTTGCACCAAACACCGCTACTCGACAACCAACATCCGGGTTACTCATAACCTATTTTATATTTATTGCTTAGTAATTTAATTCAAGTCTATTTGAATGATCATTGAGTGATTCAGTATTGTCAAGGATTGTTCCCTCCCTTGCATATCCTTCGCACTCTTTGCCATACTGGAGAAGAATATCGATAACAGCCTCCCATCCATCTTCGCGAACCAGTTTATTGCGTACCCGAGACACCATTGGAAGAGCCTTCAGGTAGGTGGCATAATGACGACGCATTTCGAGCACTCCATACTTTTCACCCTTGAACTGTACCGAAAGTTTCAAATGCTCAATTGCGGCATCGATCCTTTCCCTGAAATCAGGCGAAGGCATGGGTATGCCCGTTTTAACCAATTGCTTGGCCCGCTCAAAGATAAACGGATTCCCGATCGATCCCCGGCCAATCATTATTCCATCCGCCCCTGTCTCTGCAAACATGGCAACAGCATCTTCGGGTGTCCATATATCGCCGTTCGCAATTATCGGTATGCGGGCATGCTCTTTGACTTCACGAATCCAGTTCCAGTCCGCCCTGCCTTTGTACATTTCGCTTCTGGTGCGACCATGCACTGCCAGAGCCTGAATACCGACATCCTCAAGGCGGTGGAGAACATCTATAATGTTAATTGATTCGCGGTCCCAGCCGATTCTTGTTTTGGCAGTCACAGGAATGCTTACCGCCCGAACGACCGCTTCGGCAATCTGTGTCATTTTTTCCGGTTCGCGGAGCAATGCTGCACCGGCACCCTTGCCGGCAACTTTCTTGGTCGGGCACCCGAAATTGATATCGAGATAATCAGGGCTATACTCTTCGGCAATGACAGCGGCCTCAATCATCGACTCGACGCTGCTGCCGAAAATCTGTATGGCAAGCGGCCTTTCGACAGCATCTGCCGTCAGCTTGCGCACAGACTTCTCAACACCCCTGCGCAGGGCTTCGGCACTGATAAACTCTGTATAGACAATATCAGCCCCATGGCGCTTGCAGAGTTGCCTGAACGCCCTGTCAGTCACATCTTCCATCGGTGCAAGCATGACAGGACGGTCAATATCAATGGTTCCGATTTTCATACCTATCCGTTAATGATCTCCGCGGGTCCAGACATCAATGCCTTGACCTCCGCATGAATCTTGGCATGGAGCGGTGGATCTTCACGTAAAGTCTTTTTGACAGTTTCACGGCCCTGACCAAGCTTTTCCTGGCCATAACTGAACCATGAACCGGCTTTTTTCACAACTCCAAATTCAACACCAAGATCAATCAGTTCTCCAATAGCCGATATTCCTTCTCCATAGAGAATATCAAACTCTGCTGTCTTGAACGGTGGAGCAACCTTGTTTTTAACAACCTTCACCCTGGTACGGTTCCCGGTACTCTCCTCTCCATCCTTGATCTGGGCAATTTTACGAATATCGAGGCGCACAGAGGCATAAAATTTCAGGGCCTTTCCGCCGGTCGTTGTTTCAGGGCTGCCGTAACTGATCCCGATTTTATCGCGAAGCTGATTGATAAAAATACAGACGCAGCTCGATTTTGAAATAGCACCGGTAAGCTTACGCAGGGCCTGGCTCATAAGCCGGGCCTGCAGACCCATGACACTGTCACCCATTTCACCTTCAAGTTCAGCCTGAGGCACAAGAGCAGCTACAGAATCAACGACAACAACATCAATAGCTCCACTCCTGACAAGCGTTTCGACAATCGAAAGCGCCTGTTCTCCGGATTCCGGCTGACTGATAAGCAGGGCGTTGATATCAACGCCAAGCTTTCGGGCGTAGGAAGGATCAAATGCATGTTCGGCATCAACGATAGCAGCAATACCGCCCTCTTTCTGCGCTTCAGCAATAACATGCAGTGCAAGGGTTGTTTTACCCGATGATTCGGGACCATATATTTCCGTGACTCGACCGCGAGGAAGCCCACCGACTCCGAGGGCAAAATCAAGCGTCATTGATCCGGTTGAAATCGACTGTACCTTCATTATAGCCGAATCGTCACCAAGGCGCATGATAGCTCCCTTGCCGAACTGTTTTTCAAGAGCTTCGACTGCCAGGTTCAGTTGTTTGAGTTTTGCCGGATCAACAGCAACTGCTTTCTGGTCATGTTTTTGAGTATCCATAGTAACAACAATGATAAATTTGGATAAAGAGAGATGCTTCAGGTTATAATGGTCTTAAGGGTGTCAGGCAGATCCCGATAACTCAAGCTCAATTCCTGCACTGACCTGGTATTACTGTATAGAAGCTGCCTTGATGCAATGCGTATGCTTTCGAGACTGATAAATGAAGGAGAGTTTGAGAGCATTGACCATAATTCACCTCCCAACCCGGCAATAAGCCCCATGAGATGAGGCACCATGAATGCGTGCTGTGGAGTGCTGCCTGCAAGAGTGCCGATACGCGAGAAAAGCTCACGGAACGACAGGTTATGACCAACGACCACGTAGCGCTCTCCTGAACGGCCCTTTTCCCATGCTGCAATATGAGCATCGACCACATCACGGACATCAACAAAGCCGGTGCTTCCTGAAGGAAAAAACGGCAGCTTTCCCCTATAGATAAGGCTCAACACTTCATTCGATGAACTGATAGAAGCAGGATTTTTGCGGTCAATACCAATCACGACACCAGGATTCACGATCACGACATCAAGCCCTTCTGCCAACCCGCGTAATCCCTCAAGTTCAGCCAGATGCTTTGACTCCATATAACCGTTCCTGCGCTGCCACTCCTGAAACGATGTCGACTCACTTGCAGGAGAACCGTCATCTGTAGCGCCGATGGCTGCAATTGAGCTGGTAAGAACAAGCTTGCGGACTTTGTTGAAAATAGCTGCATTGACAACATTTCTCGTCCCGAGAACATTGGTATCATAGAGTGCATTACGAAAATTCCGGGTATAGGAGATCAGGCCGGCACAATGAAACACCGTATCCACATCCTTGAATGCCTCCATGAGCGCAAGAGAATCATGAAGGTCCGCACGGACGATATCAACAGGTAAACCCTTAAGAAAAGAGCAGTCCGAACTGTTCCTCGCAATCACCCGGCACCTTACCTCTCCGGATACCTTTGAAAGCAGGGCAAGCACAAGCTGGGATCCTATATATCCGGTTGCACCGGTTACAACAATTGTTGATTTGAGCATTAAACGCTTACTATTTCCGTTTTTTCAGGGTTATCCGGCTGTAAAACTTGCCGAAACATCTCGTTCCAACCTTTCATTATGATATGCTTATGTATCAATCGCCACAAGAAAGTAACGTATAAATGACGTTAAAGCTTCCCTGTTTACAAAAATAAGAATTAAAACTACATTGCATTCAAGTTCCTGTCATAAGCATTAGAAAATTATTCAGTAATGTCAAAAGAAAAATTCCGGCATCTTCCGACTCACGCTTCAGAAGAATCGGTCCATCAGGATGAACTGGCCAACGGATTAAAGATTGTCACCGATGCAGTGCCTTATGTCCAAAGCATTACCCTCGGCATTCAGATTGAGGCTGGTTCGCGTGATGACCCTGAAGAGAACCAGGGATTGGCGCATTTTATAGAACATGCTCTTTTTAAAGGGACTGGAAGGCGATCATACATCGACATCGCCAGGAATATCGAAAAAAACGGGGGCTACCTCGATGCTTTCACCACCAAGGAACAAACCTGCATCTATCTCCGCTGTCTCGCTGAACACCTCGAACCCTCCTTTGACCTTCTTTCGGATCTTGTATGCGACCCGGTTTTCCCACCCGAAGAGATCGAAAAAGAAAAAGAGGTCGTCATTGAGGAGATCAGCAGTGTCAACGATACTCCTGAGGAACTTATTTTTGATGAGTTTGATCTGCGATCATTTCCCCTCCACCCTCTCGGTAAACCGATTCTCGGGACAGAAGAAAGTGTGGAAAATTTCACGGATGATACTCTGAAAAACTTCATGCGGCAGCACTATGTTCCGCATAAAATGCTGATCACGGCTACAGGAAAAGTTGATCACGATGAGATCATGAGGCTTAGCGAAAGATTTCTCGGCAAACTCAGAGAACCATCGGGCATCCAGTATATTCGCCAGCCATTCCGTCCAGAACATTACACCCCTTTTGCCCTGACACTGAAAAAACGGGTCTGTCAGGCACAAATCGTCCTTGGTACCGCTATCGCCCGGCATGATCCCCTCTTTTACAGCTTTATGGCTCTGAACTCAATGCTGGGTAATGGCATGAGCTCCCTGCTCAATCTGGAACTGCGTGAAAAGAGGGGGCTTGCTTACAACGTCTATTCATCGCTCACCTTTTATGATGATCTGACCACACTGAACATTTATGCCGGCACCGACAGCAATAAGACGAAGGTTACCATGGAGCTTATCAAGGAGTTACTGCAGAGTGACGCGCTGAAAAATCCAGACCCGGAAGAGCTTCAGGCTGCAAAAACCAAACTGCTCGGATCGCATATCATGGGCATGGAAAAAATGACACGCAGAATGTCACAGATGGCATCTGATATATCATATTTCGGCAGGTATCTGGAGCCGGAAGAAAAAACTGCCGGAATCGAGTCAGTCACGACTGAGGGTATCGCTGAAGCAGCCAAGCGACTGCTCCATGATGCTCCATATTCCACTCTGGTCTATAAACCGGGACGGTAACCCACAATGCCTGAGAAGGTCTGTTTTAAAACAGAGGATTAATTCGTATCTTCTTAACTTTTAATTTTTCACACTCACTAATTAACCAGAGAGAGCCTTGCAAAAGAATATCAAGAACGTCAACGAAACCGAACAGGAACTGGAAATTATTCTTTCAGCGGAAGAGTTCGGTACCGAATATAACCAGGAACTTGAAGAGGCCAAGAGAAGCATACAGATCAAGGGATTCAGAAAAGGACACGCTCCTGCAGGCTTGATAAAGAAATTGGCAGGCCCATCGATAGAGGCGACAATTGCCGAAAAAATGGCGTCAAAATATTTCGGGGAAATTGCTGAAGCTGAAAAAATCAAACCGGCAAGCCGCGCACAGATCATCAATTTCAAGTTTGAACCTGAACAGCTTACCATTCAGCTCTCTTATGAGATTCATCCTGAATTCGATCTGAAAGATTTCAGCGGATACTCTTTCACGAAGGCAAAATATACTGTCACTGAAAAGGATGTCGCAAATGAGATCAATCTGATTCTTAAAGGTCATGGCACCCTGATCAGCATTGATGAAGCTGCATTATCAACCGACACGGTGATCGGCGATGTATACAAGCTCGATGAAGCAGGTGAACCGATAGAGGCCGAAAAAACTGAGAACCATCATTTCACCCTTGAGTACCTGCCGGAAGAGAATCCTTTCCGTAAAGCGCTTACCGGGAAAAAAGCCGGCGAGAGTGTTGAAATTGAAAACGATCAGAAAGATTCCGCGGCTGAGCCTTCCAAATACCGCGTTAACATCAGCGAGATTAAACGACTTGAACTGCCTGAACTGACTGACGATCTGGTCAAAGAGTTAACGGGTCAGAAATTTGAAACAGTTGCAGACTTCACTGCCGATGTTCACATCCAGATCGAACAGCACTTTTTGTTAAAATCTGATGAGGATCTGGTTGAAGCCATTTCGGCGAAAATGATTGATGAAAACCCGATACCTGCTCCGGAATCAATGGTGGCTTCGTTTTCGAAAATGCTTGTTGAAAATGCAAAACGCCAGATGGGTGGACGATTCCCTAAAGGCTTTGACGAAGAGCAGTTCCGCCTGTCGATGAAGCCTAATGCCATACGACATGCACAGTGGCTTCTTATCAGCCAGAAAATAGCTGAACTTGACAATCTTGAAGTATCGGATGACGACATCAAGGCTTATGCAGAAAAAGAAGCCGGTAAAAATGGGGGTGCGGCTAATGCAGAAGATCTGTTGAGCACCTATATGTCTTCAGAGTTCAGGGATTATATCACTGATACGATTCTTAAAGATAAAATCTACGATATCATCAAATCCAAGGTCACCATCACCGAAGAAGAGACACCAATTCCGGCTCACAACGCCTGATATCACTGCATCTTTAAAAAAAGGCAGGAGTGGCCTATCACACTCCTGCCTTTTTTTTGTCCAGACAACAACCAGGAATCTCCCTGTCACTCTCTTTTTATTCTCTGTCAATCAGTGCTGTTGCAACTGCAGAGTGGCGGTCATGAGCAATAGAGATTTTAATCGAGCATCCAGAGGGGAAACTGCCAGCAACAGCCGGTCGCACAAAAGGTCGCCCTCGTTCATCATTCAGTATTTCAAAGCTCTTCCAGTGCACTTCACCGGAGAATCCGGTTCCAAGCGCCTTGACAACTGCCTCTTTCGCCGCAAACCGACCGGCAACGCTTGCGATCACCTGGGGTTTATGCATGCAAACTGCGATTTCCTCTTCAGAAAGAAACCTCTGGAGAAACTTCACCCCATACCGGATATAGACTTTTTCGATCCGGTCCAGGTCTACAATATCGATTCCCACCTCCATAGTCATCCCCCTCTTAAATGAGCTCAATCGTCATTGAAAGATCAAGAGCCCGGACGCTATGCGTCAATTCTCCAATTGAAATAAAATCGACACCGGTCTCTGCTACATCCCTCACATTATGCATACCGATATTGCCCGAAGCTTCCAGAAGCACAGTGCTGCATGCCGACTTGACATACAGAACGGCTTCCCTTATAAGATCAGGGGTAAAGTTGTCGAGAAGAATAACATCCGGCAGACATACCAGAGACTTGCTCAATTCGTCCATTGAACGCACTTCGGTTTCGATCTTCACATCAAGGTGTTTTTTTTCCCTGTATTTCTGTGCCCGACGAATTGCTTGAGCAATTCCTCCGGATGCATCAATATGATTGTCCTTGATAAGAATCATATCAAACAGGCCAAAGCGGTGGTTCACTCCTCCACCGATACGGACCGCCTCTTTATCAAAATAACGAAGACCGGGTGCAGTTTTACGGGTATCAAGAATTTTAGCATGTGTATGGTTCACATGTTCAACATAAGCCCTTGTTCTTGTAGCGATTCCCGACATACGCTGCATAAAATTAAGCGCTGTACGTTCTCCGACAAGGATAGGTGCAAGCTTTCCTTTAACCTCAAGAATCATGTCACCGAAGGATACTGTTTCTCCATCCCTGCAATGCAGCACAACCGAAAGATCGGGATCACAGGCTGCAAAAACCTGCATGGCAACATCAATACCACCAGCAACTCCATCCTCCTTTGCCTTGATCACTGCACGACCTTCCTGAAAAGGCTCAATAGTGGCCAGAGTCGTAATATCGCCTGTATAGCGATCCTCCTCAAGCGCCAGCATTACAGCCCTTGCACGGCATCCCTCGTAAAAATCGTTACGAGCTTTGTTATCCATAATTGCCGTTTTTGATACATTAAAAAGAATCTCTTTTCGCATTGAAGGTAGTGAAATTATTGCCTGCTGAAAAGAGTTGATCATTAAACTTTCATAAGCAGGAGCCATTGAGCACCAATTAATAAATGATTTTATCCCTCATTGTATAACGAGATACAGAATTATTATATTGTCGTTCATACGGTATGGGCGGATACCGGCTTTTGAAATTGCCTCGAAACCCTGCCCTGTTTCCTGGTTGGATATGGACTGTGATGGATATCAACAAGATCAAATTCAAGGCATTATTTCAGAACATTGCGTCACGCCAGAAAGGCTGGGAATTCTCCACAGTCAACAGGCTGGATGTTGATTTTCTTGCTTTCAAGCAACATTCTGAATGGCTTCAGTTCAGCGGACTCCATGACAAAGATGGTCACGAGATATATGAAGGAGATCTCTTACAGTGGGAAGATTTCATCGTCACGGTTGTTTTTGAAGCTGGAAGTTTTAAAGTTCTGCATGATGGCAGCTCTGATATGCTTTTGTGGTATTGCGTCCCCAAATGCGAGGTTATCGGCAATAAATTCGACAGCAAAAAAACAAGACCCTGAATGCAGTAACGATGTAATGAGAAAAGGTATACCAATTGAACAGATAACCAACTTCCTGCCCCTTTTTCTAACTTCAATTCATGCGTTTTCTTCTGGTTTGCGGTAATACCTCCTCCTCGTAGTGATAATAAAACACCTCTCACAACGCATTTTAGAAAGCCCCTTATTTTTTAAAGTTTTGATTTCAGACTTTTCCGATTAACATTGTTACCTTTATACGAACTCATTCATTGAAGGTACTATGGCACAGCACTCCGTTTCATGCGTCCGGTTGACAAATATCGTTTTTTATGCCCACCATGGGGTCCTAAAGGAGGAGCATACTGTTGGAGCGAAATATGAAGTGGATGCTGAACTCTTATTCGACTTCACTGATGCGGCACAAAACGATGACATATCTAAAACCGTCGATTACGGTGCGGTATACCGCAAAATCCGGGATGCACTGACGCAAAAAAAATACTTTCTTATTGAGTCCGTCGCCTATAAAATTGCACAAGGGCTTCTCGACGACTTTCCTCTTCTTGATAAAGTCAGCATCAAGGTTCGCAAGCGCAACCCTCCTGTTGATGGAATCTGTGATTACGCTGAGGCCGATTACTCCGTCAGCCGTGCCTGAATAATGCCTATGCACAAGGTCTATATAGGGATCGGTTCCAATATCGGAAACCGCCTCGTCCATCTTCAGGAAGCTGTTGACCGGCTTGCTTTGCTTGAACATACATCGGTTGAGAACGCTTCATCAATCTATATGACCGAACCGGTTGGCGAAACTGAACAGGACCGGTTTTATAACGGGGTTATCCTGCTGGAGACCTCCCTTCCGCCCGAAGAGCTGCGAAGACAGTGCAAGATTATTGAGCAGGAACTTGGACGCCCTGATGCGTATCCACGATGGAGTCCAAGAGTCATAGATCTCGACATTCTCCTCTATGATGACCGGTGTTTTCAGAGCGAGACACTCTCCATACCCCATCCGGAACTTCATCACAGGAAATTTGTGCTCATTCCCCTGCTGGACATTGCCAATCCTCTGCACCCTCTAAAGCATCAGACAATCCTGAAACTTCTGGAAAGCTGCGACGACCGCTCCGTACTGATAAGGGTAAGAGAGAAAATCGAGATAAAAAAAAGAGAGACTGCCTCTTAAAACAGTCTCTCTTTCAATAATGATGATTACCTCTCTGAAAAGCTGATTGTATTTCTTTCAGCGATCTCTCAGTTTGCAAACGTTATGTTAAGGCTTCCTGCAGCAAAGTCGGCCCCTTCGGTCTTTCTGCCAACAAGGACATTGGGAAGGATAATGCTTTTGCGGAAGTTGTTGATATCCACAAGCAGCTCATCACCCTTGATATTCACATTCAGCTTCGTCACCTCAACGTTCGGAAGATAAAGACTAAGCACATATTTGCCATCGACTTTCTCCAATATCTGGGTTTTGTCATCGATGTAAAGGACATCAGCCGGATTTTTATCTTCAAAAATCTGCTGACTCAATTCATAGAGCCGGTCGGTATTGATGATTTCAGCGATAGACTGCTTGGCCTTGAAAATGGGCACAGGATAGAAGCAGTTGTCAATCACTTTGAGATATTTAGTCTGAATATCGATAAGGCTCTGCAGGTAGTCGTCAGATGAACTTTGAGGAAGAATCTTGTTTACTACGGCCGCATCAAGCTTATAACCGAAAAGATTGAGGTAGGTCTGCACACGTAAAGCTTCCTTGATAACCATATTTTCCGGATTCAGTACAACCCTGAATGTCGTTATGGTTTTATCCTGAAGCATGGCATGGAGCTCTTTCATATGAGAATTCACCTCAGGCATAAGCTTGAAGATATTTTTCTTCGGCATGAATTTACTCAAAAGAGGAGCTGCAAACCCGATAGCTTTTGAGTGCCAGCCTCCTATTTTTTCTGCATACCATCCATAAGATTCGGGCATGCCGAGCAAACGCATGGTTTCGCCTGTTGGAGCGGCATCAACGACAACAACATCATAATTACCTGATTTTGCAGCCTTCCAGATATAGCGAAGGCTTATCATCTCTTCCATACCGGGCATAATAGCAAGTTCTTCAGCGACAACCTCATTAGCACCGTCATGCATTAAAATCGAAGAGAAATAGGAATAAAGCTCGCTCCAGTTCTCCCTGATTTCGGCCAGAACATTCACCTCCATGGCAAAAAGATTCTTTTCAACTTCTACAGGTGTCGAAGAGAGTTCGACGCTCAAAGCATCTGCAAGGCTGTGAGCCACATCGGTACTCATAATCAAAACCCGTTGTCCTCTTCTGGCAATTGCAGTTGCAGTTGCCGCTGATACGGTAGTTTTGCCTACCCCTCCTTTACCCAAGTAAAGAATAATTCTCATGTTGATAATAAAACTATTGAGTGGACTTGATTTTGAACGAACACTGGTTACTGATGAGTTTGTCCCTCTTTATCATATTCACCCCCGGTAAACTTTCCGGCATCAACTACATTTTTTTCAGGTGCATGATCAACACTTGTATTCAAAGCATTGAGAACGGAATCCGGCCCTGAAAGCAGCTCATCCGGTACCGAGGCTGGTATAACCTCTGCAGGTGGATGAATATTCCGGGGTTCATCATCCGAGACAATCCTGACTTTTTTTCTTGGTGCCGCCTCGACACTTCTATCCACTTCATGTTCAACAATATCTTTTGACTCCTTGACGACGGGCTCAGCAGACTGCAAAGAAACGTCGTCCATACTCATCATACTTTTCACTATGGCCGGCGTACTCTCTTCTGAAGTTTGAATAGTGATCTTCTTGCGCTTCGGAGCTGCATCTTCTTCAGCGTCATCGACAACCTTCATTCTTTTGGCAGACGCCGCAGAAACTGTATGTTCGTGTTTTCCGACAATATCATTGCCGAAACAATCATCATTCAACGTTGCTTCGTCATCGCTTTTAATATTGATACTCTTTCTTCTGGTACCGCTCTCACCATCGTCATCATCACGGCGTCGTTGATTCCTCGGCACATCATCATTTGATTCATGAGCCGCACCTCTTGACGAACTTTTCGGAGCTGACTTCTTTCCACCGCCGCCAAAACTGGAAGTAAGCTTCATAAGTTTGCTGACCGAGCCGATCATCCCGTCATTACGGACGGCAGTTTTAACAATATTGAGCACAAAACGCTCAGCCTGCGGATTATCGGATATACTGATCACCAGTTCATTGAGGGCTGTAAGCATACCGGGAACATGCTGAAGATCGTTTTTCAGCTGTTCACGAATTTTGAATGGAGCATCTCCAATCATCTCCTTTATTGATTCCGCGACTCTTTTCAATGAAGCAGGATCTGTGGGAAGGATGTTTTCAATTCCCTTTAAGGCATCAGCCGGTGAAAAACCCGATTTCTGTCGCTCTCCCCCATGCTCCCCGCCTTGATGTTGAGGGCTGTACTGCTGCGGCTGTTCAGGATTCGAATACCCGATATTTGCTTTGTACTGGTCAAGCAGATCCTGACCATACCCTATATTACTTTCCTGCTGCGCTATATCCGGAGCATCAAATCGAAGAGAAATTACCTGCGGAACACATACTCCTCGTGCGCCATGGAGAATTGCGTCAGCAACTTCATCAGGCAGCTCTTTGCGATAATTAAGACCAAGACGCCCTTCTATGATTGATTCAATGACTGTTTGCAGGCGGGTAATCAATTCAGCTTCCCGCAACTCCACCATATCAAAAATCACATAAACCGGATCCTTTCCATCACGACGAATCTTAAAATTCAGCGTTGCAAAATCATGATCTTTATTGCGGCTGTTCACAGAAACGGCGCCAAGATCAAATCTGTCGAGATAGTCTTTACTCGAGCCTCTTGCCCAAAAGTAAACTGCCTTGTCGGAGTATATCAGGTAGTCCTGAAAGGCAATATTACCAACGCGCTCCTGGTGTGATTCATAAAACACTCCTTCAAAAAAAGCAACAGGATTTTCACCGGCATTGATGAGGCCTTTCTGAAAAAACTCAGTTACATCATTCTGTTCAGTCTGCCCTGAGATATACAAAGATAAATTAGCCATTAACAACACTCGTTCACTTAATACTTATTGGCAAGTTGAAACTAAATCTATTAAATTTTTACAATAAACAGAAATACTCGATCAACCGAAAGCCATCCGGCATCATACACGATGGCGCTGATTTCGACAAGGAGTGGAGATAAAAAAAGAGAGGGACCTGCATCATACATGAGATGAAAGAAACAGGCTTTGTCAGGGTAAGGGCTTAATGCTGTACAAATAAAAAAGGCAGTGAAATCAAATACTTTTCACTGCCTGGAAATGGAAATTCTGCGGTGCTTATTTCGCAAACTTTGAGGTTACTTCTTTCGAAGGAACTGCATAGCCTGTGACTTCAGGTGATGATCCACGAAGGCTTGTGCCTCCGCCCATGCTACCATAAGCATTGCGATTGATTCTCATTGTACCTTTGCCTAAAGAATCAAAAAGCATACCGACGGTTTCCCAATGTCCTTCAACCATTACCTCAAAAATGCGTCCGGCTGCAGCCAGGATATCGGTAAAAACGCCACCACCACTCATAATTCCTCCTTGGAATTTAATTATTGGAAAGATATCAAAAAATTTAAAACTGGATTCTTACTTTGTTTTAAAGTAATAAACAAAAAACAAAAGAAAAAGAAAACTCAGACCAAAACAGAAAAAAAAGGTAAAAAAGAACGATTGCCTACTTTCTTATTGGACCTTTCTGAAAGGATCCTGTAAAATTCTTCACAACTTCAGAAGCTGAAACTCCTGCGTCTCCAACTGCGGTAGCAGCATTGCCTGTTGCATTTTCAACAGTTTCAACAGCACTTGCATACAATTCGTTAGCTGTTCTTGACGCATCTTTAACGGTAATTGCAACACGATCGATGGTCTCACCAACAACACCACCCGTACTGCCGAGAAGATTACCGATACCTGACGCATCGATAACAGCGCCTACTGTACCCGTTACTGTATCAAAAACATTGCCCGCAATATTCAGCCCACCGACAACTGCGCTCTGCCCGGTTAAAAGAACGCTTTCAGCAAGAAACGTAAGGCGATCAGTAAAATCGAGCTCTTTGAAATCCTTACGAAGTTTCTGGTACGATTCAGACATTCTACTCTCCATGGAAATGAGACATTTGTTTCAAAACTGCCTCTGTTATGATTATAGACTAATTATATGTTAAAAAATAAACATAAAAACTGATCAAAACAAGAAATCCCCATCACGTCAATTTACCCTCTATCGTATGCCTTTTGCTGTTTTTGCACCTTGCCCTGATCGTGACTATCGAGATCAAATGGAATATGCAGCCATTTCTCCTTGAAGACAGCATCACCCGGCTCGAGACCAGTGAGACTGATCGGAAGCGTGATGATTTTGCGCTGATTGCCGATCTGAACATACAACTCATCGCCTGTCACCCAGACATCGATATCAACCGGATTGGCAAACATCAGCTTCAACTGTACCTCATAGACATTACCGATCCGGACAAACTTGATCGGCGGCTCATCATACATCATATCTGAAGGATCGGTATCGCCATACATATCTTTGGCAAACATCTCAAGTGACTGGAGACCGACAATTTCCTGCTCGTACATCCTGAGTTTTTTAACGGGAAGAGGGGAAAATCCTTCTTCTATCTCTCCAAGGTATTTCTGCTGAATAGCCTTCCAGTTTTCAAGGTATCCACTGTCCTCGTTTGTGTCAAGAAGGCGGTTTACAAGTACCATATCGACCTTGAAGCCGTAAAGATTCAGATAGGTCAATGCACGCATGGTCTCCTTGATCGACATTTTCTCCGCATTCATCACCAGGCGAACGGTAGATTTTTTATTATCCGTAAGGATGTCGCGGATATCTTCAAGTTCATCAAATACCTGATCAACTGAATCAAGCGCATCTGCAGGAGGAATAAAAAACGCGATCTTGTCAGACATTCTTGAAAGAGGCTTGCTGAGCGGCTTGATAAGGTATTTATTGACATTTTTCACTGCCTTCATTCCCCATGCAAGGGTATCGGGAAGGGAGAGAAGTCGCAGGGTTTCGCCTGTCGGCGCAGTATCGAGTACAAGAACATCGTAAAGGCCGGATGCTTTATAGCGCTTTATTCTCAAAAGAGAAAAGAGCTCTTCCATTCCGGGAAGGATGGTCATCTCATCAGCCATGACCCCGGAAACTCCCTGGGCCATAAAAATTCTTGTATAGTACTTCTGTACAGAGTGCCAATTCTGCTTGAGATCCACATAGGGGTTGACCTCAATTGCATCGAGATTTTCCTTGATCTTTGTCGGTTCCGGGCCAAGAGGGAGGTTAAATGAGTCCGAGAGACTGTGAGCGGGATCGGTGGAGAGGACAAGAGTGCGATAGCCAAGCTGAGACAAGCGGACAGCCGTGGCGGCAGAAACACTGGTTTTGCCTACCCCGCCTTTACCTGTGAACGTTAAAATACGCATGAACCAAACATTGATTTAGGTATACAAAGGAAAAACCACAAGAAGATAAAGATATAACTCTCTTGGGACTCTACAAAGGAATCTAACATAGACACATCAGGCAATGTTAAAAATTTCATACTTCCCGGTGCTGTTTGAATCGTCACAGGGAGATGCATCTGCAATCAATGCAGAAATGCCTGCTTTCACGCAACTCAAGCAAATGCAATATTATATAAGAAACACCATTACCATCTGTTAAAAAGTAATGTCAGGGAATGGTTTGCAAATGAACGCTCCACTCGCTTAATTAATCAATCTCAGTTACGCACTATCACTTTTATTGATCAGCCCCGTTATGCCCGGAACAAACACATTTGATGATGTCAAGGCAACCATAGTCCAGACCCGCCGCATCAGCAGCGATGTCAGTATTATCACCCTTAACTGTCCTTCTGTAGCTGCCACGGCAAAACCAGGAAACTTTGTTAATGTAAAGGTCAACTCCAGCACACAACCGCTGCTTAGAAGACCATTTTCCATTCACAACGTGCAGGGAAACCATATTGAGATCATGGTTAAATCCATCGGGTGCGGCACGGCCCTTTTCTGCGATTCCCAGGAAGGCTCAACAGTTATGACACTCGGGCCTCTGGGAAACTGTTTCAATATAACAGACTATGATTTCAAGACTGCGATTCTTGTATCGGGGGGAATCGGTACTGCCCCAATGCTTTTTCTGGAAAGAACTCTTGCTGCTCAAGGGAAAAAGGTGATCAACCTGATCGGAGGACGGACAAAAGAGGACCTGCTTGCTCAAAACCTGAGTAACTGCCGGTTTGCGACGGATGACGGGTCGACTGGATTAAAAGGCACTGTGGTGGATCTGCTCCGTAATGAGCTGACGGATATCGAAAAAGAAGGTCCAATCAAGCTCTTCGCATGTGGCCCCAATCCGATGCTGAAAGCACTTGCAAAATTCTGTAATGAACGCCATATAGCATGTGATGTTTCTCTTGAATCTGTGATGGGTTGCGGTATTGGCATCTGCTACGGGTGCAGTGTTGAAATCAATACACCGGATGGAGGCATTCGAACAATCCTCTTATGCAGGGAAGGCCCTGTCATCGACGCAAAACTGCTTGTAGTATAGAACGTGGATATATATCTTTTATGAGCCGGGAAATCATTCCCGAATACTTTGATCAACGAACAGAAAATACTATGGCAAAAGGCGTTAATAAGGTGATTCTTCTTGGAAGACTCGGTGGAGAACCGGAAAGCCGTCAGGCTGGATCAACAACTGTATCAAACTTTACCGTCGCGACAAGCGAGAAGTTCAAAAACCAGCAGGGAGAGTGGCAGGAGAGAACTGAATGGCATAGAGTTGTTGCATGGGGACGGCTGGCGGAAATATGCAAAGAGTATCTGCATAAAGGATCGCAAGTATATCTGGAAGGCAGGCTGCAGACCCGGAGCTGGGAAAAAGAGGGTGTGAAACAGTACACCACAGAGGTTGTGATCACCGAAATGCAGATGCTTGATGGAAAGCCTTCCGGACAGGGATATAACGAAGGGCCATCGCAGGGATACGAACGTCAGCAGAACAGCGCACCGGCTTTTTCCACTCCACCTTCGGGTCCGCTGCTTGAAGATGAAAAAGATGATCTGCCCTTTTAACCCCTATTTAACGTTGAGGGCGCACTTCGGTGCACCCCGTCCCCAATGGATGCAATAAAAAAACACATTGCTGCCGGTACTATTTCACCGGTTTATTTCTTTTACGGGCCCGAAGGCTTTCTGAAAGAAGAGTGTGCAGAGATGATCAAAACTGCACTATTCCCATCAGAAAGTGATGCTGCATGCAACACGCATATCCTCTACGGTCCGGATTTAACTCCGGGTGAGCTGATATCGAAAGCATCCGAATACCCTATGTTCACCCCTAAACAGCTCATCATTGTCCGGCAGTTTGATAAAATTAAAAAGCCCCAGACAAAAGAGCTGCAGAAACAGCACGATGAAAAATTCAGCAACTATCTGAAAAGTCCGGCCGACTTTACCGTTCTGATATGTGATGCTGATCAGGTAGAAAAAAAGGATCTTGAAAAAAACCCGTTCAGCGCTCTAAAAAAATACCGTCATGAGTTCCCTGTCATAAAAGCTCCTGAAATCTTCGCTACCAATAGAGCCAAGGCTTCCGGATGGGATTTTGAACCAGATGCGCTCAAAGCGTTTACGACCTATATCCAGCCATCTGCACGGGAAATATGCCATGAGATCGAAAAGATCATCATGTACGCTTCTGCACGAAACGCTGCAAAACGTATAACAGCGCACGATGTCTATGACTGTGTCGGGATATCCCGCACCTACAACGTCTTTGAACTTGAAAAAGCCCTTGCAGAACGTAACCTGAGACTCTGCAGCGGCATATCGCTTATGATTATGGATCAGGAAGGACAGAAGGAGGGGCTCGGCAATATTGTCCGCTTTCTAACCACCTTTTATATTCGCCTCTGGAAACTTTCATTTCCGAACGTCAAGCAGTTACCCCAGGCAGAAATTGCAAAAATTCTCGGCATGTTCGGAAAGCAGGAGTACTTCGTTAAAAACTATCTCACCTATACCAGATCGTTCTCTTTAAAAGAGAGCGAAGATGCGATAGCGGCATTGAGGGAAACAGATGCCGCGCTCAAAGGGCTGCTTCCCTACCCGGATGAAAAATATCTGCTGCTCCGGCTGATGCAGAAACTGCTTGGCTGAACAATTATCTTTCGCATCCGCAATCTAGAGCCACCCTTGCCGGCGATACCAGGAAATGGTTTTGGCAATCCCTTCAACGAGAGAGGTTGAAGCCGTAAAACCAAAATCAAGCCGGGCTTGCTCCGCAGAGCAGACCCAATAATCCTGCACAAGCTCATTGGCCTTGTCGCGATTGATAAGCGCCGGTTTGCCGAATAACGAACTTGCTGAACCAATCAGCATACCGACAAGAAAAACAAACGGGTCGGGCAGCGATACCCTGTGCAACTTCTTAAAACCGAGCTCGGGCTTCGAGGCTGCTATAATTTCATCCCAGGAGTATGACCTGGGAGAAGTTAGATAATAAATATTACCAGCAGCTTTATCTGAGCGAACCGCCATCATGATACCGCTTACAAGATCGTCAACATAAATCATGCTGAAACGTTGTAGCGCCGCACTCCCAGCCGTTACCAATACTCCTTTGGCAAGCATCTGAAAAACCTGCAGTACATCCCTGTCGCCCGGACCATAAACTGCGGGCGGACGAACGATGGTAACCGGAATATTGGCTGAACGTTCCAGACAAAGGGTTTCAGCCCTTAATTTACTGCGACCATAGGCACTCACCGGATGAGGAATATCTGACTCTCTGACGCCGCATATTCCATCAGAAGCTGGACCGGCAGCTGTGAGCGATGATACAAAAAGAAACCTTTTCAAGTCAGGGTTGTGTATGCTGACGGCATCGAGCAGGTTTTGCACCGGCATTACATTGCCGGCTTCATACCCTGCTTCATCCAAAGCTTTAGTCAACCCTGCGAGGTGTACAATCCGGTCAACGCCCCGCACGGCAAGAGCCAGAGCATCCGGATCGCTGAAACTTCCCCGAATGACTTCTACGCCTTCCGGCAGTGCTCCACAGGAACTCTCGTGTCGAAGAAAAACCCTGATGTTCTCCCCCTCTTTTGCAAGATAGCTCAGCAGCCTCGCACCAATAAAGCCAGTGGAACCGGTCACAAGAATTGTTTCAGCCATATCTTTTATATTTCCCATTTTTTACGATTCCCGCGACTCGAATTTTCCTGCTGGTTGGACCAACAGGAAAAAACTGGAGCGTGTGTTAAACAAAAAAACAAAAATTTTAATACATTTGGGTACTTGGCTAAAACCCACATGCTTAAAACCCGGTCACCAGAACGAAGGTAAGAACAAGAAACGACCGTAAATACACGAAATTCCAGCTTTTTTTAGTGCAGCTGAAGTAAATTTGCGTTACTGTGGATAAAACAAAAGACTTATTTAAAAAATGCATTGAGTTTACCCTCGCCGATGAAGTTAAGGCTCAGGGCATATATCCCTTTTTTCACCCGATAGACGAAAACGAAGGTCCGGTAGTCACTTTTGGAGGCCGAAAACTGGTTATGGCCGGCTCAAACAACTATCTCGGACTTACCGCTGACCCACGGGTAAAAGAGGCCTCAATCAACGCTATCAACAAATACGGTACCAGCTGCAGTGGCTCGCGCTACATGACAGGCACCGTCAATCTGCACGTTGAACTTGAGGAGAAGCTTGCCGACTTTTTTGAAAAGGAACGATGCCTGCTTTTCAGCACCGGATACCAGACTGGACAGGGCATTATCCCGACTCTTGTCCAACGGGGTGAATACATTGTATCGGACCGTGATAACCATGCAAGCCTTGTAGCTGCATCAATCATGGCTCAGGGAGCAGGGGCAAATCTTGTACGCTATAACCACAATAACATGGAAGACCTGGAGCGCGTGCTTCAGAACATTCCCGGAAATGCAGGACGACTGATTGTTTCTGATGGAGTGTTCTCAGTTTCAGGCGAAATTGTCGATCTCCCTGGTCTTGTGTCATTAGCAAAGAAATATGACGCCCGCATTCTTATTGACGACGCTCATGCTGTAGGAGTAATCGGTAAAAACGGAAGGGGAACCCCATCAGAGTTTGATCTTGTCGACGATGTTGACCTCATTATGGGAACATTCTCAAAAACCTTCGGATCGCTTGGAGGTTACGTTGTTGGTGACAGAAGCGTCATTAACTATATCAAACACAACGCATCGTCACTTATTTTCAGTGCGTCACCTACACCAGCCAGCGTTGCTGCTGTCCTGACAACACTCGAAATCATCCGGAATGAGCCTGAACTTATGGAACGGCTTATCGCAAATACTGATTACGTTCGCCAGGGGCTTCTCAACGCAGGGTTTACACTTCTGCCTTCACGAACCGCTATCGTTACAGTCCTGATAAAGGATCAGATGAAAACCCTTCTCTTTTGGAAAAAGCTGTTTGACGCCGGAGTTTATGTAAACGCTTTCATCCGCCCGGGGGTCATGCCGGGCCACGAAGCACTGCGCACAAGCTTTATGGCAACCCACGAGCGTGTTCATCTGGACAAAGTTGTCAATGAGTTCACCTCAATCGGCAGGGAACTTGGAGTCATCTAAATCGTAAGCTTTGACATCAGAAAATTTTCGGGTTCCCCGGCAAACACCGGGGATTTTTTGCTTCCCTGATTTTTCTCTGATACAACACCAAGCATTTCTGTCTCTACTCCGCTTTACAGTAATAGTTGCACCTTTCTGTTTTTTTTTAATAAATTAACAGATACGTAACACTTGATAGTTGAAATGTACATCCTGTTCTGATTGCTGATATACGGTGCTGATGATTATTTACGCAAACAAGGAAAAAATTTTGTCCCTTTTTTTTGTTCGTATCATTGCAACCTAACTATGACACAATCATGAAGACAAAACATCCAGAAGCGTTTCGCTTCGTCCGTTTTGTTGTATCGGCGTTTAGCCTTGTGGCTTTGCTGGTACCTCTCCCCTCTTACGGAGCTGACACAGGCACCGTTAAGGGCAAAATCACCGACAAAGCTGACGGCGAAGGGGTTTTCGGTGCATCGGTAACAATTGCCGGCACCAACATCGGAACATCAACCGACGCGAATGGCAACTTCACGATCTACAACGTCCCCGCCAAACAAGAAAAAGTCTCCGTTTCCATCGTAGGATATGCTCCTACAAGTCAGGTTGTATCCGTTACTACCGGACAAACTTCAACAGCCAATTTCGCCATCGGTCAGACGACCGTTCTGGCATCTGAGGTAGTCGTCGGCGCATCACTCTACAAGCAGGATCGCCTTGAAGTGCCTGTGACAGTTAATGTTGTCTCCAAGGAAAAAATCCATCAGGATGCCAATCCGACACTCGACAAGATACTCGAAGCGGTCCCCGGTGTCGTCGTAACCCGTGCTGGCGGTCAAACAGCATCTTCCTTGCAGATCCGCGGTTCCAACACCTATCAAGGCGGCGGCATCGGAACCCGTGTCAATGCGTTCTACGATGGATTCCCGATCAACGCCCCTCAATCCAGTGAAATCGTATGGCAGACAGCGAGCCTGAACTCCGTCGATAAGGTCGAGGTACTGAAAGGTGCTGCTGCAACCCTTTATGGATCAGGAGCTATGGGTGGTGTCATCAACGTCTTTGGCCACCTTCCTGATAAATTTGAGGTAAAAGCCGGTGCAAGTGCAGGCTTTTATGATGCACCACCTTCAAGTGACCTGAGCGTTTACCGAAAAGGTTATACCCCATGGTTTACGAATTCATATGTCGGCTTTGGCAACAAAGACGGACAGTGGAACTACAATGTGCTCTACACCCATAGCAATGATGATGGCTACCGCGCGAACAATCAATATGGCGTGAACGACATCAAGTTCAAAGCCCGATATGAGATTGATGCAACACAGTACCTGCAGCTCTCCAGCTTCTACAACCAGTCGTTTGGAGGCTATCAGTATCAGTGGCCTGATGCAACCCACGCATATGATACCTTCTCCGCTAAGTATAGCACTGCCACAACCGAAAGGAAAAATGCACTCGTCGGCTTGAACTACGTCAAGCTCTTCAGCGACTTCGTATCCCTTGACACCAAGGTTTACTATACACACAACGGCACCCGCAATGAGTTCCCGTCTACTCTAGCCTTCAATGAAACCTACGCAGACAGAGTGGGTGCAGGCACAAAACTCGACTGGAGACTCAGCGATCAGCACCGATTGCTTGCAGGTGTGGACGCTAACCTCACAACAGTGAATTCATCACTACTCTTCTCAACGGATAATTCGTTCCAGAACCAGCCGGAAAAGAATTTCTCCTCTTTCCTTCAGGACGAGTGGAAAATCTCCGATAAACTTACAGCGCTTGCATCTTTGCGTTACGACTGGAGCGGCATTAATGCTGATACATTCAACTACCCACAGTACACTCTAGTACTACCTGGAAATCCGTTATTTCCAACATATCCAATTGGTATTGATCGGGTCATTTATTCGGGGACGGTCCAGAACAAGTCGGTTGATGCGTTGAGCCCTCGTATCGCCTTGAACTACAAGGCTACGGATGACATGAGCTTCCGTGCCTCATGGGGCAGAAGCTTCCGTGCTCCAACGATCTACGAACGCTTCATTACTGATGCAGGTGGATATGGTTATTCAAGACCAAACGGGTCTATCGACAAAGAGACCATGACCGCCTATGAAGTGGGTCTATTCAAACAGCTCGGAGACAGGGTCTCTTTTGACATCTCAGGGTTTATAAACGACTACAATAACTTGATCGAATCTGTACAGATTGCTACCGATGCTATTGGCTTTCCTATATACCAATACCAGAACATCGCCAAAGCTCGAATCTGGGGCATTGAGACAAGTTTGAATATCAGACCTGTCGATCCTGTCACCGTCAATCTGGCTTACACCTATATGAATGCCAAGAACGAATCGTATGTAGCTGGAAACCCCATAGTCGATGCTAACCCGGACCCGACCTGGCTACCATACAGGCCAGAGCACTCAGGATCGGCAGGCGTGACCTGGAAAGCGACAAAAAGCCTGAGCTTCAACGCGAACGGGCGGTATATAGGTAAGTACAAGAACATCAGCTCGAATACCAATACCACTGGTTTAGGCTACCCTGGTGATTTCGTTCTGTTCAACTTGGGAACGAAGTACCAAGTCAACCAGAACGTATCTGCTTCCTTGACGTGTTACAACATCAACAACACTCAGTATGAAGAAGTTGTCAACTTCCGTGCAGCCGGCCGCAGCTATGTTGCCGGAGTGGATTTCACCTTCTGAAGAAATCCATCAGCAATAAGTCGTGATGACCCGAGCCAGCCCTTCTCACTGAGGGGCTGGCTCTTTTTTTAATCGTTAGTTTACCTCACAGGATTTTATTACATTTTCCAATCCTGTTAAAACCACAACAAACGCACATCTTTTTGTAATTCTATGCACGATAAAATCAGAATTGCCGCTATTGTCGGGATGGAGCAATGCAACCAGCGTGTCTGGCGCGAGGTAACCTCCAAAATAGCCGCACACATTGAATTGACCCAATGGACCGATCAGGATCTTGAACATCAGAACCCTGAAGCAGCCAAGGCAATCCACAATGCCGATTGTATTTTCACCACCCTGATTCAGTTCAAGGTTCAGGCAGACTGGCTGCATGAGCAGATCGAAGAGTCGAAGGTAAAAGTGATTTTTGCCTATGAGTCGATGCCTGAGGTGATGCAGTTGACAAAAGTCGGCAATTATGTGGTTTCGGGTGATGGAAGCGG
>Ga0209697_10002004_pt1 | contig 30035 bp, 21 predicted proteins | sample AliMusrvi5mmetaG_FD_184115 | JGI IMG/M metagenome (GOLD analysis project Ga0209697, IMG submission 184115) | Freshwater lake bacterial and archeal communities from Alinen Mustajarvi, Finland, to study Microbial Dark Matter (Phase II) - Alinen... | ecosystem: Environmental > Aquatic > Freshwater... | reverse complement strand
TCTGTCAACCTGCATGAAACAAGGCGTCACTGCGTCCGAGGGCTTGCGCCTGCTCTTTGAGGGAAAATTCCCGGATTTTATGAATGTGAAAGAACAAGGTGCTGAATAGTTACAAAAAATGAAAAAAAGAATTGAAAGTCGATCTCACGCGGCCAGAAGTAGGCGCTTTTAGGCGAGACGCAGAGATCCGCTGAGAAAGACAAAATATTTTAGATAAAACTATGGATATCAATTACTTGACTGACAAAGTAATTAGGGAATGTGCCCTCCGCGTCTCCGCGTGATATTAAAATTGTATTAAAGGTTGACTTTACATTTCATATAAATTTGCCTACTATACGCCGTTACTGAATTATGAGGGGGAAACAAAATTGAATGATCGTATTTCTCTAACGTATGTTGCATCGCACTGTATCGTGCAGCTGGCTGTACTGCTTGTGATGATCGCTTCCGTGACTGCGGCGCCATCCGCCGCACCGTCCGCCGCCCCGGTGGTGACAGCTGCGCCGGCCGGTATGGGTTCTGTTGCCGCAGGCGCCGTTTCGGCCCCTGCGGTCTCGGGCAGTGCCCCGTCATTAGCCGTGGCGCCGGCAGCCAAGCCGGCTTTGCCCGCAACTGCTCCGGCGGCGGAAGTTCTTGCGCCCGTCTCTTCCCAGCCGGCAGCGCCGATTGCTCAATCTGCGGAAAGCGCTCCCGCAGCGCAGCAAGCCGCTAATCAGCAGACCACAAATCAGCAGACCACAAATCAGACTGCTCCGCCTGCCGCTACGGGAACCGTCTCGCAGAATGCGCCGCCTCTTTCACCGATAGAGGCGGCCATGACCGGATCGGGCAAAGATACGACAAAAAGTTCACCCCAGCTGTTTCAAACCGGGCCGCTGCAGCAGTTTGGCTACAGTTTTTTCCGTGCCGGTTCTGATCCCTTTGCGGCCATGACCGATATACCGGTAGGGCCGGATTATCTGCTTGGTGCCGGTGACCGGATCAACCTGACGGTCTGGGGAAGTATCGATGGCTCCTATCCACTTGAGGTAAACCGGAGCGGTGAGATTATCGTCCCGAAAGTCGGGCCGATCAAGGTGGCGGGGGTTAGTTTCGGCCAGCTTCCGCAACTGTTGACCGGCCAGATCTCCCGGATATACCGGAATTTTCAATTGAGCGTCACCATGGGGAAGCTGCGTATGATCAAGGTCTACGTTGTCGGGAATGTCAACGCCCCGGGTGATTATACGATTACTTCCATGTCTACGCTGTTAAATGCCCTCTCGGCTGCAGGGGGGCCGACCCATGGCGGCTCCCTGCGCAGTATCGCCATCAGGCGTGATGGCAAACTGGTTGACACGATCGACCTGTATGACTTCTTTTTAAAAGGTGACAAGAGCCGGGATATCAGGCTGCAACCGGGTGATACGGTTTTCGTCCCCAGTATCGGTCCGGTCGCGGGAATTGCCGGAAATGTCCGGCGTCCGGCTATTTTCGAGTTGAAAAATGAAAAGACCCTCAAAGATCTTCTCGCGCTGGCGGATGGTATTGTACCTACCAGCTATCTGCAGCGTCTGCAGATTTCGCGGATCGATGCCAATGAGAAAAAGAGCGTCACCGACGTCAGCCTCGACCCCAAGACAAACGGCAAGGATCTGGACACCCTGGCGGATGGCATTCAGATTAAAGATATGGACCTGGTTAAGATTTTTTCGATCGACAACACGCTGCGGGGGTATGTCCGTCTTGACGGCTATGTACTTCGTCCCGGCGACTATGCCCTCCAGCCCGGTATGCGTATCGAGCAGATCCTCTCTCAGGGGAACATGCTGCCGGAACATTACACCGAATCCGGCCAGCTCATACGCTTGATGCCCCCCGACTTTCATCCGGAGCTGATCTTTTTCAATGTCGGCCTTGCCATGGCTAAAAATCCGGAACAGAACCTGGAATTGAAAGAGTTTGATGTAGTCCGTATCTTCTCGCGCGGCGAAATGGAGGCGCTCCCGCGGGTCCGCATCGCCGGGGAAGTGCAGCGACCGGGTCAATATCAACTGTTCACCAATATGCGGGTCAGTGACCTGCTCAAATTTGCCGGTAACCCGAATACGACGGCCAACCTCAAAATGGCGGAAATCAGGCGGCTTGATTATTCGAAGACGAATATTACTCCGTACTCTTTCTATATAAACCTGGAAGAAGCGATAAAAGGGAACCCGGAGCATAATGTCACGTTGCAACCGCTCGATGAAGTCGTAATCAAAAAGTGGGTTGCCCGCGAAGAATATCCGGTGATGATCAGCGGTGAAGTTATCACACCGGGGACATTTCGCTATGTCGACAATATGACGATCCGCGATCTTGTCCTTGAGGCGGGCAATGTCAAGAAAAACGCCTACCTCGATATGGTGGAAATCAGACGCTATGATTACCTGAAGATAAACATTACCCCCCACTCGTTCTACGTCAATCTGGGGGAGGCGCTCAAGGGGAATCCGGAACATAACGTCAAACTGCAGCCGCGGGATGAGATTGTCGTCAAGAGATGGTTTGCCGGCGAAGAATTCCCGGTATCGATCAGCGGCGAGGTAATGAATCCCGGAACCTTTCGCTTTGTCGATAATATGACCGTCCGCGATCTTGTGCTTGAGGCGGGCAATGTCAAGAAAAGCGCCTACCTCAACATGGCGGAAATTCGGCGCTATGATCTTGTGAAAATAAACATTACTCCCCATTCGTTCTACGTTAATCTGGAGGAAGCGCTCAAAGGAAACCCGGAACATAACGTCAAGCTGCAGCAGCGGGATGAGGTCGTGGTCAAAAAATGGTTTCCCGGAGAAGAGTTTCCAGTGGCAATTGGCGGCGAAGTTACCAATCCCGGATCATTCCGCTATGTAACCGGTATGAAAGTCCGTGATCTCGTTCTTGAGGCCGGTAATGTCAGGTACAGCGCCTATCTGAAGAACGTCGAGGTCAACAGGCGCAAGATCGAGAACGATACGATAAAATCATACTCCATTAATATCGACCTTGAAAAAGCGCTTAAAAACGATCCGGACAGTAATATTCCGCTGCAGCCGTTTGACACCGTAACGGTGCATAAGATCCCTAACTGGATTGAAGAGGTTGACCGGTATGTGACCATCAGTGGTGAAGTCCTTTTCCCCGGTACCTACCCGATCATTAAGGGTGAGCATATCAGCGATGTGCTGCAGCGAAGCGGCGGCATAACTGACAGAGCCTACCTGCGGGGTGCAAAGTTTACCCGACGTTCGGTAAAAGAGCTGCAACAGAAGCGGATGGATGAAGTGTTGACAAAAACGCAACGGGATATCATGCAGAAACAGGCGACGTTGTCCAGTGTGGCGACGTCTAAGGAAGAGCTTGAATCGACCAAGGAGACGCTGAATGCCCTGCAGCGGAACGTTGACATGCTGAAACAGGCTAAAGCGGAAGGGCGGGTGGTTAATCGTCTTGATCAGAATGAGGTGCTGAAGGGGAGCGACAATGACTTGGTACTGGAGGGGGGCGATACCCTGGAGATTCCGCCGCGCCCCAGTGTCGTGAATGTATTGGGGCAGGTATTCAATCCGAATGCGTTTCTCTATACCAGTGGGCGGGATGTTGACTGGTACCTGCAAAAAACCGGGGGACCGCTCGCCGATGCTGAAACGTCCGATATGTACGTGATTCAGGCGGATGGTGCGGTGTTCAGCCGGCAGCAATCGTTTTTCGGTGGTTTTATGTCAAGCCGGCTGGAACCGGGAGATTCCCTGATTGTGCCGCAAAAGCTGGAGAAAACCCCCTGGGTACGTGACATTAAAGACATTACCCAGATTCTTGCGAATATTGCGATGTCCGCCGGTACTATTTTACTCGGCTTGAGGTAAGGGGTGAATATGAACGAACAGCAACCGATAGCCCCTGAAACAGGAACTGAAGAAGAGATCAACCTGCTGGAGTTGGTGCGGGTACTCGTCCGTAACCTGCCGTTGATAGTCAAGATTACGACGACCGCAGTAATCCTCTCGGTACTCTACTCTCTGACCCTGAAAAATGTGTACACTGCTACGGCGACTCTGTTGCCACCGCCGAAGGAAGCGGGCGGTGCGGCGGCTCTATTCGCTTCAGCGGGTGGTGGACTGGCTGGTTTGGCCGGTGGGCTTGGAGGCGCTTCCGAGATGTACCTGGGGATCCTGAAAAGCCGCTCGGTCACGGATGGTGTCATTACGCGGCTTGATCTGCGTAAGGAACTGAAATTACAAAAAACGGATGACGGTCTGAAAAGAGTGCAGGGGATGGTCAAATTCCAGGCCGGTACCAAGGATGGTATCATCACCATCACCGCCACGTACAAGGATCCGGTAAAGGCTGCCCTGTTGGCCAATACCTTTGTGGAAGAGTTTCAAAAAAAGAGCCTGCAACTGAACCTGACCAAGGCGAGCACGGAGCGGAGTTTTCTGGAAAAACGGCTGGTGGCGGTCAAACAGGATCTGAAGGCTGCCGAAGACGATATGAAGAGTTTTCAGGAGAAGAACAAGACCATCAAGGCCGATGATCAGGCCAAGGTTGCCATCGAAGGGATTGCCAGGCTCAAGGCGGATCTTGCGATCAAAGAGGTGCAGTTGGCGGCGCTCCGCAATTCCATGACCGATGAAAGTTCCGATGTCAGGACACTGCAGGCAGGAATAGCAAAACTGAAGAGCCAGCTTGGTTCCATGAGTGGTGCGGATACGGGAGGGGTGATTCCGTCGGTCGGCAACGCCCCCACGATCGGGATGGAATATGTCCGTCGCCTGCGCGAATTGAAAACCCAGGAAGCGCTGTTTGAACAGCTTAGCAAACAGTATGAACTGGCCAAAATCAACGAAGCTCGCGATTCATCTTCAATTCAGGTGCTGGATGAAGCGGTAGCGCCGCTCCGCAAGAGTAAACCGAGTCGGGCTAAGATAGTAATGATCGCGGCAGTAATGGCGTTCTTCGGTTCGGTATTTGTTGTTTTTATCAGGGAATATCTGTCCAAGCTCTCTCCTGAAGACAGTGCCATCATCAATGAAATGAAGGATGATCTGAAGGGACTGCGGCTGCGTGATGTATCGCTAAGGCCTGGAAGCCTTATTTCGTGGGTAAAAGAGATGTGGAAATAATAAATAGAACTCAAGTGAGGGCATGTGAGACATCTGCTACGGTGCATATTTTTTGTCGGAGGCGTTTCTTTTGCTTTGTTACAAGGCACCTCTGTTTTGGCGGCGGAACCATCCTCTTTCCAAACCGGTCTGTCGCTACAGGGCTTCACCGGTCTGCTGAATACGCCGAGTGCTCACGTTCAGGATGAAGGGAGCATGTGGGCCCAGTATGGCAACCAGATAGACCCGCGCTGGCGTACTACGACGAGTTTTCAGGACAACTACATTATTTCGGTCGGTCTGTTCAATTTTGCCGAGTTCGGCGGTCGCTTGACAAACACCAATTTCCCCGCCGGTGTGCGGGACCTGTCCGCCAACGTAAAACTTTCCACCGCCGGGTTGACCCGTGATAAGCCGTATTTTCCGGTCATCGGGGCCGGCATCCAGGATGCGAGTGGCGGTGCAACGTTGTTGCGCACGTCCTATCTGGTGCTGTCCGAAGATTTCTGGCGCTTCAGGTTTTCGGCGGGGTATGGCCGTGGGCCGGACCGGATGAAGGGGGCGTTTGGCGGCGCCGAATTGCAGGCGCATGAATGGGTCTACCTGCTGGGTGAGTACGATACCAAAGAAACCAATGTCGGTATCCGAATCGTGACGCCGGAAATCGGTATAACCCCGATCAAGGTCTCAGCGACGGCAAAAACATCCATTGACTACAGACCGGGCAATTTTGACATTGCGGTCGGCATTACCTTCCCCCTTGATTTCCGGAAGCAGAAACAAACAACGGCGACCGGTTCATCGGTCACCGTTCAACGTCCCTCCGTCGAACTCCAAGCTCCGAACTCCGAACCCAAAACTCCGAATTCGGAATCCAAAATCCAACACTCGGAATCCACAATTCAAAACCCCGAACCCCGAACCCAGAAGCTGACTGATTTACACGACCGGCTGGTCAAGGCCGGCTTCCAAAATGTGCGGGTCGGCGATAATAACGGCGCCCTTGTTGTCATCGAATATGAAAACGTCACCTTTAACCACAACGAAATGGATGCGCTTGGTGTCATCACCGGCATGGCGGTACAGACGCTTCCCGACTCATACAAGGTCGTGCGTCTGATCATTAAAAAGAAAAATATCCGGATGATGCAGGTAACGATGCCGCTTGCTGTTGTCGCTGCGTATCTGGAGAGTGGCCGTGATAGTGCGGCGCTTAAAGAGAAATTGGTAGTTCAGAATTCTTCTGCTGACGATGATGGACTTACATATGCGAATGGCGATACCAACAGCAGTTTCCTGACGACTTCTCTGATGCTCTGGCCCGGGCTGGATACGAAAGTCGGGACGGAAATGGGGGTATTCGATTACGCGCTTTCCGTAAAGCCGGAGTTGTACGTGAATCTCTGGAAAGGGTTCCAGGTAAATGCCCGGTGGGACCTGCCGGTTGCCCGGAGCGCCAACATGGATGGGCGTAATCCATCCTATTACAATCCGACACCGGCCAGGATGGAGCGTTTGATGCTGTTCCAGGGGATCAACCTGCTGCCGGGAGTGATGGCAAACATCGGGGGAGGGCAGATTCTGCCGGATATCAACGGCACTCTCAATGAGCTGAGCTGGCAGCCGGGCGATGGCAGCCACCTCGTCACACTTGAACAATCATGGGGGCGTAACTCGAAAACGGATTTTACCCAGACATCGTACCTTGCCTCCTATCGCTATTACTACACCCCGCTGGATCTGTCACTGGGGGGGACTGCCGGTCGTTTTTGGGCGCAGGACAAAGGATTCCAGCTGGAGCTGAAGCGCTTTTTCGGAGACACGGCGGTTTCGATCTACTACAAAAACACACGAATTCAGGAGAGCATGAGCCAGGGACTGCCATTGAAGTGGCAAGCAGCGGGGATTCAGTTTGCGTTTCCTCTGACGCCGGAAAAAGATATGAAGCATTATTACAAGATGCAACTGCGGGGGGCGGATCAGTGGGGATATGCACAGGAAACGACGGTGGCGCGTAGCAATAGTGCAGGCGCCAATTATCTGCCACCGGTGCCGCTGGCGCTCAATCCGCTCCCATCGACAGCACTGTTACGCTCCTATTATAATCGGGACAGACTTTCCGGCGAATATATCGCCAGTCATCTGGACCGGCTGCGGGCGGCCTGGATACGGTATCGGGATAGCTTCTAATCGTAGAGGTAATGGAACTCTTTTGTATGTGTTTTCTTATGTGTGTGTGTTTTTTCTTATTGACTTATTTCATCGGTTGGATATAGTTGTGCTGAAAATTCGTAATCTGAATCGGCATGCGAGCATTTTAATTAATGGTGATAAAACTAACTGCCGCTAAAACAGCGCAACTAAAAAGGGGAAGAATATGAAAATTAAAAGTATAATGGGAATTGGGCTGATGTTGGCTTTGACCGGAATGACGGCTGGATGCGGACTGGATCACTCGGATCCGGCTCCGGCAGTGACGACGCAGCAGGCCGCGTATGGTGGAAATGCCTTGCAGGGACCGGTAAATGACGGACTTGTTATCGCAAAAAAAGTCGGTAATACCGATTTCTCTAAAATAGAAAATGTCTCAGCGGGGGTACCTGAAGATTCTGTCAGAACGACAACCGATGGCACCGGTAAGTTCTCCTTTACCAAAGTTCCCGCTTATCCTCATACGCTTATAATGGTTGCAGGGAGTGGTAAGGATGCTCTGACCAACCAACCTAATATTCAGATGATGGCGAAATCTGGTTCAACGTACATAACGCCTTTGACCACACTGGTTGCAACCGATACAACCGGCACAGTAGAAGCCAAGCTGGTTGCTCTTGCCGGAAAGCCGGTGGGAAGCAGCATCGGAGATGTTGATACCACAAACACGACTGCTGCCGCGATGATCGTGGCAAAAACGGTCGAAACTGTTGTTGCAGCGATGTCAGCAACTGTTTCTGCCGCAACGAATGCCACAACACCTGCGCAGCAGGCTGCGACCACTGCCCAGTTATCGGTGGTTCAGTCACAGACAATGCAGGCTATTGCTGCTCAAGTAGCAACTGTTAGCGTCAGCACGCTCCAGACACCTTCAACACTTCTTTCCGCGGTTATGACGCCGGCCATCACTACCGCAGCTGGTACTGTTGATACAGGGGCTGGCAATATCACAATCGGCAATGCGGGAGCAATAGCAACAGCCATTGCAACCGCTGCGGTCGATTCATCAGCTACCGTCATTTCCGGCACGACCTCGGTGACTGGTACGACTGCCAATACGTCTACCGCCGTTGTGGCGGAGAGCGACAAGATCAACTTCAATGCTGCGGCAGGCAGTGCCGCAGCAACTGCTGTAGCAACCATAACGACCAAAACCAACACAGCTGTTACCACCGCAAGTGCTCCGGCAAATATAACTGCAACTGCTATTACAACTTACACCCCACCGGTTATTGTTGTTCACACGGCTCTGGCTCCTGCCATCACCAGTTCCGTCCTGACAATACCCCAGTCCGGCAGTACGACCATCGTTATCACGTTCAACCATGCAATAGATACGTCCGTAGGCACCATTACGGTTGGTGGAGTTGCCCTTACACCGTCTTATTCAGCTGATAAAACGTTTGCTACCGTAACGCTGGCATCCAAACCGGCTGCAGGCGCCACGGTTGCTGTTGTGGTAAGCGGGTACAAGGCCGGCAGCCTGACACCTGCGGAATTGGCAGCAAGCTACGCTGCTGCCATGGAGCCGACCAGCTACGCACACACCGTCCCGGCAGGGATTGTCACCGGCGCCACAGGTTCTTCATCCATCAATTTCTAATTTGTACCAGTAGCCACTGTTGTCCGGGCGCGGGAGGAGAAATCTTCCCGCGCTTTTAATTGCAGGCGTGGCTTGGTTTTGGTTGCTGTTTGGGGCAATTTCGGTACTCCTGTCATGCTTTATACTTTTTGAGCAAAAAGAACTTGCAACTAAAACCGATAGTAAGGAGCTTGAGCTCAAGATTACAGAAATTAAAGCATCAATCTCCGAAACCAAAGCCGAATTAGTCAGGTGGGTAGTGGGCGCCCGGTTTCTACATAAGATGCATGCCGAATTGAAGGTTGTTGCAAGCGTAAGGAAGGAGAGTTTTCTGAGGTGGTTCGCCAAGCGGCAGTATCTTTTCTGAAGCAGAAAAGTTCACAGACCAAGAATTGGGTATCTGGTCCGCTGTGACAATAATGGAAATAAAGAACGATTTAAATCGTTCCAAGCTCACTTTATCAATTTTAAAAGCAATGCTGCTATAAGTGCCGTTTGAAGGAAGCCGGCAGCTACAACCCAACGGATAAGATCGGCCTTAACTTCAGCAAGATCAATCTTTGTTGCCATATCATTAAGGTGCCGTGTTTCAAGCTCCGAAATGACGATTTCAATCGTTTCCTTTTGAGCTTCAGCTGCAACTTCTGCCTGTTGTTCAGTGAAACCGACAGAACGCAATTTTTTGGAATAGGCTAATGTATCAAATGTTATCACAGGCATAACTCACCCTGCTGTTCACGGTAACAAATTAACAGAACTAAGTCAAGAGACAGGTTCTGGCGTTTCTACTTTTCATTCCTCCTTGCCATCCCCGCCACAAACAGGCATAATGTCTCACATTTTAATTGTGGAGTCTTCTTGTATGGCATTACGCGTCTACAACACCCGTACGGGTGAAAAGGAGTTATTCGTCCCGCTGGTTCCCGGCAAGGTCGGGATGTATGTCTGCGGGGTGACGGTCTATGATTACTGCCATATCGGGCACGCCCGTGCCGGTGTCGTATTCGACATCATCTTCCGCTATCTGAAATATGCCGGTTACGATGTGACCTACGTACGCAACTATACCGATATCGATGACAAAATCATCAACCGTGCCAATCGGGAAGGGACCGATTACCGCACGATTGCCGACCGTTACATCGAGGCGTTCGATGAGGATATGGGGCGGCTGGGGCTGGCCAAGCCGACGGTTGAGCCGAAAGCTACCGACCATATCGGTGGGATAATCGGTATTATCGAGACCCTGATTGCCAACGGGCATGCGTATGTCTCCGATGGTGACGTGTATTATGCGGTTGAAACCTTTCCCGGTTATCTGAAGCTGTCCGGACGTACGCTGGAAGATATGCAGGCGGGCGCACGGGTTGAGGTGGGAGACAAGAAGCGCCATCCGATGGATTTTGCCCTCTGGAAAGGGTCAAAGCCGGGGGAACCGTGGTGGCACTCTCCGTGGGGGGATGGACGTCCCGGCTGGCATATCGAGTGCTCGGCCATGAGCATGGAATTTCTGGGTAAAACATTTGATATTCATGGCGGTGGCAAGGATCTTGTGTTTCCGCACCACGAAAATGAAATCGCCCAGTCGGAAGGGGCCAACGGCTGCCAGTTTGTGCGCTATTGGCTGCATAACGGCTTTGTCAATATAAATGCCGAAAAGATGAGCAAGTCTTTGGGGAACTTTTTCACCATCCGTGAGGTGTTGAAAAAGTATGATCCGGAAACGCTGCGATTTTTCATTCTTTCGGCTCACTACCGTTCTCCGATTGATTTCTCGGATCAGAATATGGATGAGGCTCAGGCCGGGCTGGAACGTATCTATGGCTGCCTGGCGGCACTGGATGAGCTGCCGGACGTGACGTTACCGGATGCCACGGACGTCGTTCCGGAAACGCTCTCCCCCGTTGGCCGGGAACTCCAGGAAAAGGTTGATTCGCTCATGTCCCGTTTTGTCGAGGCGATGGATGACGACTTCAACAGTGCGCACGCGCTTGGCGTCCTGTTTGATACGGTCCGGGCAGCCAACCGCTTTCTCGCTGAAACGAAGGAGACGTCACCGCTCTCTTTAGAGCTGCTGCGGCGTGCTCGTCACGCGTGTGCAGAGATTGGCACGGTGCTGGGACTTTTTACCGTTCCACCGTCCGTCTGGCTGGAGGGGATCAAAGCGGCCAAGGTTGACCTGATCGATATGGCGCCGGATGAAATCGAACGGTTGATTGCCGAACGGGCAGAGGCGCGGAGCGCAAAGAATTTCAAGCGTGGCGATGAGATTCGTGATCTGCTGCTGGCCAGGGGTATCCTGCTTCTCGATTCAGCTCAGGGAACAACCTGGAATGTGAAGTAGACTCAAAAACCATGGACTCAAAAACCATGGTTGCATAGTCGCGATTGGCTGTTATAATGATTCCTACTACATCTGACGGGGTTTTGTGTGGATCGTGAGTGTTGCTGGAACAGGGACGTGATTGAACAGGAAGATTGCCCGGAGGGAGACGAGGGTGAAGAAGATCTTCTCGTCTCAAAACGGCAGCGGAATCTGGAAAAATGCTGCGACTGCCCCATCTTTCTCAGCGACGTGCGTCAACAGGAGAATGACACCAATCCGCTTGCTCCGGTTCTTGCCAACCTTCTGGTCGAATTCCGCCGTCAGAAAACCCAGATTCAGTCCCTCGTAAGTTTTCTCGATAATAAGACCCTTGAAATTCGCTTCCTCCACGAACTCGGATCGGTGCTGCAAAGTTCGGTTGACCTGGACGAGGTGCTTTCCGTGGCTTTGACCGCTATTACCGCCGGTAAAGGTTTCGGCATGAACCGCGCCTTCCTGTTGTTGTGTGATCGGGAGGAGGGGGTACTGAAAGGGTATCTGGGGCTTGGACCGCGTAATATGGAGGAAGCCAGCCAGGTATGGAATGAAATTCTCCAGAACGATATGGACTTGCAGACGCTGGCCCAGAACTTCCGCTTGAACAAACTCTCTTCCGAACGCGCTAAATTCCATGATGTTCTGGAACAGTTGACGATTCCGCTCTCCAACAAAGATCATATTGTTGTCAAGGCACTTGATGGCAAACGCCCGATTATGGTCGAAGGTGCTTTTCAGCACCCGGATGTTCCTCCTGAACTGGCCCGTTTGCTGGGTGTTGACACTTTTCTGCTTATGCCGCTGATTTCACGCAATCGCCGGGTTGGCATAATCATCGCGGATAATTGCATCACCCATCGAACCATTACCGAGGAAGATATGCATTCGCTGGAAACATTCGGTTTTCCGGTTGCGTTTGCAATTGAACGCGCCTCGTTGTACGACAAGCTGCAAGTTGAGCTGAACCGGGTTACCGAGGCCGGCAAGAAGCTGAAAGAACAGCAGGAGCTGATCGTCAGGATGGAAAATATGGCTCTGGTGGGGCGGATTACCTCCAGTATTGCCCATTCGGTGCGTAATCCGTTGATGATTATCGGCGGATTTGCCCGGTCAATGCTCAAAAACAGCCCCGCGTCCGATCCCAAACGGAGCTTTATCGAATCAATCGTCGCAGAAACCCGGCAACTGGAAGGCGTTCTGGATGAAATTCTTAATTATTCGGATTCGTTGTATCCCACCCGCGATTATTGGGATGTGAACCAGTTGATTGAGACGGCGCTGCGCGACACGGCCGGAGTTTTAACAACGTTGGGCTATACCGCCAGTTATCTTCCGGGATATGATCTGCCGCCGGTATATATCGACTTTAAACAGCTCTCCTACTGCCTTAGAACCGTCCTTCAAAATGATGTCAGCGGAGTCGGCACTGACCTGATCATTGCGATCAGCTCCTGGAGTTGTGACGATACGGTTGTCCTCAGGATTGAAGACCGCAGTCGCCACATTTCCCAGGCGGAGCTTGACCGGTTGTTGGTGCCGTTTTCGGAAACACGTGACCTGGGGGCCGGACTGGGGCTGGCACTTTGTAAAACCATGCTGGAAAAGCAGGGAATTCCGTTTGTTGCCCAGGCGGATGTGCACGCCGGAATCCGCTATATTATCACACTTCCCACTTGCAAGGAGGAGCAGCCATGAGCAGACTATTGGTCGTAGACGATGAAGCAAATATCCGGATATTGTACGCCGAAGAGTTGAAAGATGAGGGGTACGAAGTGGTGACGGCCGCCACCAGCGCCGAGGCTGCCGAAAAATTGCAGGGGAGCGCGTTCGATCTGGCGGTACTTGATATAAAACTGAAGAACGAAAGCGGTATCGAACTGCTGCAAAAACTGGTTAAGGAGCGCCACGATATGCCGGTGATTCTCTGTTCGGCATTCTCCTGTTACAAGGATGATTTCTCCGCCTGGCTGGCTGACGGCTATGTGGTGAAATCGGGTGATCTGACGGAATTGAAACAGGAAATTGCCCGGGTGCTGGCCAAGAAGGCACAAAAGGCACATTCATGAAAGCAGTCATAATGGCGGGTGGTTTCGGCACTCGTATTCAGCCGCTTACCGGCAGCATGCCCAAGCCGATGATTCCGCTCTTTAATCGGCCGATCATGCTTCATATCGTGGAGTTACTAAAGAAGTACGATATCACGGAACTGGTCATGCTGCTCTATCACCAGCCGTTCTATATTAAAAACTTCTTCCGTGACGGCTCCGATTTTGGTGTCAAGATTACCTATGTCACTCCGATTGCCGATATGGGAACAGCCGGCGCTGTCAAGGCGGCTGAAAAGTATCTGGATGAACGGTTTCTGGTGATCAGCGGTGATCTCCTGACCGATTTCAACCTCAATAAAATTATTGATTTTCATGCCGACCATAAGGCCAAGGCCACAATTACGCTGACATCGGTCAAAGATCCGCTTCAATTCGGCGTTGTTATCACCGACAAGGAGAAACGTATTACCCAGTTTCTCGAAAAACCGGGGTGGGGCGAAGTGATTTCCGATACCATCAATACCGGGATCTATGTGCTGGAGCCGGAAATCCTGAAATATATCCCCGCGGGGGAAAACTTTGATTTCTCTCAGGATCTGTTCCCCCTGATGCTGAAAAAAAAGGATGCGCTGTTCGGTGTGACCGTCCGGGGCTATTGGCGCGATATCGGCAATACCGATTCCTACCGTGAGGCATGCCACGACATTTTCAAGGGCAAGGTCAATCTGAAAATCGATGAGCCGAAGCTGGATTTTGTCGGCAAGGATCTGCGGATCGGTGCCGACGTCAAACTGGAGCATTCCTCCGGTCTTGAGGGGACGGTTGTGATCGGCGATAACAGCCAGATACTGGGCGATGTGCGCATCAAGGATTCGGTTATCGGCCGCAACTGTACGGTTGAAGCCGGTGTCAGGCTCAACCGCTGCATTATCTGGGACAATTCGTATGTAAAAAAAGGCGCGAGGATCTCGGATAGCGTCATCTGCTCCAATGTCCGTATCGGGCAGGGGGCAACGCTTGAAGAGGGAGTTATTGTTGCCGATGAGACGTCGGTAGGTGACGAAGCGGTCATTAAAGCCGATGTCAAAATCTGGCCCAAGAAGACCATCGAGGCAGGTGCAACCGTCACCTCCAATATGATCTGGGGTGAAAAATGGAAGAAGGCGCTTTTCGAAGGCGCCATCATCAAGGGACTTTCCAACGTCGAACTCACCCCGGAGTTTTGTGCCAAACTGGGATGCGCCTACGGTACGTCGCTTCCGAAGGGTAGTTTCGTACTGGGAGGTCGTGACTCCAATCCGTCCTCCCGCATGCTCAAGCGCTGCTTCATGGGGGGGCTGCTTTCTGCTGGCATCAACGTGCGCGACATGAAGATGACGTCGTTGCCGCTTGTCCGCTATAAACTGAAGACGTTTGGCGAGGTGGGGGGGGTACATTTCCGCCAGGCCCAGGATGATCCCGCTTTGCTGGAGATTGTGTTTCTGGATGGTGACGGACTTGATTTCTCCAGTAATATGGGGAAAAACGTGGAGCGCACCTTTTTCAAGGAAAATTTCCGGCGGGCGCATCATACCGAACCGGGCGTTATTACCGATATCAATAATGTCGGGGAGTTTTATCGTGAAGGATTTCTCCGGGCGCTTGATCGGGATCTGCTTAAAAAGGCGGCGTTTACGGTGGTGGTGGACTTCAGCTTTTCTCCCGCCAGCCAGATATTGCCGCAGCTACTGAACGGGCTCGGTTTCTCGGTCATTGCGCTCAATGCCTATGTCGACGAAGGACGCGGAGTGCAGGTCAAGGAAAAGGAACAGGCTCTGAGCCAGCTTTCGACGATTGTGTCGTCCCTTGGAGCACAGGCCGGATTCTGGCTTGATCCCTCTGCGGAATCGATTACGATGGTCGATGAGATCGGAAGGATTTACAGCGGAATCGAGCTGTTGTCCCTGACGGTGGCACTGCTGATGAAGAGCGGGCAAAAGGGTGCGATTGCCGTGCCGGTGCAGGCTCCCTCTACAATTGAGCAGATCGTCGGGAAGAAGGGATGCCAGGTAGTCCGGACCAAAAGCTCGGACCGCGCAATGCAGGAAGTTGCCTCTTCTTCGGAAATCGTTCTGACCGGTACAACGGACGGGCGTTTTGCTTTCCCCCGGTTTCAATCGGCCTTTGACGGTATGTTTGCCATTGCGAAGCTGATGGAGTTGAGCGCCGCCACCGGTGGGACCATGTCCCAGGTGCTGCAGGATGTTCCCCGTTCCGCATTTCTTCAGACCAGCATCTCCTGCCCCTGGGAAATGAAGGGGGGCATCATGCGCAAGATGAGCGAGGACAGTCTTGAAAATGAGGCAACCTTCATTGACGGCATCAAGGTACATTTCGGTTCGGAGTGGGTGCTGGTACTGCCTGACCAGTACCTTCCCGTGATTCATGTCGTGGCCGAGGCGGGGGAGCAGAAGTCGGCTCAGAGGCTGCTCGGTGAGTACGAAAAGAAGATAATCGCGTGGAAGAAGGAGTTGGTGTAACCGATTATGCCTCAGCCTCTCGACGTTGTTATTGTATGGCATATGCATCAGCCGTACTACAAAGATCCGCTCAAAAACGAATACGCTCTTCCCTGGACGTATTTACACGGCATCAAGGATTATTTCGACATGCCGGCAATTGTTGAAGATACACCCGGTGCCACGGCTGTTTTCAATCTGGTGCCGTCGTTAATTGAGCAGTTGCTGGAGTACGCTTCCGGTAGCGCCGTAGATCCGTTTCTTGAAAAGGGGAAAGCTGCTCCGTCCGAGTTGACTCTTGATGACCGCATTTTCCTGCTGGAGAATTTCTTTTCTGTCAACCGCCAAAACATGGTCGAGCCTTCCCGGCGTTATCTGGAATTGCTCTATATGGCCGGTGAAGGGAAGCCGGGAAGTGCACGCGAGCGGGTCAGGCATTTCAGCGATCAGGACCTGCTGGATTTACAGGTCTGGTTCTTTCTTGCCTGGACCGGTGAGGCGGCCAGACGTCGCTATCCGATCTTTGCAGAACTGGTTGCAAAGGGGGAGAATTTTACCGCAGCCGATAAGGAGTTGCTCTTTGCAACCCAGCGGGAGGTTTTGCAGGCGATACTGCCGCTCTATCGGCGTCTTCACGATGAGGGGCGGATAGAACTGTCGGTTACCCCCTATTATCACCCGATTTTGCCGTTGTTGTGCGATATTCGTTGCGCCCGGACCGCCATGCCCCGCGTTGCGTTGCCGGCGGCCAGCTTTTGCCATCCCGAGGATGCCCGTGCTCAAATAAAGCGGGGGATCAGCTATTTTCGCGAAATTTTCGGTTTCACCCCGACCGGAATGTGGCCCTCGGAAGGCTCCGTCAGCAATGAGACGCTGGACATCATTGCCGAAAGCGGAATTTGCTGGATTGCGACCGATGAGGAAATTCTGGCAAAAAGTATGGACGGCGGGCTCGGCGCCGATAAAGAACGGCTTTATCGCCCCTGGCGGTACTCCGGCAAACGGGGAGAGCTTGGCGCGTTTTTTCGCGACCACCAGCTGTCCGATCTGATCGGTTTTACCTACTCGCAGTGGGAAACCGAACGTGCCGTGGCGGACCTGTGCGGGCGGCTGAACGGTATCAAGTCACGTCTGGGTGGGAGCGGTCGGGTCGTCTCGATCATTCTGGATGGCGAGAATGCCTGGGAGTATTATCCCAATAACGCCTATGACTTTCTACAGGGAATGTACAAAGGAATTGCCGGGTCAGCGTCACTTCGTTTGACTACCTGTAGTGAAGTGCTGAAAGAGACCCGCTTCGACGGACGGCTGCACTCGATCTTTCCCGGCTCGTGGATTAATGGTTCATACGGGATCTGGATCGGTCACCCGGAAGAAAATCTGGCCTGGGACCTGGTTGCACAGGCGCGTGAAGCTGCCGTTTCCGCAAATCCTCAGGTCGCTGCGGCTCTTGAGAGCGGTGAGCCTTCTCCCGATGGCACGGCCGAGATGATCTGCCGCTCTCTGTATGCCGCCGAAGGAAGCGACTGGTTCTGGTGGTATGGGGATGACCATTTCTCACCGCACAGTGATCGTTTTGACCGGCTTTTCCGCCGGCATCTGATGAATATCTACCGGCTTCTGGGGCAGGATTCGCCTCGTCAGCTACTGGAGCCGATTAAAAAGAAGAGTCCGGCAGGTTTGATCCGTGAACCGGCGGCATTTATCGATCCGGAGATCAACGGCAGGATTAACGATTACTTTGAATGGCTGGCTGCAGGGCTGTATGATCTGACCCGCCAGGGGTCTGCAATGCATTCGTCCGACCGGATGCTGCAAAGCTTTTTCTATGGTTTCAACGAGGAGTCACTGTTCTTCAGGATTGACGGCGTTCAGGAATTTTCACGGCTGCTGAAAGAGGATGATGTACTCACTCTCCACCTGATTCACGATCGTGAATACCGGTTGCCGCTGCAGATGAAGAATGACGAGGGGATGTTGCAGATTAAGGAAAACGGAGTCTGGACGCCGACCGGCGGCTATTGTAACTGGAAAATCCTCCGCACCTGCGAGGTTTGTATTCCGTTGCGGGCGCTGCATCTGATTCCGGGGAGCAAGCTTTTCGCGTCGGTCTCTCTTGTGCGGGATAACGAGGAGATTGGTCGCTGGCCGAGCGATGCGCCGCTGATGTTGCATTATGCAGGAGCGGACATAGAACTGGATAATTGGTTGATTTAAGGCGGATGAGAGATGAAGGAGGCAGGGAGATAGAATGTCCGAGTTGCGCTGGGATCCGATAAAGTTGCACTGGGTAATTATTGCCATCGAACGTGGCCGCCGTCCGCGTGATTTTCAGGCTGAGCCGGAGGTGAGCGGGATGACCGCGTGCCCGTTTTGTTATGGAAATGAGGACAAAACGCCGCCGGAAATTTTTGCGATACGCCCCGTTGGTCTGGCCAATGCCGCCAACTGGCGGGTGCGGGTGATCCCGAACAAGTACCCGGCCTTACGGGTGGAGGGCGATCTCAACAACCGCGGCTATGGCATGTACGATGTCATGAACGGCATCGGTGCGCATGAGGTGATAATTGAAACTCCGGACCATAACCGGACGCTTGCCGACCTGACGGTCAATGAGGTGAATGATGTGTTGATAGCGTATCGTCATCGCTACCTTGATCTGCGTAAGGATTTCCGCTTTCGTTACATGGTATTGTTCAAAAACCACGGAACCAGGGCCGGCGCGTCTCTTTCCCATTCTCACAGCCAGCTTATTGCCGTGCCGCTGCTGCCTCCGGTGGCAAGCACCCAGTTGAAAGTCGCCCGTAATTATTTCAGTGATAAGGAACGCTGTATTTTCTGCGACCTCATTGAGTTCGAGCTGCGAGAAGGGGTGCGGGTGGTAAAGGAATTTTCCAATTACGTAACGCTGACCCCCTATGCTTCAAGCTCGCCATTCGAGCTGCGGCTGTTTCCCAAGCGACACAGTCATGATTTTGCCCTGATGGACGATGCCCAACTGGCTGAACTGGCGGTGGCGATGAAAGATATGCTGCTCAGGGTCAAGACGGTGCTGCGTGACGCGGCCTATAATTTTATTCTGCATACCGCTCCACCCATGCATCGTCGTCCCGGAAAGCCTGATCACTGGAACTCTCTGGAATATGATTTTCACTGGTATATCGAACTGGTGCCCCGCCTGACGCAGGTAGCCGGTTTCGAGTGGGGGACCGGATTTTACATCAACCCGACCTCTCCCGAGGACGCCGCCAGCTTTTTGCGAGAGGCGGATGTCTGATATACAGGTGGCGCTTGATGCGCTGTATGCATCCCGATCCCCGCAGCACCTCCACAACGACCCGCTTTCGTTCTGTCATCGCTATTCAGATCCGGCTGACCAGGAGATCGCCGCAGTCATCGCGTCGTCATTCGCGTACGGATCAATAGCCATTATCCTGCGTACACTGGAAGCTGTTTTTGCCGAGTTGGGGCCGTCACCGAGAAGGTATGTCGAACAGTTCGAGCCGCACGCCGGTATCCGGATCTTCTCCGGCTTTAAACATCGCTTCAATGATGGTCGGGATCTGTGTGCGCTCCTCTGGGGGATGCGGCAGATGGTGGAGCAAGAGGGGAGTATCCGGTTGTTTTTTCTGCGCGGATACAATGCTACGGACCATGATGTGAGCAACTCCTTGAATACGTACTCGAAGAGTGTGCTGGCTTTTGACTATACCACCGTATTCGGGAGCCGTGACATTCCGGCGGATTCATACTTCCCGTTCCTGTTCCCCGCTCCCGCTTCCGGCAGCGCCTGTAAACGACTCTGCATGATGCTGCGCTGGATGGTCCGCCCCGCCGATGGTATCGATCTTGGTTTGTGGGATGGGGTGTCATCGGCACAGCTGATTATACCGGTGGATACGCATATCAGCCGTATCAGCCGCTATCTCGGCTTGACCTGTCGAAAGGGGGCCGACTGGCGCATGGCTCAGGAGATTACCGCGTCCTTGCGCCTCTTTGACCCGTCTGATCCGGTCAAGTATGATTTTTCTCTTGCTCATCTCGGTATCAGTGAGGGGTGTGACGGCAAAAATATGAATAGTTGCACCTCATGCCGGATTGCCGGGATATGCTCGCAACTTTCGACTAAATAGTTGAAATGTCAGCGTAATGATTTGACACCCCCCCACCTTTCTGATATAGAACTACGGTTATTCAGGTAGTTCCGTGGATTACCGTGGGATAAACCATCATCATCGAGGAGTCGCAGATGATAATCCAATGCGAAAAATGCCAGACCAAATTTCGGCTTGACGACTCCAGGGTCACGGATAAAGGTGTGAAAGTCCGTTGCACCAAGTGTAAGTACGTTTTTACCGTACGGAAGGAAGCGTCGGCAGCAACTCCTGATTTGGGGCTTGTTACTGCGGAAGAGGCTTCGGATACCCCGTTGGAGTCCGAAGCGTTTGGAAATTCCTTCCGTAGCGAATCGGCTGATCCCGGTTTGTTCACCGCAGAATCTTTTGCTGCCGCTCCTCCATCACTTGAATCAGATCCCTGCTACGCTGCCGGACCCGACGATAATCAGTCAGCGGCAGTTGACCCTTTTGGAAAGCGGGACGAGGTCGGTTTTTCCGATTTTGTTTTCGGTGACAGCGAGCCGGAGCCGGATCCGCCTGTCGAAGCTGTCTATGACGGCGCCGACTCAATAACCCTGGCATTGTCTGCGCCTGATCCTTACGTGAACGGACCGGATTCTGCCGGTAAAAGCGGATCGTTGTTTTCACTTGATGCAGGGGATGAGGTGTCATTCAATCCGGGTGAAATTGATTTTGGCGATGATCTCACCGCGGCACCGCTTCAGCAGGGTAAGCAGGATGACCTTTCCCCTCCCAGGGATATCCCGCTTACCCCGCCGACATTTGCCGGCGATGATTTTATGCGGCTGTTCCCGGCGGAGGATGACTCTTCCGGAGAACAGGATCTGCCGCCGCTCTCGATTGCATCCCGGCGTAAACAGAACCCGCTTTTCGGGGCATTGATCGCCGTAGTTGCTCTTGTCTCGGTCTCGGTTCTCGGCTATTTTGGCTATTCGACGTTTATTGCGCCCAAGGAGGCTGCTGTTGCTGAAACCGGTAAGATTAGCGTCCGTGCGGTAAAGTCTGCCTTCATCAAGAATGACAAGGCGGGGGAGTTGCTGGTTATTTCAGGTGAAGCGCTCAACGAGTATCAAAAATCGCGCGCAGCGCTGCAAGTCAAAGTTACGGTATTTGACGCTGCGGGGCACAGTATTGCCACAAAGTGTGCCTATGGTGGAAACCCGCTGACGGCGGAGCAGGCGGGGACTCTTCCGCTCGACAAGATCGAGGCGGTCATGGCAAATCAGTTTGGCGATTCTCTGGCCAACATGGAGGTTGCTTCCGGCAAGACGATTCCGTTTGTTGTCGTACTCGCCAATATTCCTAAAGAGGCCAGGGATTTTACCGTCCAGCCTGCCGGATCGACGGTCGCCACCGGAAAACAGCAGTAATTGTAATTTATTACAGGATCTCGACCAATCGTATTGCAAATGTCAAGTCACGACCGGCCAAGGGATGATTGGCGTCCAGCGTAATGGTCGTTTCGGAAACATCCGTTACCAGAACCGGAAGAGGGGAACCATCTTCCAGAATAACTTCCATCTGATGCCCCGGCTCGGGATTTATTTCCGCCGGGATTTCGCTCCGCTCAATAATGGCAACCATCTCCTCGGCTCGCTGTCCGTAAGCGTCATCGGCAGGAATAGTAACGGTTATGCTCTGGCCCGGTTCGAGTCCGATCACGGCCGCTTCAAATTTCGGTATCAGCTGCCCGGCTCCAATGACAAACTCCATGGGGTCGGTAGCAGGACTATCGCAGCCGCATCCGCATCCGCATGAGTGATCATCATCCTCCCGCTGCTGTTCGACGCCCCCCTCCGATGTATCGAAAACAGACCCATCTTCGAGTGTTCCGGTATAGTGTACTTTTACTTTGTCACCTGTTTTTGCCTGTGCCATGGTTACATCCTTTCAGTGTGTGTTTAGGAGGCTGGCAACTTACGTATTGCGAGGCTTCCAAGGGTTTTTTCAAGCGCAGAGATGTGTGTGACCAACTGTCCCGGATGATTGGCGATAACCCGCAACCGTTTATGGCGGGATGTTTCGCCTGAAACAATTTCAACCGACGATTTTGATACATTAAAGAGATCGGCGACAAATTCACGACAGAGCTTGTTGGCCGCTCCGTCAACCGGTGGTGATGTCAGCCGTATTTTAAGTTCTTCGCCCTGAATGCCGCAGATCTGATTCTTTGATGCTCGTGGCTGGACATAGATGCTCAGAATCAGGCCCTCATTGAAGGTGGTAATGAAAGGAAGTTCAGGAGTGTTCATCGCTTGCAAGTTGGCGGCTGAAGCTTTCAAGCAACCCTTTGAAGCTCGTCTCGAACTGGATCTTCTGCCGGCGAATCTCCTCTACCTGGTTCTTTAATCCGGACAGCTGCCGCTCGGCATCAGCAACAATACGTTCACCCTTCAGTTCGGCTTCCGTGACGATTAACTCCGCTTCTTTACGGGCGTTTGCTTTCATTTCTTCAATTACTCTTTGTGCGGAAAGCAGCGTCTCCCGCAACTCCCGTTCCTTTTCCGCAAAATCGAGCAGCTCACGGCTCTGGCGCGACTGCTGCTCTCTCATCTGGCTGTTTTCGCGGATCAGTTCCTCCATCTCACCGGCGACGGATTGCAGAAAGGCATCAACGTCATCCGGGTCAAGTCCTCGGAACGTTTTTACCTTGAATTGCTGTTGCTGGATATCAAGCGGAGAGATCTTCATTGTGTTTCAACCTCGTAATTACTGCGTAGACAGCTTCAAATAGCAATCGGCTTTGTACAGGTTGGCATCGGCGGCCCGGGGTGAGTCGGGATTCTCTGCCAGAAAGCGGTCAAGCAGTTCAAGTGCGGACCGGCAATCATCACGTCGGTACGACTTCTCCGCAGCTTCGAACAGTTTCTCTTTGGCCGTCGTATTCGTCACAGGGACAGCCGGTATGATGCTTTTTGGAGCGGCGGGAGGCCGAGGTGAGGAAATCGTCGCGGGAACCGGTTCGTTTACGGCATTTTTATTTACCTGAACAGCCGTTTTTTTCTTATTCCGTCCTGTCTTGTTTTTTTCTGTTCCGACCGTCTTCAGATCACTCAAAGAGAGTTCGGTGGTCGGATTCGAAACAGGTGCAGGAGCGGCCGATGGCCGTATCGGGGCCTTTGGTTCTGGTGTGGGTGAAGTTGTTTTTTTACTCCCGGTAGCCTTGGCAGCGGCTGGCGCCGCCGGTTTAGCTTCGCTGCGCCCCGCGTCTGACGCTTCCTTATGAGTTACCGGAACCCTGAGTGTATGTCCGGGATAAATAAGGTCAGGATTTTTTATCGAGTTAAAAAGCAGAATTTGCGGATAATACATGCCGCGTCCGATTAATTTTCGGGAAAGTCCATACAGGGTATCTCCCTTCCTGACCTCAACCTCCTGGACAAGTATCCCCTCTTGTGACGTCGTTTTCATTGGTGGGGTGACCGGCTGGGGAGCATATAAATACTGCCCCCCCCAGACCGGTAGTACCATGCCGATTATGATCGCAACGATTGTTGTACGGCGGATGCATGGTGTCATATTAATACCTGTTTCCAAGCTGGTCTTCGTAGGTCAGAACGTTTCTGACCTGAATAGCGGTTCCAACTCCGATACCCGGTTTAAGCCTGAATGAAACCTTGATACTCCGTTTTTCAGCGGCGCCCATTTCCTTGAAGCGCCAGATAATGGTGCCGTTTTTGACGATACTCGTGTCGGGATCGGCAGCGATCAACTCCAGTTGTTCCGGCCAGACGCTCTGCAGTTCAACGACCCGCGCAAGGTTGGAGCCGTTATTGGTAAGAGTCAGATCAAATGAGGCGATGTCGCCCGGCTTGAGCCGCCCGTCATGTCCTGCCATGTCCATTTTTAATACCGGTCTCGAATAGGTTACATGGGTTGTCCCCGATGCCAAACGAGCTTTATTGCCTTCCGACACAAAGAAAACCTGGACGCTGCCATCACTGCCGTCGGCAGCATTGGTGACGGTTTTTATCTCTACCACAACCCGTGCTTCTTCGTGGGGGGCCAGCGGACCGATTTCGTGTATCTCCGGCTCATCGGCCTGGTGGATGCCGTCACGATTTACGTCATTGTAAATGATTGCGTCCTGAGCATCGGTAATGATCGAAGAAATTTTAAACTTTTCCCGGATGTTGCCGTTGTTGGTGACAATAAAGGGAACAGACAGCGTCTGGCCGGGGATTGCTACCAGGCGTTCCGAGCCGGTGCGAACGATTATGCTGCGTTGCGGTTCCACGGAGGCAATGTTTGAAACAAAGGCTGCAGTCGTTTTAAGCGGATTGTTGATTAATTCGGCACGGGTCGTCAGCTCCTGTCCGGCCAGAGAGTCGTCCTTTAGCTGGAAAGACACCGTGAAATCACGGCTTTCTCCGGAATTAACCTGTAACCCGTCGAATACCAGAGCCGATTTCATCTCCTGCCGGAATCCGGCAGCTGTGTAGTCAACCGGTTCGAGCTGGGGCGGGAAGTTGAGCCGGAATGTCACATCCGTGGCGATGGTAGAGCCGATGTTGAGGATGGCGACGTGATATACCATCCTGCCACCCGGTAGTGGTTTGGTGTTATCTGTGCGCAGGACTGCACGAAGGAGAGGAGCAGACGCAACCAGTTGGACCTCACGAGACTGGCTCGCTTCGGAAATAATACGGGAAGCGGCTTTGACCGGATATGTCATGCGTTGGCCATCGATGCTGCCTGGTGGAATGACCAGTTCGACGACCCCCTTGAAGGTCTCGCCTATTGCAAGCTCCGGTGTCTGGTTGATTTCAACACCAGGAACCGTTGCCGAGGAGAAGCGTGTTTTAAATTCGGCCGGGAATGCAGACTCCAGATAGAATGAGTCAGTGCCGTTGCCACGGTTGATAATTTCAAACGGAACCTTAATCGGGCGACCGACAGAGAACGCAGCGGGGCGCGGCATCAGGTTGAATTCAAAACCGGCAAATTGTGCAACTTCGAGGCGCAATACCTTGGCGTTCTCCGGAAGGGGGGGCTCGGCCGATTGCGGAGGCAGTGCGATGGCAACGCCAAGCTCGCGCAGTTTTGCAGCAGCCGTGGCCGCGGCTGCGGATTTGGGGAATTTGTCGATAATGGCTTTATACTGACCGATTGCCTTCTCTCGATAAGCCAGCTTTGCTGCCTTTGTTTTTTCTTCAGCGCGCTTTTGATACTCCTGGCGGGTTTCTTCTGCTTTAAGAGCGGCCAGACGACTGTTTTCTGCTTCTCTGGCAATGCGTTCGGATTGATTGCGTTCATCATCTGCCTTGAGGGAAGCCAGGCGAGCAGATTCGGCAGCGGCCATCGCCCGTTTGGCTTCTTCCGCTTTGGCGAGTGCCAGTCGTTCACGTTCGGCTTTTTCTGCTGCAATTTGAGTGGCTTCAGCGGTGGCAGCGGCACGTACCTCTTCGTCCGCCCTGATAGCAGCCAGTCGATCCTGTTCCGTTTTTGCGGCAACTGCCAGCCGTTTTTCTTCAGCCCTGGCAGCGGCTATTCGCTCCTGTTCCGCTTTGATAGCTGCAATTCGCTCCTGGTCGGCTTTTGCGGCAGCTATCCGTGCCGTCTCGCGCTTCTCGGCAGCAACAGTTTCGTCAGCCTGCTTGAGTGCAGCAACGCGTGCTGCTTCAGTTGCTGCGGCTTGTTGGGTCTCTTCCGCTTTGACCTTTGCAATCCGCTCTTGCTCTGCTTTTGCGGCAGCGATGCGTGCCTGTTCGGCTTTGGCGGCTGCTATGCGTGCCGCCTCCCGCTTCTCGGCGGCAGCGGTATCTTCAGCTCGCTTGAGTGCCGAAACGCGTGCAGCCTCAGCAGTCGCAGCAGCTTTTCGAGCCTCTTCTGCTTTGCCGGCTGCAATCCGCTCTTGCTCCGCTTTTGCGGCAGCGATACGTGCCTGCTCTGCTTTAGCGGCTGCTATGCGTGCTGCCTCGCGCTTCTCGGCAGCAGCATTATCCTCGGTTTGCTTGAGTGCCGCTATACGTGCAGCCTCGGCAGCCGCAGCAGCTTTTTGGGCCTCTTCGGCTTTGACGGCGGCTATACGCTCTTTTTCGGCATTTGCTTTTTGGATGGCCAGGCGGTCAGGTTGTTTGGCCGGAGGAGAGCCGACCGGCAATTGTTCACCCTTTTCATAACGAGCCGTAAGAGTGAGCAGTTCTTCCTCAACCGTGCTTTTCAGCGGATTGTCGGGGTATTCTTTGGAAAACTGGGAAAGATGGTGGGCAGCCTCCTGGAGGTTGCCCACTTTGAAGTATGATCGGGAAAGCCAGAACAGCGCCATATCCCTGAGAGGGGTAGTGGGATACTTTTGCAACACCTCGTTCATTTTTTCAATAGCTGAGGCGTAATCTTTCTGTTGGTAAGCGTTGAATCCGGCAATAAAAACCTGAGAATCCTCAGCGTCCTGACTGAAAGCGGGAGGTGCAACCAGAGATGAAATTATGACCAGAATAACCAGGATTCGGAAGAAGGTGTTGCAGCATAATTTCAATACTATCACGTTGATTGACCTCTTTTGGCCGGTTACGCAGCAGACGGCGCACGGAGAGCAGATAGAGCAACAGGTAAAATGCTTCTTAAGTAGCATCTCTCCACGTTATTGTCAACGAAAGAAACGGCATGCCAAGCCGTTATGGCACGCGGTTTCCAAGGGATTCAGCCGGCTTTAAAGGTCTCCTCTCCGTCAGCGAATACTGTCTTCTGGATATGCTCCAATGCTATGTACCGCGAGATCCGCGCCGTGATATTCATCCTCCTCACTGAGGCGGATACCGACCGTTTTACTCAGAGCGCCGTAAACGATGGCGCTGCTGGCAAGGGCAAAGACAACAGCAAGAAGGCTGCCGCCGAGTTGTGAAATAAAGGTTACGCCACCCAACCCGCCGAGAGCCTTCTGGCCGAAGATACCTGCTGCGATGCCGCCCCATGTGCCGATAACTCCGTGTAGAGGCCATACTCCCAGTACGTCGTCTATCTTGAGTTTTTCCTGCTCAATGTGGAACCCATACACAAATATTGCAGAAGCGATTCCGCCGACCACAAGGGCTCCAAGCGGATGCATAAGGTCACTGCCAGCGCAGACCGCAATCAATCCGGCCAGCGCGCCGTTATGAATAAAGCCGGGGTCGTTCTTTCCGAGGACAAGCGCGACCAGAATGCCGCCGACCATTGCCATCAGCGAGTTAACCGCCACTAAACCTGAAATCTTTTCCAGATTCCCTGCGCTCATAACGTTAAAGCCAAACCAGCCGACTGCCAGAATCCATGAACCGAGGGCAAGAAAAGGAATGTTGCTGGACGGGAAGGGATGGGATTTGCCACGTGCATAGCGGCCCACCCGTGGTCCAAGAATCAGGACTGCTGGTAGAGCGATCCAGCCACCGATAGAATGGACGACCACTGAACCTGCGTAGTCGTGGAACTCTGCTCCGCCAAATGACTTGAATAGTGCTTGCAGACCGGCAGAATTCTGTCCCCAAATCAGTGATTCGAAGAGTGGGTAGGAAAGCCCAGCAAAAATGGCTCCAGCGATTACCTGTGGCCAGAACTTGGCTCGTTCAGCAATGCCGCCTGAAATTATAGCGGGGATGCAGGCTGCGAAACAAAGCAGGAAGAAGTAATGGACGAGATCATACCCTTGAGTTTTTCCGAGCAATTCTTCGGCTGGTTTTAAAAACGAAATGCCATAGGATATAGGAAAGCCGATGACAAAGTAGACAACGGTTGAAATCGCCCAGTCGGTGAGAATTTTTACCAGGGCATTTACCTGGTTTTTTTTGCGTACGGTGCCGACTTCAAGAAACGCAAAACCGGCATGCATCGCGAATACCATTGCTGCACCCAACATGAGAAAAAGAACGTCGCCACTACTCTTGAGACCTGTCACCGTTGACATGGTTCTCTTTTACGGCGGGGATAAATCATTGTAACTTACTAAACAATAACAGTATTTCCGTGAAACATTCTCAGCCACTTCGCTGTTTTGCCATTTTGGCACAAAAACCGGTACAAAACCGGTACAAAAGGTATTCTCTGACACTTCCCGTTTATGTCTGGTTGACACTTAAACCTGTGTAAAAACTGGTGCTATGGAGTGAAGAAAAATGGGCGAATATCTGTTAAACACCCCTCACGGTTACTATCTGAGAGTAGCCGTTCCGAAGGACCTGCGCGGTGTACTTAAGCGTCGAGAAATAAAAAAATCTCTATTAACTCGTGATCGGTCTCGTGCTATAAAGGCTGCACAAAGCTTTGTGCTTGAGATTGAAGACATGTTCGCTTCGTTAAGAGGGGCACCGATGAGTAGAAGAAGATCGACATTACCCGGCATGACTGAAGTAATCGTTAGAGATCTCGGGCCGGACGGAAAACCTTTTCGTGAACATGAGATGACAGTCGAAGAACATCGTCAACTTTTCCCACCAGGCATTCCTCAAGTCTCACTGCCGACAGACATTACGTCTGCTACCGTCTCACAAAACGTTCCTGAAGAGCATAAGTCTATCGTTAAAAGTCCGATAAGCTCACGTACGAAACAGAAAGACGCTTCAGCTGTAATCACTCCTGAAACATCAAGATCAGGTTATTTAAACTCGCGTCTCCATGACTATCTTGAAGAGAAAAGGGGCCAAGGTATGACAACCAACCGCTTACTTTCCTTGCAGGGCACCTTAACCCACGTAACTGAGTTTTTCGGCGATGTACCGATGCACTCAATCACTCGAGCTCAAGCAGCCGAATACATCGGAATACTCAGTTCGCTCCCGGTAATTCACAGCGCGAGTCGTACCAACATATACCAAGGTATGACTATCCGGGAAATCGCACTAAAAACTCAAAAGCGTGTAACAAAAATCAAAGAACTTCGCACTCAAGGAAAACCATGCACTGATTCTGTTGAGCAACTGGACCCGGTCACCGTCAATCGATACATCTGCGATGCTGAAGCCTTTTGGGACTGGTGCGGCTTGGAAGACCGCTCATTACCGAACCCGTTCGGAAAACAGAAAGTCCGTGAAACGGGGAAAAAAAATAAGAAGCGTGAGCCATTTACACCGGAGCTTCTCAGCATAATTTTCCGTCACCTGATCTTCACGGAACATAAAACTCCGCCGGTGCAGATACTACAACCACATCACTTTTTTGTTCCATTAATTGGAGTGTATACCGGGCTTCGCATTGAAGAAATCTGCCAGATGCACTGTACCGATGTCAAAAAACTTCACGGTATCTGGATGTTCGACATAAACACGTTGGAAGATAAGAAACTAAAAAATGAATCCAGCGAACGCCATGTACCAATCCACAACGATCTAATTCATTTTGGTTTACTTACCTACCTTGCCGAGTTGATGGAGGAAGGCGAGGCGCTCTTATTCCCAAATTTGTTATCAAGGCCGAATAAGAAAACTGGCGAAGTGTCGTATTCGAATAGTGTCACCGTTTGGTTTGGGCGACTGCTGAAGAGCTTGAATATCAAAACTAAGACTCTCGTATTCCACAGCTTTAGACATACCTTTGCCAACTCGTATAAACAACAACTTGATATCAACGACAAGGTGGTAAAAGAGCTGCTCGGTCACTCACATGGAAACCTCACTGATGACGTGTATGGTTCCTCGTATTATTATAAAACGCTGAAAGATGTTATTGATGTTTTAAAGCTTGATATCAACTTGAAAGATTTTGTAACGCCATGGAATTCGGAAGATTTTTATCCTTCGACTGTGCTGCGACGTATTCGTCGCGAGCGTAAAGACCCCTACTTGGAAGTACCAATTAAAGAGATTCGAACTGCCGCAAAAAGATACGCAGATAAACGAGAAAAGACCAAAACCAAAACGACTGTGTGACACTTTTCCGGCTAACGCATGACATCTTTGGTACGTGGTTTCTGTACCTCAAAAATCTCTGAAAGACCTGCGGCACTCTGCTCTTCTGAGTGCTCTCACGATGTCCAGTTCATAAGCTACTTGTCCTTGTCAAACAGTTTCATAACTCTAATTCCCGACACTGAAAGACACAGTAGAATCTCAGTCCACTCTCAGGTTGTCTGACTCAATCTGCCCATCAGAAGGAGCCATTTATTCCAGTCATCCAA
>Ga0209697_10001997_pt1 | contig 30095 bp, 27 predicted proteins | sample AliMusrvi5mmetaG_FD_184115 | JGI IMG/M metagenome (GOLD analysis project Ga0209697, IMG submission 184115) | Freshwater lake bacterial and archeal communities from Alinen Mustajarvi, Finland, to study Microbial Dark Matter (Phase II) - Alinen... | ecosystem: Environmental > Aquatic > Freshwater... | reverse complement strand
GCGGCGGTCATGGTCGTGTACCTCGCCTGGGGGCAGTCGCCGTTCCTGTTCGCGCTCTGCCTGACGATGGCCGGGCTCGTGTTCCTGGCGCGCGGCCACCCGCTGCTCGCCGCCCTGCCGTGCGCCGTCGGCGTGTTCACGAACCCCCTGGCGCTCTTCGCCGGCGCCGTCTTCGTCCTTGCGGCGCTCGTCGCCCGCCGGGAGTCGCGCCGCGCGCTCCTCGTGTTCGTCGCGGCGATGCTCCCGGTCGTGGCCTTGCGCGTCATCCTCGCCGCCGTCTTCGCCGCTCCGTCATGGGACTTCCATTACCCGCTCGAGCTGCTCGGCCTGGCCGCCGTCGCGCTGCTTGGCGCCGGCCTCGCCCGCGTCTGCCGCGACCCCCGGCGCCGCGCGCTCCTCTGGATCTTCGCGGCGCTGCTCGTGGTCACGGTCCCCGCGTACCTGCTGCCCCAGTCTCCGGTGGGCAGCAACGCCGGCCGCTTCTTCTACGTCTTCGGGGCGTCCCTGCTGGTCATGGTCGCGCGGACCAGCCGCCTGCCGCGCGTCGTGCCCTGGGTCGCGGTCGCCGCCGTGCTCGCGTTCCAGCTCGCCTTCCCCGTGTGGATGCTCGCCCACGCGGAAGGGTTCACGGCCACCCGTGCCGCCTTCTTCGCGCCCGCCCTCGACTTCGCCGGGCGCGTGTACGACCCCGACTACCGGTTCCACGTCGTGACGCCTCAGATGCACTGGGAGTCCTACTACTTCCCGGCCGCCGGCTTCCCGATCACGCGCGGCTGGTTCCGGCAGGCCGACGCCCTGCACAACGCCGAGCTCTACGACAAGCACCTCGGCGCCCAGGCCTACATCGCGTGGCTGCGCCGCATGGGCGTCCGCGACGTCTTCGTGCCCGACGCCCCGCTGGTCGCGACATCCCAGCGCGAGAGCGACATCCTCGCCTCATCGCCGGCCTTCACGGTCGTGTACCGCAGCACGCTGTGGACGGTCTACGAGCTCCGGCGCCCGCAGCCGCTCGTCCTGCCTTTGCGTGGCGACGCCTCCGCGGAGGTCTACACGCTCGACCACACGACCATCCGCTTTTCGGTCACCAAGCCCGGCCCGTATCTCGTCAAGCTCACCTGGTCGCCCTACTGGCTGGTGGCCCGGCGCCCGACAGACCCCGCGCTCCGGGGTCACAGCGGGCGCAGGGACCGTGAGTGGGAGCAGGACGCGGTCCCCGAGAACGGCCTGCACCTCTATCAGGACCCCTACGGCTTCATCGTGTTCGATGCGCCGGCCGCGGGCTTGTACACGCTCCGGTTCGACGCGGCGCGCACTGCCGAGGCAGAGCTGTGACGGTGGAGCTGGGGGCGATCGAACGGCGCCTCAGGTCGAGCCGCGGGCTGCTGGCGCTCTGGCTCGCCGCGACCGCCGGAGCCGCCCTGGTCGCGCTGCTCATGTGGCGCGCCGGCATCCCGGGCTGGGACGACGCCGCGCACGTCTATAAGGTCTTCCTGCTGCGGCGCGGCGGCTCGATCTTCTGGGACGACTACTGGTACGGCGGCGGCTACGGCGCCGTCAACTACGGGTTCGTCTTCTACCTGCTGGCGCTCTACGTGCCGGCCAAGCTCATGGTCATCGTCTCGGCCGGCCTCGTGCCACTCTTCTACTACCTCTACCAGCGCGACATGTGGCGCATCGACGACATCTGGCCGGCGTGGGCGCTGGCGGGCATCATGGCCGTCTACCTCGCCCACGGCCAGGACCCGTTCGTGTTCGCGCTAACGTTCACGCTCGGCGGTCTCGCTTTGCTCGCGCGCGGCCGTCCGGCACTCGGAGCCGTGGCCGTCGGCGTCGCCGTCTTCGCCAATCCGATGGCCTTCGTCGTCTGCGCCGGCTTCATGCTCGCCGACGTGATCGCACGGCCCGAGACGCGACGGCGCTACCTCGTCTTCTTCGGCGTCGTCGCCCCGTTCGCCGTCGCGAGGATCGTCTCGGGCTGGGCGTTCACCGAACCCGGCACGTACCTCAACGAGACGCCGCAGCTCCTGCTCTATCTCGCCTTCGCGCTCATGGGCCTGGCACTGGCCGGCGTGAACGCGGTCCACGCGCGCCGGCCGTTCTTCGTCCTGTTCTTCGTCTACGCCGTGACCTGCGTGCTGTCGTTCGTCGTCCCGGGCAGCCCGCTCGGCAACAACATCGGCCGGTTCTTCTTCGTCTTCGGCCTCCCGCTGCTCATCCTCCTCCGCCACACGAGCCTCAGGCGGCCGTTCCGCTACGCCGACCTCGCGATCGTCCCCATCATCCTGTTCGGGCTGCTTCAGATCAGCACGCCCTACAGCCACTTCACGCGCACCGACGAGTGGCCGCAGACGGCGAGCCGCTTCTTCGCGCCCGCCATCGCCGAGGCGCGCCGGCTCTACGATCCCAACTACCGCATGCATGTCGTCGCCCTGCGCCGCCACTGGGAGGCGGACTACTTTCCGGAGGCCGGCATCCCGATCACGCGCGGCTGGTACCGGCAGGCCGACGCGATCCACAACACGATCTTCTACACGCGATACGACGAGACCACGTACGTCGCCTGGCTGCGCCGCATGGGCGTCCAGTATGTCTTCCTCGCGCACGCGCCGCTCGACGTGTGGAGCAACAACGAGGCGCGCCTGCTCAGGAGATCGTCAGCTTTCGAGCCGGTGTCCCGGGCCGGCGCCTGGAGCGTCTACCGTCTGCGCGCCGCGGAGCCCATCGTCGTGGGGCTGGACGGCGGTGCCGCCGACGTCGTCGCCATGCAGCACCTCTGGTTCACCGTCCGCACGGACCGGCCGGGCGACTACCTCGTCAAGGTCACGTGGTCGCCGTACTGGACGGTGAGCGGGGGAGCCGGCGGCTTGCCGCCCACGCTCACGCCCACGACGGACCGGTTCATGATCATGCACGCGGCCCGCGCCGGCACGTACACGCTGCGCATCGACGTCACGCTCGCCAGGGCGCTCCGTCAGGCCGGCGCCCGGCTCGGATTGTGAGGCCCCGGGCTGCGTACACGAGGCCTCGGGCTTCGGCCGGCACTGTGCGGCTCGCGGGGCGGGTAGCATAGCGGCATGAGAAGCGCGCGGCTTTCGCCAGAGGTCTTCGCCCTCCCCGTCGAGCGCATGCGCGAGGGCTACTACTCGGACGCGTACTTCAACTTCACGAAGCGCGTCCTCGAGGAGCAGGACCTGCACCCGCGGGTCACGATGCAGGTCTTCCAGAAGCACCAGCGGGCCATCGTCGGCGGCATGGACGAGGCGCTTGCGATGCTGAGGCTCTGCAGCGGCCGCTGCGTGGGCACGGGCGACGCCCGCCGCTGGGAGCCCGGCTGGCCGGAGCTCGAGGTCCGGGCTCTCTACGACGGCGACGAGACCGGCGCCTGGGAGACGGTCCTGACCATCGAGGGCGACTACGCGCTTTTCGCCCACCTCGAGACGGTCTACCTGGGCGCGCTCTCGCGTCGCACGTTGATCAGCACCAACGTGCGCGGCGTCGTGGAGGCGGCGGCCGGCAAGCCGATCCTCTTCTTCCCGGCGCGCTTCGACCACTACCGGGTCCAGACCGGCGACGGCTACGCGGCGCAGGTCGCCGGCGCCATCGGCGTCAGCACCGACGCGCAGGCGTCCTGGTGGGGCGGCAAGGGTATCGGGACGGTGCCGCACGGGCTGATCGCCGCCTGCGGCGGCGACACCGTGGAGGCCACCCGCCGCTTCGCCGACGCGTTCTACCCGGAGATCAACGTCACCGCGCTCGTCGACTTCGACAACGATTGCGTCACCACCAGCCTCGCCTGTGCGCGCGCCCTCGGAGAGCGGCTGTGGGGCGTCCGCCTCGACACGTCGGAGACGATGGTCGACCGCTCGCTCTGGCCGCTGATGGGCGAGTTCCGCCCCAACGGCGTGGCGCCGGAGCTTGTTCACGCCGTGAGGGACGCGCTCGACGGCGAAGGCTTCGAGCGCGTCAGGATCGTCGTCAGCGGCGGTTTCACCGCGGAGCGGATCGCTTCGTTCGAGGCCGCCGGCGTACCTGCCGACGCCTACGGCGTCGGCAGCAGCCTTCTCGGCGGCAACACCGATTTCACCGCCGACGTGGTCCGCGTGGACGGCCAGCCCTGCGCCAAGGAGGGGCGGCGGTACCGCCCCAACGACCGCCTCGAGCTCGTGGAGTGAGGCCGGCCGAAGTCATCGTTCTCCCGTGCTGAACGGCGTCCGCCGCCAGCCTCAGCTGGTGCTGCCCGGCTCCGGCTCGGCCGACTGCTTGCCCTCGAGGAGGTCGACGAAGCTCTGGGAACGCCGTCCGATCGTCGACTTGGGGTCGATCCGTGCGGCGGCGGCCCACTCCGCCTTGGCGCCGGCCATGTCGTTCTGCGAGAAGAGGATGATGGCCAGGGAGTAGTGCGCCTCCTGCTGGCGCGGTTCCTTGGCCAGCACGGCCCCGAGTGAGGACGTGGCGCGTCTGGTCTGCCCCTCGGCGTGCCACACCATGGCGAGGCGGATGGTGGCGACGGCGTCACCAGGCTTGGACGCGAGGGCCTTGCGGTAGGCGCGTTCCGCCTGACGGTAGCGTCCGCCCAGCATGTAGGCGTCGCCGAGACTCGTGAGGACGCCGGCGTTGTGCGGGTCCGCGGCGCTGGCCTTCTGCAGCCGGGCGATCGCCTGCTCGACCTGACTGCTGACGCCGACCGTAGCGCTCGTGGCGCCCGCGGAGGGATGCCCCGGCGGAAGTGTCTGACCGGCGGCCGTGCCGCTCACCGTGGCGCCGTCACCGGAGGTCGCGCCCACGGCGACGACCGCGGCGGCCACGATGGCGGCCGCACCCAAGCCGAACAGCAGGTAGTGTCTCTTCAACGCGTCCTTTCGGGGAGGCGGCCGGCGCCGGAACGCTGGCAGGATAGCACCCCGCCCGCAGCCTCGCGACCGCGTTTTGCCCGCACCGCGGCTCAGGCAGGACGCGGCCTAACCAAGCTTAACCGCCGCTTAATACCAGGGACTGGTTCGCGCACCGGGTCGTCCCCGGCGCGACCGGGCGCGCGGCGTGCTCCCGATGGCCCGCGGCAGTTGACGCCCGCCGGAGCGCCCGGTAGAGTCCACGAGGTCAACAGGACCGTTTCACTCCGGTCTCGACGCACAGGAGGTCCCGTGGGATTGCAGCTCACGCGTGGTGGAGAGTACGCCGTTCGCGCCATGACCTACCTTGCGCGCTTCCCCGAGGGGCACGTGGCCTCGCTGCGCGACATCGGGCAGGCGCAGGAGATCCCCGAGAGCTTCCTCGCCAAGATCCTGCAGATCCTGGTCCACGCCGGGCTGGCCGTGTCCCAGCGGGGCGCGCACGGCGGCTTCGCTTTGGCGCGCCCCGCGGAGCTGATCACCATGCGAGACGTCATCGAGGCGGTCGATGGACCCATCTCGGTCAACCTGTGCACGCTCGATCCCGAGGAATGCAAGCGCAGCGGCAACTGCGAGGTCCACAAGGCCTGGCTCCGCGCACAGGAGCAACTCATGGACGTGCTCGGCGGCGTGACGCTCTCCTCGCTGGCTCCACAACCGGTCGCCTGACGGCGGCCGCGGCCGCAAAGGCCGCGTGTCGTCCGGAGCTCCTCTCCCCGCCTCCAGGCTCGTGCTCTTTGCCGCGCCTGGCTCTGCCTCAGCCGGCGTAGCCGCGCGGATGGGCCAGCATCCACGACCACGCGTCGGCGACGGCGTCCTCCAGCGACCGGCGCGGGCGCCAGCCGAGCGACTTTTCCGCCAGTCGGTTGTCGGCCACCAGGACCGGGGGGTCGCCGGCGCGGCGCGGCGATACCTCGGCGCGCACTCGAGCTCCGGTGACCGTCTCGACTGCCGCGAGGACGCGGCGCACCGAATCCCCTGATCCCGTGCCGAGATTGAACGCACCCTGCGTCTCAGGGAGACGCTCGAGCGCCGCCACGTGCGCGTCGGCGAGGTCGGCAACGTGGACATAGTCGCGCACGCAGGTGCCGTCCTCAGTGGGGTAGTCGTCGCCGAACACCGCCAGCGTCCTGCCGTCGCGCGCGGCCCTGAGGGCGAGCGGGACGAGGTGACTCTCAGGGTCGTGATCCTCGCCTTGTTCTCCGTCGGCGCCGCAGGCGTTGAAGTAGCGCAGTGCCGTGAAGGCGATGGCGCCGGCGGCGCGCGCCTCCTCGAGCAGCCGCTCGCAGGCGAGCTTGGTCTCACCGTAGGGATTCGACGGGGCGAGCGTGTCGCTCTCCTCGATCGGCGTCCGCTCCGGGGCACCGTACACGGCCGCCGTGGACGAGAAGACGAGGCGGCCGGCGCCGGCCGCCACTGCCGCGGCGATCACCGCCGCGGTACCGCGCTCGTTGACGTCACGGTACCGATCGGGCTCGCGGACCGACTCTGCGACCTCCGCCAGCGCCGCCATGTGTACCACAGCCTCGCAGCGGTGCCGCAGGAGCGCGTCGCGCAGGCGCTCCTCGTCGCGGATGTCGCCGGCTGCGAAGGCCGCGCCGGCCGGGACCGCGGCGCGGTGGCCGCGCGAAAGGTCGTCGTACACGGTCACCGCGTCGCCGCGCGCCAGGAGGCGCGCGGCGATGACGCTGCCGATGTAGCCGGCGCCGCCGGTGACGAGGACGTCCATGCGGCGATGCTAGCAGGTCCGTCGCGCCGGCCCCAGCGCGGCGCGCCGGGCGCCGGCCGCGCCGCAAGAGAAAGGGACGGCGCGCCTCGCGGCGCGCCGTCCCTGCTTCTACCGGGCGTCTCGCCCGGGCCTGCTCGTCGGTCTTACGGCGCGGTGACGGTGATCGTCACCGGCACCGCGCCGAGGTGGTCGCCACCTGCGGCCTGCATCTGATCACCCGTCGCCGTGTAGAAGTCGATGGTGCCGGTGACGGTGTCGCCGGGCGCCGCGTCGGCCGGAACGGTGATCGACGCCGTGATCGTCCCAGCGCTCGCCGGCACCACGGTGAGCGGCGTCGACACGTCGCTGGAGGCGACGAAGTCGTCGATGCCGATCGGTGCGGTGAACATCCACTGGATCGCATAGCCGAGGTCCGGCATGTCGGGACCCGGATCGCCGTAGGCCACCGTGGTGGTCCAGAGGCCCGACATCGGGTTCTGTACCTGGACGGCGTTGCCCTGGTCGGACGTCGCGAGGCTCTCCGCCGCGTCGGTCCCGGCGGGATCGTAGAGACCGAGGTCGACCAGCACGGGCGATGCGGACGGGATGGGGATCGACGGGACGGACGCGCCGGTACCGCTCCGCGTAGTCGTGCTCGGGTAGGGCTCGCCCCACGTCGCGTAGGCGGTCAGCTGGGTGCAGTTCTGCGGCACGTAGAAGCCGAGTGCGGCCGAACCACCTCCGTTCGCGATGTCGTCGGCGAAGAGGTTCCCCGTCGTGTTGGTGTCATCCCAGACCTGCTGGTACTGGGCGACACCCTCGTAGGTGACCTGACTGTCCGCGTAGGCGGCGAGGTCGGTGGGGCCGAGGTTGGCGACGGAGAAACTCGCGATCACTGTCTGGCCTGGTGCGGCCGTCGCGGTCCACGCCGCGGGCGCGACGACGGCACGGTCGAGGGTGATCGTCCCCGTGTACGGCTCGGAGAAGCCATTGCCGGAGAAGCCTGGTGCCCAGATGAGCACCTGCCACTTGCCGGCCATCGGCGCGTTCCACAGAACCTGCTCGCCGGTGTGCGTCAGTGCCGCGTCAGGCGCCGTCCCGCTGGCGTAGTCAGGCACGTTCAGGTCCCCGCTCTTGGCGTCGCGCACGCGGCCGTTCGGGTCCACGAGGTAGACGCTGACGAGGTTGCCCTGGTCGGGCCAGGTCACCGCGGCGGCCAGCGACGCGGTGCCGCTGGGCACGGTGAAATCGTAGAAGTAGAACTCGCCGCCGAAGTACTCGACGGTCGAACCGACCAGCTTGCCGCTGAACGTCCCCTGCCCTTTTGTCATCTTGACCGGCACGCGGATGCTCACGGGGATGGTGGTCGTGGCGCTGCCGTTGGAGACGCGCACGCCGCCGAAGTAGGTGCCGGCGGCCGCGGGAGCGGTGATGGTGGCCTGGACTTCGCGCGAGGCGCCCGTCTTGAGCATGAAGCTCTTCATCGCGACCTTGAGGCTGGACCAGGTCGCCTTGTGCATGAACTCGATCTTGACGTTGATCTGCTGGGTGGGGTCGGCAGGGTACATGCCGCCGCGCGGGAAGATGGCGAGCGTCCACGGCGCTCCGGCCTTGACGACCGGGCGCTGGCCCTTTGGTCCCTTGAGGGCGATCTGGCACTGTGTGAGGTGCCCGTAGCCGCCGTAGGTCGGGGCGTAGGTGAGGAAGTTGCCGTCCGAGTCGTAGACGGCGCTGCGGATGGACACGTCGGGGCCGGACGGCCACGTGACGGTGGTCTGCACGAAGTCGGTGCCGGACGGGATGGTGAAGCTCTCGTTGTCGAGGAAGTCGGGACCGTCGAGGGTGACCGACTTGGTGATGGTCTGGCTGGCGTTGGCCACGTAGGTGGTCGGGGAGAGGGTGATCTTCTCCTTGGCGTCGCCGGTGTTGCTCACCACTATCCCGGTGCTGGCTGTGGCGCCGCCCGCGACCCTTGCCGACCAACTTGACGGCCTGGTGCTGTCGGCCTTCACGGACACCAGCATCGACGTGCCGCGCTTGAGAACGGCCATGACCGCCGCCTTGGCGTTCACGAGGCCGCTGCTCTGCTCGAGAGCCGGGTACCCGAGATTGGTGGTCGTGCTGGCGAGGAGCTTCTTCCAGTAGACGGGAGCGGGAAGAGCCTCGCCGGGATGCGACAGCTTCCAGGCGGACTCGGCGAGAGCCAGGTCGCCGGCGACGACCGGAGCAGCCATGCTCGTCCCGCCGAACTCCTGGATGTTCTGGCCTTCATCGGAGCCTCCGACCGGGGCGAGCGCCCAGCCGTAGGCGCCGAAGCCCATGATGTCGGGGCGGAAGTCGCCGAGCGAGTTGGGCCCGCGGCTCGACCAGGTGATGACCTGGTCGCCCTTGTACGTGGTGATGCCCATGAACCCTTCCTGCGCGAACTCCCGGTTGCCCGTGCTGGCGCCGACGGCGAGCAGGCCGGGGGCGTCCGGCGACGAGCCCATGGTGCCCTGGCCGGGACCTTCGTTGCCCTCGGAGTTGACGAACGTGATGCCGGCGTCCACCGCCGCCTGGGCCGCGAGCGCGCCGGGGTCCTTGCCGTCCTGCGGGATCGCGAGGGCGCCGAGGCTGCAGGAGATGATGTCGACCTTCTCGTCCATCAGCCACTGGATGCCGCGGATGATCTGGGAGTCCCAGCCGTTGTACTCGCCGATCACCTTGGCCATGAGGACCTTGCTCCTGGGCGCCATGCCCGAGAAGTTCACCGTCGTGTTCGTGTTGGGGTTGAAGACCGGCAGACCCTGCGCGGCCACCGTGCTGGACGTGCCGGTGCCGTGGCCGACGTCGTCGTAGAGACCCTCGCCGGTGAAGTCCCTGTAGGCTTCGATCGCCGGCGCGAGGTCAGGCTGCAGCGGGTCGGTGCCGGAGTCCAGCATCCCGATGCGCACGCCCTGGCCCATCACCTGCTGGCCATTGACCTTGATGCTCCAGGCGTCCTGCGCGTGAGTGAGCTGAAGCGCCTCGGACTCGAGCGGTGCTCCGGCCGCCACCTTGCCGGCGGTCTTGCCGGCGACGGTCTTGGCGGTCCGCGCCTTGCCCTCGACGCCCGTGGGCATCTTGGGCGCCGGGATCTTGTGGTCGTTGAAGACCTGGAGGACGTTGCCGTCCGCACGGAGCGCGGCGATCGTGTCCTGAGACACGGTGGCCGAGATAGCCGGGATGATGTGGTAGCGCACGACGCCGGTGGAGTCGCGCGCCTGCAGCTTGCCTACGACTTCGCTGGCGCTGCCGCCGGACTTGAGCATGACGATCACCTTGATCGTCGGCTTAGCTGCCGGACCCGCTGCGGCCGCTCTGGCGCGCATCACGCCGGCGGCGAGCGAAAGCGCCACCACCAGCGCCAGAACCAGGATGAACACGCGACGTCTCATGGAACCCCCCTTGCTCAACTTGCTCCCAGATCTGCCCCTTGCCGGGAGCGAGTCGCTCCCGGCGTCGCCGCGTGCCCTCGTCGTGGGCACTTGGCCGACCGGTCCGCCATGCTTCCCACCGTGCCTGCGAAGGCGGACCGGTCTCGCTTGCCCCGGAGTCTACAGCGCGGATCCGCCAAAGCGACAGGGGGCGGCGCGCCTCAGGCGCGCCGCCCCCTGTCGGGCAGTCCGGGCGGCGCGACCGCGCCGCGGGCTTCAGCCTCAGCCGAACGGGCTGCCGCCGGAAGGAGCCGCACAGCCCGAGGACGTGCTCGCGCTGCCCAGATTGCTGAGGAAGCTGGAGAACTTCTGCCGGACTTCGGCGGACCCGCACTCCGGGCACACTCTGTCCTCGTCCTTGAGGAAGCCCTGCCGAAACACCTCGAAGGAGTTCCCGCAGTCCTCGCAGATCAGGTCGTAGGAAGCCATCGCACCCCGCATCGTTTGCTGCACATATACCCTTGGGGGTATCATACCTGCGCGCCGCCCAAGCGCAAACCCCAGCCTTCAAGGGAGCCGCGCCGAAGCGCGCCGTCCGCGCGCGGTTGTGCGCCGGGCGCTGCCGAGCCAGTATCTTCGTTGAAGCGTCACCAGTGAACACCGTCCGGGCGACGACCAGAGCGGGGCCGAAAGGGAGCCGATGTCAGGAAGCAGGAGTGGAGCGCGTGTCGCGGCCGTGAGCTTGGTCGTTCTCGTCCTCGCGGCGCTGGCCGTCGCCGGCTGCGGATCGTCGGCCGGAGCGTCGTCGTCGGGCGGCTCCGGCGCGGCGCCGGCGCTCACCGGCAGTACGCTGAGCGGCGGGACCTTCGACCTGGCTACCGCCAAGGGCAAGCCCACGGTCGTCAACTTCTTCGCGTCGTGGTGCGGCCCGTGCAACCGGGAAGCGCCGGAGGTCGTCGCGTTCGCGAAGGCGCATCCCGACGTGCAGGTGATCGGCGTGGCCACGAACGACAAGCCGTTCGACTCGCAGAGCTTCGCGAACAAGTACGGCATCACCTATCCGGTCGTGATGGACCTCGACGGCTCGATCGGCAACGCCTGGGGCGTGACCGGCATCCCGACCACGTTCTTCATCGACAGGAACGGGACCGTGCAGAGCTCGATCGTCGGCGCTTCGACGCAGGCGCAGTTCCAGCTCAGGCTCAGTTCGATCCAGTGAGGCGCGGCAGGCCGCCGCGGGCGGCCGCGCCGGACTCCCCGGAGCCCGCATGACCGCAGCTACGATCACGACGCTGAGCACCCTCATCGTCGGCTCGCCGAGCGCCGTCACGGTCACGTCGCTGAGTCTCTCGGCCCTCGGGCTCGCGTTCCTGGCCGGCCTGCTCTCGTTCATCTCTCCGTGCGTCCTCCCGCTGCTGCCGGTGTACCTGTCGTTCATCTCCGGCGTTGGCGTCGAGCAACTCGCCGGCCATCGCCGCCGCCTGCTGTGGACATCACTGCTCTTCGTGGCCGGGTTCACGCTCGTCTTCGTGCTCATGGGCGCGGGCGCCGGCGGCGTGGGCCGCCTGCTGGTCCACTACCGCCGCGAGCTGACCATCGCCGCCGGCGCGTTCATCGCCTTCAGCGGGCTGGTGGTGGCCGGCGTGATCCCCCTGCCGAAGCCAGTCATGCGCGTGAGCCCCACGCGGCGCGGCGCCGGCGGCGCTTTCGTCACCGGCATGGCGCTGGCCGTGGGGTGGACGCCGTGCGTGGGCTACGTCCTCGGCGCCATCCTCAGCATGGCCGCGTCCAGCCATAGCGCGGTTTCCGGGTCGATCCTGCTGCTCGTGTACTCCGCTGGCCTCGGGCTGCCGTTCGTGCTGGCTGCGGTGGCCTTCGACTGGGTGTCCGCCCGCCTCGGCGTGGTCAAGCGCCACTACCGCGGCATCCAGATCGCCGCCGGCATCCTGCTCGTCGCCTTCGGCATCCTCATGATGTTCGGCGTGCTCGACCAGATGAGCCGCTGGCTGCCGGCGTTCAGCCCGGGAGGGCTCTGAGGCGTATCCTTGGCGGCATGAGCGAGCGCCGCCGCATCCCCGAGGTCACGCCCGCCGGCCGCGCCGCCGCGCAGGCGTTGCGCGGCAGGGTCGCGGGAGAGGTGCGCACGTCGGCGCTCACGCGCTGGCTCTATTCCACCGACGCCTCGATCTACCGCGTGGTGCCCGACGCGGTCGTCGTCGCGGCATCTCCGGACGACCTCGTCGCGGTCGCGGCCGTGGCGCGCGAGTACGGCGTGCCGCTCGTCGCGCGCGGATCGGCCACCAGCGTGTCCGGGCAGGCGATCGGACCGGGCATCGCCGTCGACTGCTTCAGGCTCGATCGCATCCTCGCGATCGACCCGGAGGCGCGCAGCGCGCGCGTGCAGCCCGGCGTCGTCCAGGCGGCGCTCAACCGCGCCGCCGCCGCGCACGGCCTCGAGTTCGGCCCGGACACCTCGACCGTGGACCAGGCCACTATCGGCGGCATGGTCGGCAACAACTCCTCGGGCTCGCGCTCGATCGTGTACGGCGAGACCAAGGACAAGGTGCTCGCCGTCTCGGCCGTCCTCGCCGGCGGCGACCGCTGCGACTTCGGGCGCTGTACCGGCGGCGACCTGGCGAGCGGGCTGCGCGGGCCGGGCGCGGGTCGGCTGGCGGCGGCGCTCGCGGGCATCCGCGAGCAGTACCGCCGGCCGATCGCCGAAGACTACCCGCAGACGCGGCGCTGCACGTCCGGCTACCACCTGCGCACGCTGCTCGAGCCAGAGCCGGATCTGGCGCGCCTTCTCGCCGGCTCCGAGGGGACGCTGGCGCTGTTCACGGAGCTCGAGGTGACGCTCGACCTCAGGCCCGCGCGCCGGATCGGCGCGGCGCTCACGTTCGCGACGTTGCGCCAGGCTCTGGAGGCCAACGTCGCGATCCTGGAGACGGGGCCGTCGGCGATCGAACTTCTGGACCTCGAGCCGCTTCGGGCGGCGCCGAACCTCAAGACGTACGCGCGCATGGCGTCGCTGCTTGCCGGCTCCGAGCGCGCGATGCTGACGGTGGAATACCAAGGGTCGGAGGACGAGGCGCGCGAGGGGCTCGGCCGCCTGCGCGCTGCGGCGGCCGGCCTGGGCGCCGACCGGGTCGAGTGGCTCGAGGAGCCGGCGGCGCTCGCCGAGGCGGCGGCCCTGCGCCGCGCCGCCCTGCCGCTGCTGATGGGCGCCCCCGGGGCGGAGCGCCCCGCGTCGTTCGTCGAGGACACGGCCGTCGCGCCCGAGCGCCTCGCCGAGTTCGTCGCCGAGTTCGAGGCGCTCGTGCGTGCACACGGCGCCCGTGCTTCCTTCACCGGTCACGCCTCGGCGGGCTGCCTCCACGTGCGGCCGCTGCTCGATCTCAAGTCGGCGGCCGGCGTCGCGACGATGCGTGCGCTGGCCGACTCCGTGGGCGACCTGGTGGCCTCCTACCATGGGGCGATCTCGGGCGAGCATGGCTGCGGGCGCTCGCGCAGCTGGCTTCTTCCGCGCATCCTGGGGCCGGGTCTCTACGACGCGATGGTCGCGCTCAAGGACGCCTTCGACCCCGAACGGCTGCTCGGACCAGGCACGATCGTGGACGGCCCGGGAGTGGCGGAGGACCTGCGCTTCGGACCGGCCTATCGCGGCGACGGCGCCTGGTCGCCGCGCCTCTCCTATGCCGCGGAGGGCGGCTTCGGCGCGGCGGTCGAGAAGTGCTTTGGCGCCGGGCTCTGCAAGAAGTCGAGCGGCACGATGTGCCCGCCTGCTGCGGCCTCGCGCGACGAGGCGCGCACCACGCGGGCGCGCGCCAACGCGCTCCAGGGCGTGCTGAGTGGCGCGGTGCCACTGGCGTCCGTCGGCGAGGACGAGTTCCGTGAGGTGCTCGGGACCTGCGTCGCTTGCAAGGCCTGCAAGTCCGAGTGCCCCGCCGGCGTCGACATGGCCGCCCTCAAGGTCGAGTGGCTCGCCGAGGTCCGCGCCAGGGAGGGCGTGCCGGCCCTGGCGCGCGGCATCGGCGAGTTTCGCACCCTGGCGTGGCTGGCCGCTCCGCTGGCGCCGCTCGTCAACCGCGCCGCGCGCATGCCGCTGGCGCGGCTCGTGACCGACCGCGTCGGCGTGGCGCACGAGCGGCCGCTGCCGGCGTTCGTCCGGCGGCCGCTCACGCGCCGGCTGCGCGCCGCGCCGCACGTCGCCGGCGCGGCGTTGTTCGTCGACTGCTTCGTGCAGTATCAGGAGCCGCGCATCGGCGAAGCGCTGGCGCGGCTCCTCGGCGCGGCCGGCGTGGAGCTGGCGCTGATCGACGCCGGCTGCTGCGGGCGCACGGCGCTCTCGACCGGCCAGATCGGCAAGGCGCGCGCCGCGGCGCTGCGGGCTCTCGTAGCCCTCGAGAAGCCGGCGTCCGCCGGCGCCGAGGTGCTGTTCATCGAGCCGAGCTGCCTCTCGATGATCAAGGACGACTGGGGCCGGCTGCTCCCCGGCGACGAGCGCGTCCCGCTGGTCGCCGGCGCTTCGGCGCCGGCGCTCGATCTCGTCGCGCGCCTCGCGGAAGCCGGCCGCCTGCGCTTTCGTGGCGGCGGCCGCGCCGTGCTGCACGACCACTGCCACGCCAAGGCGCTCGGCTTCGCCGCGGCGACGCTCCGCGCGCTCGCCGCCGTGCCGGACCTGGAGCTCGAGGTGCTGGACGCAGGCTGCTGCGGCATGTCCGGCGTCTTCGGCTACGAGGCCGACCACTTCGAGCTCAGCGTCGCGATGGGCGAGCGCGCGCTGTTGCCGGCCGTCCGCAGAGAGCCGGCCGAGACTCAGATCCTGGCCACAGGCACGTCGTGCCGCTCCCAGATCAACGACCTGTCTGGCCGCCGCGCGCTTCATCCACTCGAGTTCCTGGCGGAGAGGGTCGAGGCGCCGGCATGAACGCGCTCATCCTCATCGCCGGCATCGTGGGCTTGGCCGTGGCCGGCTATGGCCTCATCGCCCTCTCCACCGACGCGTGGCGGCGGCGCCAGTATCTCGACATCGCCCTCGGAGTCGGCGTGGCGGTCGCCGTGGTCGTGCTTCTGGTGGTCTACGGGGACAGCCTGCTTCGCTAGAGGGCCGGCGCCGGCGGCCGGTGCGGCTTGTGTCGCGTCCGCCTAATCCCGCGCTGGTGTTGTGCCGATACGGGAGACGGCGGGCCGGAGGGAAACGGGTCTCGTGACGCGAATGTCACGGGAGAGCGCGCCGTCGGCGTCGTTCGGCGACGCACCGGCTGAGCATCACGTGTGTAGGGAGCGGCGGATCACCCGATGGGTCCGCGCGCGAGGGAGAGAGGACCGATGGCGAAACGTATCCTGGTGGTCGACGACGAGCCCGACATCCGGCGGCTCGTCGCCGAGGCGCTGCAAGCCACGGGCTACGACGTGCAGACGGCCGCGAACGGCCAGGAGGCCGTGCGCGCGGCCGGGCTCTTCATCCCCGACCTCGTGCTCCTCGACATAATGATGCCGGACACCGACGGATTCGCCGTGTACGAGCGTCTGCGCGAGAAGCCTGTCGATCTCAAGTCGCCGATCATCTTCCTCACCGCGCGGCGCGAGATCAACGACAAGCTCCTCGGCTTCGAAAAGGGCGCCGCGGATTACATCACCAAGCCCTTCCACATCAAGGAACTGCTGGCGCGGGTCAAGGTCCACCTCGGCGAGCTGGGGCCGCCCAAGGGCGATATCCCCAACCCGATGACGGACCGCGAGCTCGAGGTGCTCGGGCTGCTCGCGAGCGGGAAGACCTACAAGCAGGTGGCGCGGGCGCTCGACTTGAGCCAGTCCACGGTGCGCAACCATCTGCACAACGTGTACCACAAACTCAATGTCGTCGACCGCGCCCAGGCGGTCATCGTCAGCCGCGAGAACGGCTGGATCTAAGCGGGGCAGCAGAGGAGTGGAACGAAGAAAAGGGCCGGCGCGAGCGCCGGCCCTTCGTGCGTACGCCTGCCGGAGCCCTCAGGACACCGAGAACGGCATCTCCGGGAGCGACCAGCTCGCCGCGTCGGCCTCGCGCCGGTCGCCGTGTCGCCGCTCGCTGAACGGTCCCGAGCCGCTGACCCAGCGCGGCCTGCGGCGCTCGCCGGCGCGGCGGTCCACGACGACGCGCACGTCTTCGCGGCCTTCGTAGACCCTGCTGAGACGCTCGAGGAAGTAGTCCTCGAGCTGCTGCGGTATGACGATCACCTTCTGCGCCCTCTGTGCCTGCGCGGGCATGCGAGACCTCCAGTACACCTTCTACGTACCCACTCTGCCTGCCCAGTCATTCGCCGACGTGGCGCTCATCTCCTTGGCGAGGCTCGCGGTCGCTGGTCATGCGTCGCCCGCCTGGGCAACGGCGCCCACGCTCGCGCCTGCGTCTGTGGCCGGAGCACCGTCTGCGACGGCCTCCGCGTCCGGCACGTGACTGCGGAGCAGGAATGCGCACAGCCCGCCGACCACGGCGAGGATTACGGCCACCACGAAGGTACTGGCGACGGCGTTCGTGAACCAGGTCTGGAAGAGCGCCTCCATCGCCTTCATCGCGGCGGCCGGCATGCCCGGGATGCCCTTGGGGATGCCCATCTGCGAGCCGCCGGCCGCTGCCCCGGCGATGATCTTGTGCTTGATCGCCTCGGGGATGCCCTGGATCGCGGCGACGCCGCTGGTGATGTTGGCCGTGATCCGGTTCTGCAGTACGGCCCCGAGGATGGCGATACCCATGAGGCTGCCGACCTGGCGCATCGTGGAGAGGACGCCCGAGGCGTTGCCCACGCGGTCCCTGGGCGCGGTCGCCATGACCGCCGAGGTCACCGGGGCGACCGCGAGGCCGATGCCGACGCCGGAGATGAGGAACGGCAGGAGCAGGCTCATCGGCGTCGTGGCCGGCGAGATCTTGGCGATGCCCGGCACGAGGCCGGCCATCCACGCCAGACCGAAGGCGAGGAGGAACATGCCGGCCGCGACGATCCACTTGCTGCCGAGCCGGTCGGAAAGCGTGCCGGCGAGCGGCGCCGCGAAGATGATGATCACCGACATCGGCGCCATCACGAGGCCCGCCTTGATGGCGCTGAAGCCGAGCACCGACTGCAGGAAGATCGGGATGGTGAAGAAGGCGCCCATCATCGCCGCGCTCAGCAGCAACCCGGTGGCGTTGCCGGCCGCGAAGTTGACGCTGCGGAACAGCGAGAAGTCGATCAGCGGCTGGCGCACGCGGTGCTCGCGCCAGTAGAAGAGGCCGAAGGCGACGACCGTGGCCGCGAACAGGCCGAGGATCGTGGCCGAGGTCCAGCCGAAGCGCTGCCCCTCGATGAGCGCGAACGTCAGGCAGAAGAGCGAGATGGAGAGGAGCCCGATGCCGGGGATGTCGAGCGACTCGACCGCCGTAGGGTTCTTGCTCTCGGGGACCATGCGCAGGGCCAGGACGACGCCGATGATGCCCACGGGGATGTTGACGAGGAAGATCCAGCGCCAGCTGCCGGCGACCGTGGGCCAGGTGATGTACTGGAGGATGATGCCGCCGAGCACGGGGCCGAGGCCCGAGGCGAGGCCGGACACGCCGCCCCACACGCCCATGGCGGCGCCGCGCTTGTGGGGCGGGAAGACGGTCGCGATGATGCTCAGCGTCGAGGGCATCATCGCCGCGCCGCCGATGCCCTGCACGACGCGGAAGGCGATCAGCAGGTAGATGCTCGGGGCGAGGCCGCAGGCGAGCGACCCGAGCGTGAAGAGCACCATGCCGCCCACGAAGAGCTTGCGGCGGCCCCAGAGGTCGCCGAACCGGCCCATGGGCACGAGCAGGACGGCGAACACCAGGATGTAGGCGTTCATGACCCACTCGATGTTGCTGAACGCGGTGTTGAAGTACGTCTGGATGTGCGGGATGGCGATGTTCACGATCGTGCCGTCCAGCAGGATCATGAAGAGGCCGAGGCACAGGACCGCGAGGACCGCCCATGGGTTGCGGGCGGGCTTCGCGGCGGCGGCCTCGGCAGGGACTGGTGTACTCATGGCTGTGTCTGTCCTCTCAGCTGTGTGATGAGCGTGCGCACGAACGCGACCAGGGTCTCGGGGTCGATCGCCGGGTAGAGCGCGAACGCCTCCTCCAGCTGGTCGCTCCACTGGGCGAGCAGGCTGTCGGCGTAGCCTTCGGCGTCGCCGGCGAGCCTGAGGTGGATGATGCGCCGGTCGGCCGGGTCCGTCTCGCGGACGGCGACGCCTCTGTCGACGAGCCGCGCCGCAAGCTCGCTGGCGGCGGCGCGGCCGATCTGGAGGCCGTCGGCGAACTCGCCCATGGTGGCTTTGCCGTGGTGGGCGAGATACATGACCGCCTTCATCTGCCGGCCCGTGAGCGGCTCGGCGCGCGGGTGCTTGCGCGCCTCGTCGTGCGGGCCGGCCTCGTACAGTGTCACGGCGAGCTCCGGCAGCAGCTGCACGAGCTGTTCCGTGACGTCCCTCTGGCCGGTCTGTTTGCGCACCGCATTCATTTCGGTACCCGAAGTATACGGGGTCCGAAGTGATATGTCCAGCACACGGCCGCGGCGGCGCGAGACCTCAGGAGGGGCGCGGGCGTTGCAGGAACAGCGCCGCGCCCGCGCCGACGAGCGCCACGGCGATAGCCACGTTCAGGGTCGTGCAGGCGGCGCCCGCGACCCACCCTTCGACCATCCGATGCATGATGCCCTCGGCCAGGCGGGCGGCGGCCGAGAGATGGTCCGCCATGGCGGCGTGGGACCCGGTGCCGCCGGCGCGCACCTGCTCGAGCACGGACGCCTTCTGCGCCGGACTGAGATAGCTCAGCGACTTCACGCCCGCGGTCACGTCGGCGTGCGCCCGGTTCTGGAGCACGGCGCCCAGCACAGCCACGCCCAGCACCGCGCCGAGCTGGCGCATCGTCTGCAGGACGCCGGACGCCTGCCCGGCCTTCTCGTCGGGGACGGTGGCCATCACGGCGGTCGTGAGCGGCGCGATCGCCAGGCCGACGCCCGCTCCCAGCACGAGGAACGGGACGACGAGGCTCGCGGGCCGTGTCATGGCGGAGAGCGGGTCCATGAACGGCGTGTGACCCGCTACGACCGCGAGGCCGGCGGCGATGACGACGAAGCCGCCGGCGATCAGCCAGCGGGGCGAGATGCCGGCACAGAACTTCCCGGCCAGCACCGCCGCCAGCATCAGGGCGACGGACAGAGGACTGAGGATCGCGCCCGTCGTGGCCGCGGAGTACCCGAGCACGACCTGGAGGAAGAGGGACATGACGAAGAAGACGCCCAGCATCACGAAGGCCAGCAGGAGAGCCGCGGTGTTGCCGGCACTGAAGTTCGCGTCGCGCAGCAGTCCCAGGTCGAGAAGGGGCGCTGTCGCGCGTCGCTCAACGAGCAGGAAGCAGACGAGCAGGGCGGCGCCGGCGGCGAAGAGGCCCAGGATCGTGGCCGACGTCCATCCATACTGCTGTCCCTGGATGACGGCGAAGGTGATGCAGAAGAGGGCGGCGGAGAGAAGGCCGACTCCGGGAAGGTCCAGCGAGTCGGCGGCCTTCGTGTCGCGGGACTCCGGCACGGCCCGCCAGACGAGGAGCGCACACACCACGGCCACAGGGAGATTGACCACGAAGATCCAGCGCCAGCTCACGGCGTCCACGATGACGCCGCTCAGGATCGGTCCGGCCGCGGCCGAGAGGCCGTACATCGCGCTCCAGGCGCCGAGCGCGCCGGCGCGCTTCTCCGGCGGGTAGGTCGCCGAGATGATCGAGAGTGTCTGCGGCACCATCATCGCGGCGCCCAGGCCCTGGACGAAACGGAAGCCGATCAGCCACGCGATGCCCGGCGCAAGGGCGCAGGCCAGGGAGCCGGTCATGAACACGACGAGGCCCACGGCGAACAGCTTGCGCCTGCCGTGTTGGTCACCGATGCGGCCCATGACGACGAGCGTCATGGCGAGGGTCAGCTCGAACGCGTTCACGACCCACTCCGCCTGCGAGACTCCCGTCCCAAGGCCGCGCATGATGTGGGGCACGGCGATGTTGGTCAGCGTGAGGTCGAACAGCACCATGAAGACGCCGAGGCACGAGGCCGCCAGGACGAGGCTCCGGCGTACCCCGGCGGATGCGGTGGAGTCCGGCGGCGTGGACATGGTCCTCCTCTGCTCGATGCGGCGGGGGCCGTTTTCGCGCCGCCGCCGGGTTGCTCGCCTAGATTCATCGACGGCGGGCGCCGCAATCTTGAAATCGCGGTCGCGTGGCCACGCCGGGGACGCCATGAAGGACTCTGATCGCCCCTCGGGTGACCATCCTCGCGCCCGGCGTCCGCCGGCATCACGACTGAGGTCTCCGAGTCCGGGGTGTGGGCCTGCCGCGTCGGCGTCTGACGGCGGCGCGCCGGGTGTAAGCTTCCCGGCACGAGCTGCCCACGATGATCGCCGTTGTGCACATCCGCACCTCCTGTCGTCCCCGCGCCGAAGGCGAGCCACAGGCATGATCACCTCCGGCAGCAGGCTCCTCGTGATCTGGAACTCCCACTCCGGCGGCGGCGGGTTCAAGCGCGACGAGCCGCTCATCGTCGACGCTCTCCGCGGACTAGGGTACGACGTCGAGGAGCGGCCCACGCAGGGCCCCGGCGACGCCAAGCGCCTCGCCCGCGAAGGGGTCGACCAGGGGTTCGACATCGTCTGCGCTCTGGGTGGCGACGGCACCGTCAACGAGACCATCAACGGCCTCGCGGGGAGCGGCGTGCCGCTGGCCATCATCCCGACCGGCACGGTCAACGTGCTGGCCATGGAGCTCGGCATCCCGCTCGACCCGCCGGACGCGGTGCGCCTCCTCGACACCGGGACGCTCTCGTTCATCGACCTCGGTCTCGCCGGCGACCGCTACTTCGCGCTGATGGCGGGGGTGGGTATGGACGCGGCCGTCGTCGCCTCGCTCAACCCCGTGATGAAGAAGGCGTTCAAGGAGGCGGCCTTCGCTGTGCAGGGCCTGGCGACGTACCTCACCAAGGACGAGCCGCTCATCCGCGTCACGTGTGAGGAGCGCACCGTGGAGGGCTACTTCGCCGTCTTCGGGAACGCCTCCAACTACGGCGGCGGCTTCGGCATCACGCCGCTGGCGGACATGCGCGACGGCCTCCTCGACGTCTGCGTTCTCAAGGACAAGTCGCTTCTCAGCACCGTCTGGTACTGGACCGCCGCCCTCATCAATGCCCACATCAAGCACCCGAAGGTCGAGTACTTTCGCACCGAGTCGGCCGAGATCGCCACCGTCGAGGAGGGCAAGCAGGTCCTCGTGCAGACCGACGGCGAAGTCGCCGGCAGTCTGCCGCTGACGTGCAGCATCGTCCCGCACTCCCTGCGCGTCGTCGTGCCGCTCACGCTCTGACGCCCCCGTCTGACGCTCGCCCCTCACGAGGAGGAACGCCCGCATGATCCCTCGCATCCAGCCCCCGCCTGACAGCGAGATCGAGGCCATCCACGCCGCCAGTCTGCGCGTCCTGGAGGAGGTCGGCGTGGTCTTCCCCGACCGCGAGGCGCGGGAACTGCTCGCCGCCGCGGGCGCGGACGTCCACGCAGACAGCGCCCTGGTCAAGTTCCCGGCTCGCCTCATCGAGGAGGCGCTCACGTCGGCGCCGCGCGACGTCCTGCTCGCCGGCAGGGACCCCGCGCACGACGTGCGCTGCGACGGAGCGGACACGTTCCTCACGCTGGACGGCACCGGCGCGTACACGCTTGACCACCACAGCGGCGTGCGCCGCGCCTCGACCTTGCAGGATCTCGCCGACGCCTGCCGCGTCGCCGATGCCGCGCCCGAGGTGGGAGTGGTCTGGAACATCGTCAGCGCCTCGGACGCCGCGCCGGCGACGCAGGTCGTGGAGGAGCTGGCCGTCTGCGTGCGCAACACGTCCAAGCACATCCAGGGCGAGGTCCAGAGAGTCGTCGAGGTGCCCTTCGTGATGGAGATCCTGGCGGCGGCCGCGCAGGGCGGTCGCTGGGACCCGGAGCGGCCGTTCTTCTCGATCGTCTACTGCCCCGTCCCACCGCTCCAGCACGAGCCCGAGATGCTGGCCGCCGCCGTCGCCCTGGCGCGCCAGGGCGTGCCGATGTGCGTCTACTCCATGGGCCTCACCGGAGCGACGGCGCCGGTCACGCTCGCCGGCGCAGCGATGCAGGCCAACGCCGAGATCCTGAGCTCCATCGTGCTCTTCCAGCTGGTGCGCCCGGGGTTGCCCTGCATCTACGTGGCCGACACCGGCGTGCTCGACATGCGCGCCGGGATCTACGCCGCGGCGCCGCCGGAGTCGATCCTGCTCACGCAGGCCATGGTCGGGCTCGCCCGACGGTACGACCTTCCGGTGATGGCGACGGGCCTCACCGGCGACGCCAACGAAGCGACGATGATGAGCGGCGTCGACGCCGGGCTCACGGCGCTCGCCTCGATGCTCATGGGACCCGACCTGCTGGTGGGCGCCGGCATGCTCGGCGGCGCCCAGATGCTCTCGCTGCCCAAGATCCTGCTCGACTGCGAGATCTTTCGCGAATGCCGTCGCGTGCGCGCCGGGATGATCGTCGACGACGCGCACCTGATGACCGGCGTCGTCGCCGAGGTGGGACCCGGGGGGCACTTCCTCAAGGCGCGGCAGACGCGCCAGTACATGCGCTCGGGCGAGCTTTACCTGCCGGAGCTCATGCTGCGTGAGCCGTACGAAGCCTGGCGGGACGGCAAGCAGGCCGAGGTCGGCCGTGCCGTCGCGGCGGTTGAGCGGATCCTTGCCACGCACCGCGTGGAGCCGCTGCCGCCCGGCGCGGACGCGAGGATCGCGGACGTCGTGGCGGCCGCCGGTCGCGAGCTGGGCGGCCGCTGAGCTAGAGGCCCATCACGTGCGCCAGCGAACGCAGGCGCTCGGCGTATTCCTTGGTCGCCTTGGCGTCGCGCTCACCCAGCTCCTGTGGGGTCGCGACGGGGACGATCTTGAAGGCCGGATTGTCGAAGACGCGCAGCTCGAGCGAGTCGTCCTTCTTGTAGGGAAGGTCGCGAAAGAGCCTGCCCAGCAGGTAACGCGACGTTTCCTCGCCGATCGCGAGCACGTAGTGCGGTGTGGTGATCGTGAGCTCCCTCGAGAGGAACGCGAAGCAGTTGTCGAGCTCCTCAGCCTTGGGCGGGCGCTGGTCGCAGGCGCTGCGCGGCACGCACTTCATGAGCGTCGTCGCGTAGACCTGGTCGGCGCGGCCGGTCAGCGCCGGCATGAACCGCGCGAGCCCGTCGACGGCGGTGGAGCCCGCCGCCCGGCCCTGTTCTTCGTCGGCCGGGTCGGGGCTGAGGGAGACGACCATCACCGCGCAGTGCGGGTGGCCGCCGCCGGGGACGGCGCGGAGACGGCAGGCGACGAGCTCGTCGCAACGGGTGCACTCGCCGACGCTCCGCGCCAGCACGTCCAGTTGTTCGATCGCGTCTTCCATGAGCGTTCCCTTCTGTCGGTGGCCGGGCGGCGGTGAGAGACGGTCCGCCCGGCCTCAGGCACCTGAGGTGTTGAGGCGATATTCGCAGGTGAGGGCGTCCGGCGTGCCGACCAGCGCGAGCATGATCTCCTCGCCGAAGGGCGCCAGGACGATGTTGAGCTCGTCGAACTCGAGAGTGATGTACTTGGCCTCTCCTTGGTTCAGCTCCGCGGCGAGGCGGCGGCCCAGGTCGATGGCGCCGGCGACGTGCGCGGCCACGGCGTCGACGGCGAACCCCGGGTCGGCGTCGGCCGCGACCACGAAGCCGTCGCGCGAGATCAGCACCGCTGCGAGGATACCGGGCGTCTCGCGGTACGGGGAGAGCCGGGCTCCGAGCGAATCAGCATGGTCGTTCACGGCGCCTCCAAGGCGGCTTCGAGTGACGTGCGCAGGGCGGCGGCGAACGCCGCCGCCGCAGGTTCGCCCACGAACACGCGGACCAGCCCATCGGCGGATCCGGCGAGTTCGCTGAGGAAGACGCTGGTACGGGGGAGGGGGGCGCCGGCCGCGTCCGGCAGGGCGCCGTCCATCGGCAGCTGGATCAACGTGTCCCCGCTGAGGAAGAGCTGGCTCATCTCGCGCCCCGAGAGCCGCACCTGCACGCGCACGGCGACACCCTGCGAGACGCGCTCCTTGACGATGTCGATCTCCACAGCCGAAGAGTAGCGATGCCGGTCGAGGGTGGCAAGGTGCGCTGGGTGGAAGGTGGCAAGACGCGGCCCGCGAAGGGCCGCCGCGTCACTGGGCCGCGGCGAGTGGCAGCGGCACGGCGGCGGGCGTGCGATCCGCCGCGGGCGGCAGAGCATCGGCGCGCGCCGCTTCGAGCAGGTCGTCGAGCCGGCGGACCGTCGGGAACGACGCGGCGCCGGCGGCCAGCGTCTGCCGGCGCCCGCCGATCAGGCTCGCGCTCACGTCGTGCGCTACGCCGTCGGCAAGCGCGTGCGCCTCCGCGAGCGTGAGACCGGGAAGCACCAGCACGAACGAGTCGGCACGCACGCGGAACGCGCGGTCATCCCTGGTCAGGCGTCGCTCGACGCGGCGGGCGACGCCCTTGACCAGCTGCTCGGTGCGGTTGGGCCCAAGGAAGTTGCGGCAGTCCTCGAAGTGCTGGAGCCGCAGGAACACGACGCTGAGCGGGCGGTGCTCCTGGAGCGCCGCCCGGGTGCTCGCGTCGAGCCAGCTCTCGAGGCGGGCGCCAGTGTGGAAGCCGGTCGTGTCGTCGACACTCACGGGACGCCGGACGCGCGGCGTCGCCCGTTGGAGCTTGGTGGCCGCCACCCATCCTCCGGCGACGAGCACGAGGACTTTGGCGACGCCGCCGATGCGACTGCTTCCGAGAGTCGGATCCGCGATCGCCAGGACCAGCAGCAGGAGCAGCGAGGGGGCGAGGAGGTACGGCCATTCGCGCCGCGGCGTCCCCGCCAGCTGGCCCATCGCGAGGATCGGGATGGCGCCCAGCAACCAGCTGTCGGCGCCTCCGGACAGCGCCAGCGTGCAGCCGAGGACCAGCCAGTCGACCACGGCGAAGGTGTGCGAGAAGTCGCCGCTGCGCACCTTCGCCGCACGCACCGAGTAGAGGCCGAGGAGAACGCCTGCCAGGGCTACGCCCGCGGAAGAGCGGTGCCCGAGCGCGAGCGCGACGAAGAAGACGACGGCGAAGAAGAGGGTGCGGAAGCGACCTCGCAGAAGGGCCGGGCTGCGGCGTCTGCGAGGCGGACGACTCACGTGGGCGTCGCCCGTATCCTGCGTGGCGTTATGGGCACCTGTTGCATGCAGGGACTATTCTCGCCCATCGCGGTCAATCCTTCAAGGTCAAGTCAAGGGTTGAGGTTCGCAGTCTGCCGCCTGATCGCCTCTGCCCCCCGGCGGCCGGAGTCCAGGGCGGCGTGCCGCAGGCGCCAAGCTGAGCTGGTGGGCAGGCCCGGGTGGGCTATAATCGGTGCCCCGTGGAACGCACCGTCTTCTTTTCCGGCAACGAAGCCATCGCCCACGGCGCCGTGCGCGCCGGGGCCGGGTTCGCCTGCGGCTATCCGGGCACGCCATCCACCGAGATCCTCGAGACAGCTGCGCGCCTCGGGGGCATCCACGCCGAGTGGTGTATCAACGAGAAGGTAGCCCTGGAGACCGCAGTGGGAGCTTCTCTGGCCGGCGTCCGCAGTATCGTGACCATGAAGCACGTCGGTCTCAACGTCGCCGCGGACCCGTTCATGACCCTGTCGCTCACCGGCGTCAACGCCGGCCTCGTCGTCGTCTCTGCCGACGATCCCGGCATGCACTCGTCGCAGAACGAGCAGGACAACCGCAACTACGCGCGCTTCGCCAAGATCCCCATGCTCGAGCCCTCGGACAGCCAGGAGGCCTACGACTTCCTCGCCGAGGCGTTCGCCCTGTCGGAGGAGTTCGATACGCCCGTGCTGCTGCGCACCACCACGCGGGTCTCGCACGGCCGCGGCCGCGTCGTCCCGAGGGTGCCGGTGCCACTCGAGCCGCGCGAGTACGCGCGCGACATCTCCAAGTACGTCATGGTGCCCCAGTACGCGCGCGTCCGTAACCGGCTCGTGCTCGAGCGCCTGCAGGCGCTCCGCCGGCGCTCCGAAAGGTCGCCGCTTAACGTGCTGGAGGCCGGCACGGCGGATCTCGGCATCATCGCCTCGGGCGTGGCGTACACGTACGCGCGCGAGGCGTTCCCCAAGGCGTGGTCGCTCAAGCTCGGCATGTCCAACCCGCTGCCCTACGCCAAGATCGCGCGGCTCTACGAGCAGGTCTCGCGCGTCGCCGTCGTGGAGGAGCTGGACCCGTTCATCGAGGAGCAGGTGCGCGCCCTCGGCCTGCCGGTGATCGGCAAAGAGGCCATCCCGGCCGACGGTGAGCTCGACCAGGACGTCGTGTTCCGCGCCCTGGAGCCGTTCGTCACGCTCAGGGCGCCGCGCCGCCGGCGGCCGGTGTTCCCTCCGGCGCCCCACATCACCGCTCCGCTCGAGCCGCCCGCCGGCCTCCCGGTGCGTCCGCCCGTTCTGTGCCCCGGCTGCACGCATCGCTCCGTGTACATCGCCATGCGCCGCCACAAGCTTGCGCCGATGGGTGACATCGGCTGCTACACGCTCGGCGCCCTGCCGCCGCTGCTGGCGCTCGACAGCTGCCTCTGTATGGGCTCGAGCATCGGGATGATGGCCGGTTTCAACAAGGCCCTCGGGCGCAAAGGCGCAGCCGCCGTCATCGGTGACTCGACCTTCTTCCACTCCGGGATCACGGCGCTCATCGACGCGTACTACAACGAGGCGCCCGGCCTCGTGATGGTGCTCGACAACCGCACTACAGCCATGACCGGTCACCAGGGGCACCCCGGCACCGGCGTGAGACCAGACCGCACGCAGGGGCCGGCCGTCGACGTCCAGAGGCTCTGCGAGGGCATCGGCGTGCGCTGCGCCACCGTGGACGCCAACGACTACGGCGCGCTGGATGCGGCGATCAGGGCGGAGGTCGACGCCCCGGGTCTGGGCGTCATCGTCGCGCTGGCCCCGTGCGTGCTGACCACGCGCGAGAGGGCGGGCGAGATCGTCGTCGACGAGGAGCGCTGCAACCTCTGCGGCTTGTGCATCGACATCGGCTGCCCGGCGATCGCGCCCCCGGCGACGGCCGTTGAGATCACCGACGCCTGCACGGGCTGCGCCCTGTGCGTCGAGGTCTGCCGGCGGGGCGCTCTCGTCTGCACCGGCATCGAGGACGGCGCGTGAGCGTCACGACGACCGTCTCGCTCGTCGGCGTCGGTGGGCAGGGCATCCTGCTCGCGGCCGCCATCCTCGCGGAGACCGCTGCCGCGGAAGGGCTCGATGTGAAGGCCAGCGAGGTCAAGGGGATGGCGCAGCGCGGCGGCAGCGTGCTGAGCACGGTGCGCTTCGGCTCCAAGGTGTGGTCGCCGGTCGCGCGACACGCCGATCTGGTGGTCGCGACCGAGGCCCTCGAGGGTCGCCGCGCGCTCGCCATGCTCACTCCGCGCGGCACGCTGGTCTGCGCCGTGACCACGCGCATCGTCCCCGGCAGCGTGCTCCGTCGCGAAGACGAGTACCCGGATGACCTGGCCGCGGCCGCGGCGGCCGGCGGCGTGCGCCTGCTCGCCGTCGACGCGGAAGGGCTGGCGCGCGAGGCCGGCACACTGCGCGCTGTCAACGTGGCGCTTCTGGGCGCCGCCAGCACCGCGCTGCCGTTCACGCAGGAGTCCTGGCGGCGTGGCCTCGCGGCGGCCGTGCCCGCGAAGATACTGGAAGTCAACGAGCGGGCCTTCGCGCTGGGGCGCGAGTCCGTCGGCGAGGAGGACGAGAAGTGAAGGTCACGCAACTCACGGTGTTTCTCGAGAACCGCAGCGGGCGGCTGGCGGAGGTCGCCGACCTGCTCGGCCAGGAAGGCATCAACATCCGCGGGTTCTCGACCACGGAGGCGGCCGAGTACGGGATCGTGCGCCTCATCGTCGCCGAACCCGAACGCGCCCGTCAGGTCCTGCACGACGGCGGGTTCACGACGCACATCTCCTCCGTCATCTGTGTGAAGGTGCCGGATCAGCCGGGCGGCCTCGCCCAGGTTCTCGACCAGCTCGCCGAAGCCGGCGTGTCGATCGACTACCTCTACAGCATCTCGTTCTGGAACATCTGCTTCGCGGTGAAGGACGTCGACCGCGCCGTCGAGCTGCTCAAGGACAGGGTCACGCTGCTGTCCGACGAGGAGGTGCGGGCGCTGTGAGCGATCTCCGCGAAGAGCATCTGACCGAGGACGCCGCCGGCGGGCTGTACTGGCAGCCGGCGGCCGAGACCATGCCGACGGCGCAGTTGGGCGAGCTCCAGATGGAGCGCCTGCGCGCGACGCTGCGCAACGCCTACGACAACATCCCTTTCTACCGCCGGAAGCTGGACGAAGCCGGCGTCTCGCCGGACGGCGTGAGTTGCCACGGCGACGTCGCCGATCTGCCCTTCACCACGAAGATCGACCTGCGCGACCACTACCCGTTCGGCATGTTCGCGCGACCACGCGATCAGATCGTGCGTGTGCACGCCTCGTCCGGCACCACCGGCAATCCGACGACGGTGGGCTACACGCGCGCCGACATCGACACCTGGGGCGACCTGATCGCGCGCACGCTGGCCGCCGGCGGCGTCCGGCCCGGCGACCTGCTGCAGAACGCCTACGGCTACGGGCTCTTCACCGGCGGGCTCGGCCTGCACTTCGGCGCGGAGCACCTCGGCTGCACCGTCGTGCCGATCTCGGGCGGCAACACGGAGCGGCAGCTGAAGATCATGCGCGACTTCGGCGCCACCGCGCTCGCCTGCACGCCGTCGTACGCGATGTACCTCGGCGACGCTGCGCGCGACCGCGGTCTGCGCCCCGAGGACCTGCCGATCCGCGTCGGCTTCCACGGCGCCGAGCCGTGGACCAACGAGCTGCGTCTGCAGATCGAAGCCGCCCTCGGCATCGAGGCCCTCGACATCTACGGGCTCTCCGAGATGGGCGGCCCGGGCGTCGCCTTCGAGTGTCTCTGCAAGTCCGGCATGCACATCAACGAGGACCACTACATGGCCGAGGTCATCGACCCGGAGACGCTGCGGCCGCTGCCGGAGGGCGAGGTCGGGGAGCTCGTCTTCACGACGCTGTCCCGTCAGGCCCAGCCGCTGATCCGCTATCGCACGCGCGATCTCTGCAGTCTCACGTCCGAGCCTTGCGCCTGCGGCCGTACCTCGGCGCGCATGAGCAAGCCGATCGGGCGCAGCGACGACATGCTGATCATCCGCGGCGTCAACGTCTTCCCCAGCCAGATCGAGGAAGTCCTGATGAGCATCCCGGAGATCGAGCCGCACTACCAGATCGTGGTAGACCGCAAGGGCTATCTCGACATCATCGAGGTGTGGGTCGAGGTCGGCGAGGACATCTTCGCCGAGACGATGGGCGACCTCGAGCGTTTCCAGCGCGGCGTCCAGGCGCAGATCTACAACGTGCTCAACATCCAGGTCGCGGTCAAGCTCAAGGAGCCCAAGGCGATCCAGCGCTCCGAGGGCAAGGCCGTGCGCGTGGTCGACAAGCGCAAGGCGCTCTGAGGTCGGCACAGGGCGACGCGCTATGATGAGGATGTGAGTCCTCCTGATCCAGCACTCCGGCCGCTCCGCGGCCTGATCGTCGACCTCTCCGGCCAGACCTTCCACCTGGAAGAGCTGCCGGTCGAGGTGGCGCGCGCCTTCCTCGGCGGACGGGGGCTCGGCGCCTACATCGCGCTGCGCGAGCGGCTGTACGAAGTGGAGCCGCTGTCGGCGCAGAACCTGCTCGTCTTCGCGCCGGGCCCGCTGACGGGCACCGGCGCTCCGGCGAGCGGCCGCTACAGCGTCACCAGCCGCTCGCCGCTCACGCGGACCGTGTTCGACGGCAACTCCGGCGGCAACTGGGGCAATGCCCTGCGCCGCCTCGGCTACGACTACCTCGTGGCCGGCGGCGCGCTCGACGCGCCAGGCTACGTCGAGGTCACGGCCGGCGGCGTCCACTTCCACGACGCCGCCGGCCTCTGGGGCCTCGACGTCCCGTCGTCGCTCGCCCGTCTCAAGGAGCTCCAGCCGGGCCGATGACCGCCGATTC
>Ga0209697_10001984_pt1 | contig 30228 bp, 23 predicted proteins | sample AliMusrvi5mmetaG_FD_184115 | JGI IMG/M metagenome (GOLD analysis project Ga0209697, IMG submission 184115) | Freshwater lake bacterial and archeal communities from Alinen Mustajarvi, Finland, to study Microbial Dark Matter (Phase II) - Alinen... | ecosystem: Environmental > Aquatic > Freshwater... | reverse complement strand
TCCGCGCCGGTTGAGGAATCGAGTATTTGGCACACGAGCCTATCCCTGCATTTTTGTGCCCTTTTGTCTAGCCCTATTTGAAATATCGCAAAATCAAGGCTTGGCGCGGTTCAAACCAAACGCCCTACCCTGCAAGGATGCCGGATTATTAAGAGTTTCATTTTCTGTGATTCCCCCTAATCTGATGCCAGTTCCAGCCGGATAATAGCCGGACCATCCATCCTATACGCCCATGCAACAAGCACCTTCAATCGGTAGCACGATCACCTTCGACCATCCGAAGCTGAATATTTCCCCGCGTTTGCTAATCATCGCTCCTTTGGCCATCTTCATCCTCATCGGGGTTATCTCGTCTTACTTCACCGTGGCTCCAGAGGCCGTGGCCGTGGTCCAGCACTTCGGCAAGTATGAATACACTGCCGGGCCGGGCCTGCACTTCAAACTTCCTTACGGTATCGATTCCGCAACCATCGTCCCGACCCGCCGCCAGCTCAAACTTGAGTTCGGATACGGCACGCCCAACGTCACCAATCCGGACCAAGTCGGCACGGAGCCTGACAAAGAGCGCGACATGGTCACCGGAGATCTCAACGCTGCAAATGTCGAGTGGATCCTGCAATACAGCATCACCGACCCGAAACAATATCTCTTCCGCATGCGCAGTCCTGGCTCCACCCTGCGCGATTTAACGGAAGGTGTGATGTGTGAGGTCATAGGCGACCGCACCGTGGATGAAGTCCTCACGATCGGTCGTGCAGGGATCGAGGTGGATTCGCTGAATCGGCTATCCCAGATCCTCAAGCACCTCGACATGGGAATAACTGTAGAGCAGATCCAACTGATGAACGTGCATCCGCCGGGGCCGGTGCAAAGTTCCTTCGACGAAGTGAACCGTGCCCAACAGGAGCGTGCGACACAGGTCAACGAGGCCAATGGTGAATACAACCGTGTCATTCCCAAGGCCAAGGGTCTGGCAGCGCAGCGGATCTCCGCCGCTGAAGGTTATGCCGTGCAGCGCGTCAATGAGGCGGAGGGAGACGTTACCCGCTTCAAGCAACAACTCGCCCAATATGAGAAGGCACCTGCCATCACCAAACAACGCCTCTATCTGGAAACCATGAATGAGGTGCTGCCCAAGCTAGGCCCCAAGATCATCATGGACGAGGACGCCAAACAGTTCCTGCCATTCATGAACCTGAACAAGTGAATCCAACAAGATCATTCCCATGAAAACGATACTCACTCTGATGGTTCTTGCGGCCGCCATTATCATCATTTCCAGCAGTGCCTATACCGTGGACCAGACGGAACAGGTCTTCATCACAGAATTCGGCAAACCCGTGGGTTCTCCGATTAACGCCGATCCTGACAAGAACGAAGCCGGCTTGCATTTCAAGGTGCCCTTCATCCAACAGGTCAACCGCTTCGAGAAACGCATCCTCCAGTGGAACGGCCCAGCCACCGAGATGCCTACGCGGGACAAGCTCTACATCACTGTGGATAACTTCGCCCGTTGGCGCATCTCCGACCCGAAAACGTATTATGAGAATCTCCGTGACGAACGCACTGCGCTTTCCCGCCTCGACAACATCATCGGTGGAGAAACCCGCAACATCGTCGCTGCCCACGACCTCATCGAGGTGATCCGCAGTGAAAAGGACCGCAAGCCGGACCGTGATGAAACTCTCGTCGCGGCCAACTCCACTCTTGGCGAACTGCCGCCCATCCAATTCGGACGCAGCTCGCTGAACGACCAGATCCTCAAAGCAGCCCAACCCAGGGTCCGCCCATGGGGCATCGAGTTGCTGGACGTGCGATTCAAACGCATCAACTACAAAGCCGGCGTCATCGGGAAAATCTATGCGCGCATGGCTTCCGAGCGCATGCAGATCGCCGACCGCTTCCGCTCAGAAGGTGCGGGCGAAGCCGCCAAGATCCTAGGCAACAAAGATCGTGACCTGCTGGCAATCGAATCCGGCGCCTACCGCACCGAACAGGAAATCAAGGGCAAGGCTGACGCTCAGGCCACCGGCATCTATGCGGCTGCTTACAACTCCAGCCCCTCCGCTGCGGATTTCTATCAGTTCACTAAAACCCTGGAGACCTATCAGAAATCCCTCGGCAAGGACAGCACCGTGATCCTGACGTCGGACAGTGACCTGTTCCGGCTCTTCAAGCACATCGACAAGCCTGCAGCTCCCACAAATCCCAAGTGACACTTTAGCGTGCCAAGGGTCTTTCAACAACACATCACACAGCTCGCGGGTAAGACATCATGGATGCGGCGAGTGATTCATTCATCCGGTATTTAGCGACTGAGCGCGGGTTATCCCGGGCCTATCAGCTATCCGTGCGCCAGACACTGGACGCGCTCACCAAGTGGATGACGCAGACACGCAAGCCGCTGGCGGATATCGGCACGGAGGAACTCGCCACGTTCCTGAGCCTGCGCAAGAACGAAGGGCTTTCTGCCGCCTCGCTGCGCATCACCACGGTGCACCTGAAGGTATTTTTCCGCTGGCTGGTGTCCAGAGACAAGCTGGAGATGGACCCGGCGGAGCCCTTGTCCGCCCCGCGGCCGGATCAAACGCTGCCGGAAACCCTGCACGCACAGGAAGTGGGGAAATTATTAGAATCGATTGACACCACCGCGCGCCTCGGCCGACGGGACCGCGCCATCCTCGAGTTGTTTTACTCCTCCGGCCTGCGGCTCTCCGAGTTGTGCTCCCTGCGCTTGGAGCGGCTGGATGCGGATGAGGGTTTCCTGCGCGTCACTGGCAAGGGCAACAAGACGCGTGTGGTACGGGTGGGCTCAAAGGCGCTGGCGGCAATTGCGGATTTTCTAACTAATGAACGCCCGCAGCTTGTGGGCAGGCGCAGCACATCCCATCTTTTTCTCAGTGTGCGCGGCACAGCACTCTCACCGGACCGTGTGCGCCAGATCGTAAAACGCCGTGCACAACTCGCGGGCATAAACCAGAGCATTCATCCGCACCTGCTGCGCCATTCCTTCGCCACACATCTGTTGGAAGGTGGCGCGGATCTGAGGGTGATTCAGGAATTGTTAGGTCATGCTGACATTTCCACCACCCAGATTTATACCCATGTGGACAGGCAGCGCCTCAAGTCCATCCACAAACAATTCCACCCGCGCGGGTGATGTGGTTTTCTATCAGCGAAATGGCTTGGTCTCAATGGGCGAGTCTCCAGGCTGCGGTGCGGCTGGAGCGGGCTTGGCCTTTTCAGGAGGAGCTGGGGGGGCAGTCGGATCCGGGGCCGGGATAGCCTGTGGAGGCGGGGCTTCGGTAGAATCGTCGTGGCGCAAGGCCTGGAATAGCAGATTGTAATTGTGATGCAGGGCAGCGGGGTAGGAGACGCGTCCGGGTTCCACGATGTTTTCGCGCAGCAGCTTGGCTGAGAGGTTGGCCACCAGATCCGTACCCACCTGCACGGCGGTGTGCTTGGTTCCCATCAGTTCATTGCCAGCCTCGTTGCCGCCCAGAATCATGTCGCTGGCAATAGATACCCCTTGGAAGGCAATCGTGGAACGTGCGGAAACAATGGCCCCTTTTGGGCTCACTGTGACTTCTAGTACCGCATGATCGTCAGAAGACATCCAATTGCGCACGTGATCGATGCGCAGGGAAACAAAAATCCCGCCTTCGGGCGTGGGGGTGATTTCGGGTCTGTAAGTGCGGTAGACTGCCCCTGAAAGCGGGTATTCCGCAGCTTTTTTATCTTTTTTAGTCCAGCCACCAAGGCTGTTGCCAAAAACATCCTCATCCACCCGTACCGACCCTGCGGCCAAACCCACCATGGAAGCCGCTAAAAAAACCCAGCAAAAAAACCGTTTCATAATCCTCAAGACGATAGTCCGCCGTATTATACTCCATTGAGCCGGCAATTATTCAATAATTTCGGGGGGGCGGCAGGTTAAAACTCCCGAAAAGCCTCCGGCTGGCGTGATCTTATCTGCCGCCCCCTTGCAGATCAATGAAAAAACCCAAACCCTTGCAGGAGCCCCTAATAATCGTCTTGATCATTAACAACCAACTTGTTACAAAGTTTTTTGGGGGATTGAGTCGCAACAGAAAACTCCCGATTTCTATCCCCGGAGACCTTGTTTTTAAAAGGTTTTGGGAAAATCTTCTTCCCACTGAGTTTTTTTTTGACAGGGGGGTCCACTTTGTTATGGTCCGCCCGCTCTTCCCCAAAACCAGTCAGGGGTGCCGCGTCCAGTCCCACAAGGACGGGTCGCGGTGTTTTTGTCGGGTAGAAGGAGGGGTGACATACACATCGCTCGCGTAGCTCAGGGGTAGAGCGCATCCTTGGTAAGGATGAGGTCGGGGGTTCAATTCCCCCCGCGAGCTCCAGGGCGATCCGAAATCATCTCATCTCAATCAGTCTCAAGCAGAACAACAACCACCATGGCTAAGGAATCATTCAAGCGCAATAAGCCGCACGTCAATATCGGAACCATCGGTCACGTCGACCATGGTAAAACTACCCTCACGGCAGCTATCACAACGACTCTCGCGGAAAAGGGCCTCGCCCAAGTGAAAAGCTACGCGGATATCGATGCGGCCCCCGAAGAACGCGAGCGTGGCATCACCATCAACACCGCACACGTCGAATACGAGACCACCAAGCGTCACTATGCACACGTGGATTGCCCCGGTCACGCCGACTACGTCAAAAACATGATCACTGGAGCCGCCCAGATGGACGGAGGAATCTTGGTGGTTTCTGCTGCGGATGGCCCGATGCCCCAAACCCGTGAGCACATCCTTCTGGCCCGCCAAGTCGGTGTCCCCGCTCTCGTGGTGTTTATGAACAAGGTGGACCTTGTGGACGACGCCGAACTCCTTGAGCTCGTTGAAATGGAAGTGCGCGATCTTCTTTCCTACTACGAATTCCCGGGTGATGAGATCCCGATCGTGATGGGTTCCGCCAAGGCTGCTCTCGAAGGCGACGTGGCTCAGAAGGAAAACATTATGAAACTCATGGATGCCGTGGATTCCTACATCCCCGAACCTGAGCGCCCGATCGACAAAACTTTCCTCATGCCTGTGGAAGACGTGTTCTCCATTGAAGGTCGCGGCACGGTCTGTACCGGCCGGGTGGAGCGTGGTATTGTCAAGAAGATGGAAGAAGTCGAAATCGTGGGTATTCGCGACACGCAGAAGACCACCGTCACCGACATCGAAATGTTCCGCAAGTTGCTCGACGAAGGTCGTGCAGGTGACAACGTGGGTCTGCTTCTCCGCGGCCTCAAGAAGACGGACGTTGAGCGCGGCCAGGTCGTTGCCAAGGTAGGTACCGTGAAGGGCCACAAGAACTTCAAGTCTGAGATTTACGTGCTTTCCAAGGAGGAAGGCGGTCGTCACACCCCGTTCTTCTCGAACTACCGTCCCCAGTTCTATTTCCGTACCACTGACGTGACCGGCAGCATCAAGCTTCCTGACGGCGTGGAAATGGTGATGCCAGGTGACAACATCAGCCTCACCGTTGAACTGATCACCCCAATCGCCATGGAACCGACGATGCGCTTCGCCATCCGCGAAGGCGGTCGCACGGTAGGGGCTGGTCGCGTGGGTGAAATCCTCGACTAACCCCTTGCGAAGAGGCTCTGGATTCCGGTTCATCTAAGGGACTGGAATACGGACGCTGGAATTTCGGGGTATCTCGCGTAAAGCGGGGTGCCCTCAATTCGCCTCAAAACGGCAGTAGTTCAATTGGTAGAGCATCGGTCTCCAAAACCGAGTGTTGGGGGTTCGAGTCCCTCCTGCCGTGCCATTCATATATCCAGTTCCCAACCCACCGCACCATGTTTTCAAAAGTCTTGACATTTCTGAGCGAAGTCAAAGCCGAGCTCCATAAAGCGAGCTGGCCTTGGGAATCCGATCCAAAAATCAAGGGTTTAAAAAAATACAAGGAACTCGTGGATTCGACCGTTGTGGTTCTGATCGCGGTGATCCTGTTGGCTGCATTTGTGCAATTTTGGGACTTCTTCCTCATGAAGATAGTGTCAACTTTGACCAATCTCTACCGTGGTCAGTGACCGTCACTACTCTCCTTTCATCCTTTCCCCAGACCGACCTTCCATGTCAGATCCCCAACCATTCCGCGACCAGTGGTATGTCGTCCAAGTGCTCTCCGGGCAGGAGGGCAAGGTGCGTGATAGGATACAGCGCAACGCGGAAGCGGAGGATATGACAGATTACATCCGCGAGGTGCTCGTCCCTACCGAAATGGTTTCCGAGATCCGCCGCGGCAAAAAGACCGAAACCAAGAAGAAATTCTTCCCCGGCTACATCATCGTCAACATGTACCTCTCCACAGAGGATGGGCAACTTGTTGAGAAGACCTGGTTTTTTATCAAGGAACTGGACGGAGTGATTGGCTTCGCCGGCACCAAAGACCGTCCTACCCCGATGCGCCAGCGCGAGGTGGATGCCATGCTCTCCCAGATCAAGGAACGGGAGGAAAGCGTGCGTCCTGCCATCAGTTTCGAGGTCGGAGACACGGTAAAAGTCGCGGACGGACCATTCCAAAGCCAGAACGGTATCGTCGAAGAAATCGACCCCGAGCGTGGCAAACTTCGCGTATCGGTCACCATTTTCGGCCGCAGCACCCCTGTCGAACTCGAATACTGGCAAGTCGAACGCGCGTGATTTGTCTGGACCTGCACCTCTGAATTTTCAATCACCCCTCTCCCGAACGTAACACAGCACTCATTATGGCCAAGGAAGTCGTCAAAATTATCAAGCTCCAGATCAACGCCGGAGCTGCCAACCCATCCCCGCCTGTCGGCCCGGCCCTCGGCCAAGCTGGCGTAAACATCATGGCATTCTGCAAGGAATTCAATGCCGCCACCCAGAGTCAGGCAGGTGATGTCCTCCCGGTGGTGATCTCGGTTTACAAGGACAAGTCGTTCTCGTTTGTCACCAAGAAGCCCCCCGCAGGCAATCTGCTCAAGAAAGCAGCGGGACTGGCATCCGGATCCAAGGAAGCTAACAAAATCAAGGTCGGCAAGCTTACCAAGGCACAGCTGATGGACGTCGTCAAAATCAAGATGCCGGACCTCAACACCAAGGACCCCGAAGCCGCCGCCCGCATCCTAGCAGGCACAGCCCGCCAGATGGGTCTCGAAATCGAAGGAATGTAAATATTCTCCGCTGGAAGTTTCTCTGAAGCTTCCGGCACCCGCAGGAGGGAACCGCAATCCGCGGTTTCCGAACGAACTGCCAACCAAACACCAAAATGGCCAAACACCGCAGCAAACGCTACCAAAAAGCAGCAGCTCTCCTCCAAGCAGGCAAGAGCTACTCGCTAACAGATGCAATCACGACCGTGAAGCAATTCCCGGCACCTAAGTTCACCCCCACCGTGACCCTTTCGTTCCACCTCGGCGTGGATCCCCGGAAGAGTGATCAAATGGTCCGGGGTTCGGTTACCCTGCCTCACGGCACCGGACGTAACGTCCGCGTGGCTGTGTTCGCCCAAGGAGCCGCCGCAGACGCAGCCACCGCCGCAGGAGCGGAATTCGTCGGCTTTGAAGATCTCATTAAGAAAGTCCAAGATGGCTTCACGGATTTCGACTCCGCCATCGCCACCCCGGACGCGATGACCGAAGTCCGCAAGATAGCCCGTATCCTCGGTCCCCGCGGCTTGATGCCCAACCCGAAGACCGGCACCGTCACTGACGACACCGCCAAGGCGGTCAGAGAAGTCAAGGCCGGCCGAGTTGATTTTAAACTCGATAAGAACGGCAACGTCTCCGGCTCCATCGGCAAGATCAATTTCGACCAAGAGCAACTTTCCGAGAATGCTCGCGCATTCGTCGACAGCGTGGTCCGCGCCAAACCCGCCTCGGCCAAGGGCAACTACATCCAAGCGGTCACCCTGGCCGCTTCAATGCTGCCTGGCATTCCGCTGGAGGCTGCCACCTACACCAAAGCCACCGCCTAACACCAGCACCACCAACGATCATGAATCCCGACAAGAAAATTATCATCAACGGACTGCTGGAGCGTGTTAACGCGTCCCCATATCTGATTGTTATCGATTACACCGGACTCACCGTTAAACAGTTCACCGAACTCCGGAACCGTCTTGATGCGGGCGGAGCACGCTGCACCGTCGCTAAAAACAGCTACATGCGCAAGGTTCTCACCGAAGCCGGACTGCCGGACATCAGCACAGGCTTGGTCGGTCAGACCGCCTTTGTCATGGGTGACAAGGAAGTGTTCTCCGCCGCCAAGGTTATCAAGAATTTCGAAAAGGAATTCAAGAAACCTGAAATGAAGGTGGGCATCCTGGGCAATGCAGTGCTGGATACTGAAAAGCTCAAGGCTATCGCCGATATTCCGTCTCGCGAAGCTGTCCTTTCCCAGTTGCTGGCAACCATCCTCGAGCCCGCATCCCGCATCGCCCGCGTCGTCAAAAACAAATTCAATCCGGACGAAGACGAAGTCCCGGCAACGGAAGAACCTGCTGCCACTGAATAACAGATCTGAACTGACGGCGGCGGCGTCTCCCGCTTTCGCCTGAACCCATAATGGTTCCTCGTCGGTGTGGCAGCCGCCACGCTGAAATCCCCGGAGGCTCCGGGGGCGACGATACCGAACAAGGAGAAACAAAACAAAATGGCTAACATAGACACAATCGTAGAAGAACTCGGCAAGCTTACCGTTCTGGAAGCTGTCGAACTCGTAAAAAAACTGGAAGAAACTTGGGGCGTTTCCGCTGCCGCACCTGTCGCCTTGGCGGCTGGTCCTGCTGCCGGTCCTGCCGAAGCTGCTGAAGAAAAGACCGAATTTGACGTCGTGCTCGTCGATTGCGGCGCGAATAAAATCGCCGTCATCAAGGCAGTGCGCGAAGTCGTTCCAGGCCTTGGCTTGGCGGACGCGAAGAAGCTCGTTGAAAGCGCACCTGCCAAGGTGCTCGAAGGCGTGGCCAAAGACGCGGCTGAAGCAGGCAAGAAGAAGCTCGAGGAGGCTGGTGCCAAAATCGAACTCAAGTAAACCATCACCGGATTTTCCCCGGGGCGGATCACTCCGCCCCGGGAATTTCCGTCGAAACCGGATCGAAAACCTTGATTCCTCAGACAAACCAGGGCTTTTGCTCCGATTCCGACGCATCCTTATAACGCTTGAAAATCACCCCGCCTGAGACCGTCCGCGGCTCGGGCTCAATTTGTCATTAGAATAACACACAACGCCATGGCTGAACGTCTTTATTTTGGGAAATTCGAAGAGGTCATCGAACCGCCCAACCTCATTGAGGTCCAAAGCAGGTCCTATGACGAGTTCCTTCAGAAGGAAGTGCCCCCTAGCGAGCGCGCGGATGCGGGCTTGCAGGCGGTTTTTCAGGAGGTATTCCCGATCAAGAGTTATGACGAGGCGATCGAACTTGATTTCGTGAGCTATGATATCGAGGATCCTAAAATCACCTCGCTTGAATCACTGCGCAACAGTGAGAGTTTCAGCGCCGCGCTCTATGTGACCTTCAAGCTCAAGGACGAAACCGGCAACAAGAAGGAGCGCGTTTACATGGGCGAACTGCCGATGATGACCCGCCGTGGAACATTCATCATCAACGGTGCCGAACGCGTCATCGTTTCCCAGCTCCACCGCTCCCCAGGTATCTGCTTTGAAACCACGCAGCATCTCAATGGCAAGCTGCTTCATTCGTTCCGCATCATCCCGGACCGCGGATCATGGTTGGAAGTGCAGTTCGATACCAACGATCTGTTATACGTCTATCTGGACCGCCGCCGCCGCCGCCGCAAGTTCCTGGCCACCACCTTCTTGCGTGTGCTGGGTTATCCGACCGATCGCGACATTGTCAGCCATTTCTACTCGCTCGAGGCACTAGTGCTGGCTGAGAAAATGGACGAGGCCGAACTCGGCCACAAGGTGCCCTTTGAGGATATCTCCGAAGGTGAAATGGTCGTGGCCAAAGCCTACGAGCCTCTCACCATCGGCATCGTGCGCCAACTACTTGCTCTCGGCAAAAAGACCGTGGAGGTCATCGACGGGCGCGAGGACGAAATTCTGCTCAAATCCCTGCGCAAGGATCCGGCCAGAGACGAGGAGTCCGCCCTCAAGGACATCTATCGGAAACTCCGTCCTGGAGATCCGCCGACTGCTGCCAACTCCCGCGCGTTGCTCAAGCGTCTGTTCTTCGACCCGAAGAAATATGACCTCACCCGCGTCGGTCGCTACAAGATCAACCAGAAACTCGGCATCGATGTGGACTCTGACCAGCGCATCATGGTTCCAGAGGATTTCCTGGCCGCCGTGCGCTACATCCTGAAGTTGAAAAAGGGTGACGGTGTCATCGACGACATCGACCACCTTGGATCCCGCCGCGTGCGTGCGGTGGGCGAACTTCTGGCCAATCAGTGCCGCGTGGGTCTTGCCCGCACCGAGCGCCTGGTCAAGGAGCGCATGACTCTCTTCGACGTAAACATCGAAGGCATGACGCCGCAGAAACTCATCAACCCGAAGGCACTCTCTGCCGTCGTGCGCGATTTCTTCGGTCGCAGCCAGCTTTCGCAGTTCATGGACCAGACGAACCCGCTGGCCGAGCTCACCCACAAGCGCCGCCTGTCGGCCCTTGGGCCTGGCGGACTCAACCGCGACCGAGCGGGCTTCGAGGTGCGTGACGTCCATCCGTCCCACTACGGACGTATCTGTCCTATCGAAACTCCGGAAGGTCCCAACATCGGGTTGATCAACTCGATGTGCACCTACGCCCGCATTAACGAGTTTGGCTTCATCGAGACGCCTTACCGCCGTGTCCGGGACAGCCGGGTGACCAATGAGATCGAATATCTAACTGCCGACCAAGAGGAAAACTTCCTCATTGCCCAGGCTAACAACCCGATCGACAAGAAGGGTACATTCCTCACCGAGCGCATCACCGCCCGCGAAAAAGGCGGCGAGTTTATCGAAGCCCTGCCGACTGATGTCCATTACATGGACGTCTCTCCCAAGCAGTTGGTTTCCGTGGCTGCCGGACTGATTCCGTTCCTCGAACACGACGACGCCAACCGCGCGCTCATGGGTTCCAACATGCAACGGCAGGGGGTGCCGCTTCTCATTTCCGAGTCGCCGCTGGTCGGCACAGGTCTTGAAGGCAAGGCCGCCCGCGATTCTCGCGCTGTTATCGTTTCCGAAGCGGACGGCATCGTGGCCGCCTCCACCGCGGAAATCATCGTCACCACTCCAGATGGCGTGCTGCCAGTTTCCGACGAGAAATTCCTCAGCGACCCCGAGTCGGTGAAGTCCAACGTGGAGAAGGGCATCATGGTCTATCCACTGCGCAAGTTCATGCGTTCCAATGCCGGTACCTGTATCAACCAGAAGCCCATCATCCGGAAAGGCCAGAAGATCAAGAAAGGCCAGGTGCTCGCAGATGGTCCTAACACCGAAGATGGCGAACTGGCCATCGGTCGCAACGTGCTGGTCGCCTTCATGCCTTGGAACGGATATAACTTCGAGGATGCCATCGTTATCTCAGAACGTGTGGTTAAGGACGACGTTTACACCTCCATCCACATCTCGGAATTCGATGTTGCAGCCCGTGACACTAAGCTCGGCCCCGAGGAAATCACCCGTGATATCCCGAACGTCGGTGAGGACGCACTGCGCAACCTCGACCATGACGGCATCATCCGCATCGGCGCGGAAGTAAAACCCGGCGATATCCTCGTCGGCAAAATCACTCCCAAGTCAGAAACCGAACTCGCTCCTGAGGAGCGCCTGCTGCGCGCAATCTTCGGTGAGAAGGCTGCTGACGTGAAGGACACCTCATTGCGTGTGCCCTCCGGCTGCATCGGTATCGTTCAAGATGTCCGTGTTTCCCAGAGCGGATTCGCCAAGAAACGCCTCGAAAAGGTCGATCCCACGGAACTCAAGAAGACCCTCAAGAAGATCAACGATGAGCACAAGAAGAAGGCGGACAAGCTCACCGACGACCTCACCGAGCGGCTGTCTGATATCTTGTTAGGAGAGAAGATTCCGCTCGATGTGGTCAACGCCCAGACCGGCGAGATCATCATTCCGGCTAACCGCAAGATCACCAAGACCTTGCTCCGCAAGCTGGCTTCGGTACACGACCACATAGAAATCGACCCTTCCCCGATCCGCAACAAGATCCTGGAAATCATCACCTCGTTTGAAAGCCGCTTCCAGGAACTCGATACCGAGCGCGAACGTAAGCTCGACTCTCTCGAGTCCGGAGATGAAGTCGACCCCGGCGTCATCAAGGAAGTGAAGGTGTTCATTGCCGCCAAACGCAAACTCTCCGTGGGTGACAAGATGGCCGGACGCCACGGTAACAAGGGCGTTGTAGCCACCATCGTCCCCGAGGAAGACATGCCGTTCCTCCATGACGGAACCCCCGTTGATATCTGCCTCAACCCTCTCGGTGTGCCATCGCGTATGAACGTTGGTCAGGTGCTTGAAACTCACCTCGGCGTCGCTGCCAAGGCTCTCGGTTTCAAGGTTGCCACGCCTATTTTCGACGGCATCAAAGAGGAAGTCATTTGGGATTTCATGACCAAGGCCAAAAAAGTCGATGGAGTGAAATTCATCGGAGACAGCGGCGAGGTCCGTGAGCGCAGGCCCGAAGAACCCGAAAGCCGCGGCTATACCTGGATCGGTGACGGTCGGGACGGTACTGTCGGCGGTAAATCCACCCTTTATGATGGACGCACCGGGGAGGAATTCGACAACCCGGTCGTGGTAGGGATGATCTATATCCTCAAACTCGGTCACTTGGTTGCAGATAAGATCCATGCCCGCGCCGTTGGTCCATATTCGCTCGTCACGCAGCAACCACTGGGCGGTAAAGCCCAATACGGTGGCCAGCGTTTCGGGGAAATGGAAGTCTGGGCGCTTGAAGCCTATGGTGCTGCCTATACCCTGCAGGAACTCCTCACCGTCAAGTCTGACGACGTGCAGGGCCGCACCCGGATCTACGAGGCCATAGTCAAAGGCGACAACAACCTCGAAGCCGGAACTCCGGAATCGTTTAATGTGCTGATTAAGGAAATGCAGTCCCTCGGGCTTGATGTCCGTCCGGGCCGAAGGGGATCTACTCATGGCTCCGGTATGACCGGTGGCTTGGATGATTACTCCCTTGATGACCTGACCCTGTGATCCAGAGAACCGCGAACCCCAATCCCTGACCCCTAATAGTTCTAACAATATGAGTGTCGACAACAACCTTCGCGAACTTTTCGGCGTGGACGAACGCCCCGAAGCCTTTGACCAGGTTTCTATCACCGTGGCCTCCCCTGAAATCATCCGTTCATGGTCCAAGGGCGAGGTGAAGAACCCGGAGACCATCAACTACCGGACCTTCAAGCCAGAAAAAGGCGGCCTCTTCTGCGAGCGGATTTTCGGACCCACCCGCGATTGGGAGTGCGCTTGCGGCAAATACAAACGCATCAAGCACAAGGGAGTAATCTGCGACCGCTGCGGTGTGGAAGTCACCCTCTCCCGCGTCCGTCGTGAACGCATGGGCCACATCGAACTGGCCGTGCCGGTTTCACACATCTGGTTCTACAAGTGCATGCCCTCGCGCATTGGCCTGATGCTCGACATGAGCGCACGCCAACTTGAGCGCGTGATCTATTACGAGGATTCCGTCGTGACAGAGCAGGGTAACACTGCGCTGGAAGTGGGCCAACTCCTAACGGAAAACGAACTGCGTGACGCCGAGGACACCTACGGCGACGGCTCGTTCAAAGCTTCCATGGGAGCTGAGGCCATCCAGGAACTGCTCAAACAAATCGACCTAGCGGAATTGGCTGTGCGTCTTGAGGAGGAACTTGGAACCACCCGTTCCAAGCAGAACAAGAAGAAGCTCTCCAAACGTCTCAAAATCACCCAGGGATTTGCGGCCTCCAAGTCGCGCCCTGAGTGGATGGTGCAAACCGTGCTGCCAGTGATTCCGCCGGACCTCCGTCCGCTGGTGCCACTTGAAGGCGGCCGTTTCGCCACCTCCGATCTTAACGACCTCTATCGCCGCGTCATCAACCGCAACAACCGCCTCAAGAACCTCCTGCTGCTCAAGACGCCGGAAGTCATCATCCGTAACGAAAAGCGGATGTTGCAGGAAGCGGTGGATGCGCTCTTTGACAACGGCCGTCACGGTCGTGCCGTCACTGGTGCCGGCAATCGCCCGCTCAAATCCCTTAGCGACATGCTCAAGGGCAAGGGTGGCCGCTTCCGTCAGAATTTGTTAGGCAAGCGCGTCGATTACTCGGGCCGCTCGGTTATCGTTATCGGTCCCGACCTCAAGCTAGGCCAGTGCGGCCTGCCCAAGAAGATGGCGCTCACTCTGTTTGAACCGTTCATCATCCGCCGTCTCAAGGAACTCGGTTACTGCCATACCGTGCGCAGCGCCAAGAAGATGATTGACCGCAAGACCACTGAGGTATGGGACATTCTGGCGGAAGTCACCAAGGGTCACCCTATCCTGCTCAACCGCGCTCCTACGCTCCACCGCCTTTCCATCCAAGCCTTCGAGCCGAAACTTATCGAAGGTGAGGCCATCCGCGTCCACCCGCTCGTCTGTACCGCTTACAACGCGGACTTCGACGGTGACCAGATGGCCGTACACGTGCCGCTTTCTGTGGAGGCCCAGATGGAGTGCCGCCAGTTGATGCTGGCTCCTAACAACATCTTTTCTCCCGCCTCAGGCCGCCCGATCACGGTTCCCTCGCAGGACATTATTCTGGGCACCTACTATCTGACATGGGCGCCCGTCCGCACTGCCAAGGACCGCGAGAAGGAAGAGCACATGTCATTGTTTGAAACCGCTGCTGAAGTCGAGTTTGCCCTCTCTTCAAAGAAAATCGGCTATCACCAATGGATCCGCATCCGTAACCCGGACTTCGGCAAGAATTCCGTCTTCGGTTACAAGGGAGAGGAACTCTCTGACAGGGACCGCAAGGAACTCACTCCGCTTGAGCAGGCGCTGCGTCAGGGCAAGATCATCGAAACCACTCCCGGTCGTGTCCGCTTCAACGAGATTTGGCCCACAGGCGTAGGTTTCATCAACCACAACGTGGGCAAGAAACAGATCGGCGACATCATCTGGCGCTGCTATCAGGTCGTCGGCAAGCCAGCCACCGTAAGGGTGTTGGATGAGCTCAAGACCCTCGGTTTCAAGGAAGCCACGCGTTCCGGAACTTCCATCGGGATCGTGGACATGGTCATTCCTGAGGAGAAGAAAGACGTCATCTCCAAGGCTTACGAGGATGTCGAAAAAGTCACCAAACAATACCGCAACGGCGTCATCACCGACGGCGAGCGCTATCAGAAGGTGGTGGACGTATGGACCCATGCCACTGATACCATCGCGAACGCACTCTATCGAAAAATTGAGTACAACGACGGCAAGACCAAGGCCTCTCCGCTCTTTATGATGGTAGACTCCGGTGCGCGGGGTAACAAATCCCAGATCAAGCAGCTTGGCGGGATGCGCGGCCTTATGGCCAAGCCCTCCGGCGAAATTATCGAACGTCCGATTATCTCGAACTTCCGCGAGGGACTCTCGGTGCTGGAATACTTCATCTCCACCCACGGTGCCCGCAAGGGACTCTCCGATACCGCGCTGAAAACCGCGGACTCCGGATACATGACCCGCAAGCTTGTCGATGTGGCCCAGGACGTCATCATCACCCAACAGGATTGCGGCACTGCTAATGGCATCTCTGTGGCCGCCATCTTTGACGGTGACGATGAATCTGCCTCGCTGGAAACCCGCATTTACGGCCGCGTCTCCTGTGAACAGATCAAGGATCCCGTCACTGGTAGCATTCTTGTCGATGTGGACGACGTTATCGACGAAGTTCAGGCCAAAGGGGTCGAACGTATTGGCGTCCTATCGCTCAAGATCCGCTCGGTCCTCACCTGCGAATCAGACCGCGGTTGCTGTGCAAACTGTTATGGACTCAATCTTGCCACCGGCCTGCCCGTCAAGATCGGCGAAGCCGTGGGCATCATTGCTGCACAGTCTATCGGCGAGCCCGGCACCCAGCTCACCATGCGGACCTTCCACGTCGGTGGTGTGGCCGCAGCCACGTTCAAACAACCCATCATCAAGGCCAAGAACACCGGCCGCCTTGTTTACAAGGACCTGCGCACCGTGCAGGCTGCAGATGGAACATGGGTCGTGCTCAACAAGAACGGTTCCGTGTCGATCCGCGACAAGGCCGGCCTCGAACTGGAAAGCCAGAACATTGTCATCGGTTCTATCATCTCGGTGAAGGATGGTGAGGATGTGAAGAAGGGCGATACCGTGGTGACATGGGACCCCTACAACGTGCCGATCCTAACTGAAAAGGGTGGTAAGGTTGAATTCCGCGATATGATTTCCGGTATCACCGTGACCAATGAAACGGATAAGGAAACAGGCAAGAAGGGCATGGTCGTCACCGAGCACAAGGAAGACCTCCATCCGCAGGTCGTCATCATCGATGAAAAGACCAAGGAAGTGAAAGCCAGCTACTCGATCCCGGTGGGCGCTCACCTTTCCGTCAAGGAAGGCCAGATCGTCACCGGCGGTATCCAGCTCGCCAAAACCCCCCGCAAGGTGGCCCGCACCAAGGACATCACCGGCGGTCTGCCGCGCGTTGCCGAACTCTTCGAAGCTCGCAAGCCCAAGGACTCCTGCGTCATTGCCAAGATCGAGGGAGATGTCTCCTTCGGTCCGAATGTTCGCGGCAAGAAGCGCGTGGTCGTGACCCACTCCGAAACCGGAGAACAGCAGGACCACTTGGTGCCCATGGGCAAGCACATCATCGTCACCGACGGTGATAAGGTGAAACGCGGCGACCAAATCACTGAAGGCCCTGTGTCTCCGGAAGATTTGTTGGAAGCCTGCGGTGCTCAAGAACTTCAGGAACACTTGGTCAATGAAGTGCAGTCTGTCTATCGTGTGCAGGGTGTGGAAATCAACGACAAGCACATCGAGGTCATCATCCGCCAGATGCTGCGCAAGGTGCGCATCACCGAGCCCGGAGATGCCGACCAATACCTCTGGGGCGATCAGGTGGACCGCACAACATTCAAACGCGTCAATGCGGAGATCGTCGCCAACGGCGGCAAGCCTGCGGAAGCCGAGCCTGTTCTGTTGGGCATCACCAAGGCCTCGCTGGAAACAGAGTCGTTCATCTCCGCTGCCTCCTTCCAGGACACTACCCGTGTCCTCACCGAAGCAGCCACCTTGGGCAAGGTCGATTATCTCACCGGCTTCAAGGAAAACGTCATCATGGGTCACCTGATTCCAGCTGGCACGGGCTTCCCGTGCCACCGAGATTCGGAGTTCGAATTCACCGTCGAGGAACCCGAGCCCATCATTCCGGTGCGCGAAACCATCGAAGAGGAAGAGGACACGGCCACTGCCTGAGTTCCGCATCTCTAACCATCACCAACCCCGGCTCCGCCACCACGCGGGCCGGGGTTTGTTGTTTGGGCACTATGCGCTTTCCCTTGCATGGGCAAGTTCCCATACTCCTGCCGATGCGTGACGATACCCGCCGCTGGATTGAGGCTGACTTGGCGCACTGCTGGCATCCGTTCACCCCGCAGGGCGAGTGGTCCGCAGTGGAGCACGAGCCGCTGGTTCTCACCCACGGAAAGGGTGCTTGGTTGTGGGACTCCGAAGGCCGCCGTTACCTCGATGGTAATTCCTCGATCTGGACCAATATCCACGGCCACGCGCATCCGGTGATCAATGCGGCCATTCGCGACCAACTAGAAAAGACCGCGCACGTTTCGTTCCTTGGCTTCACCCATCCTCTGGCGGGGGAACTCGCCGCACGGCTGTGCGCGTTCTTCCCTAACGGTATTCTCGGGCGGGTATTTTTCTCGGATGACGGTTCCACCGCTGTGGAGTGCGCACTCAAAATGGCTGTGCAATACCGCCTGCAGACCGGGCAACCTGATTGTAATGGCTTCGTCGCGTTTGCCAACGGCTATCACGGCGACACCTTGGGCGCGGCTTCGCTCGGTGGTGTGGGCCGTTTTTTTGAGCGCTTCAAAGGCTGCGGTTATGCCGTGACCCATGTGACCTCTCTGGAGGATCTTGAATCGTTAGACCTGTCCCGTATCGCCGGGGTGGTCATAGAGCCGCTTATTCAGGGAGTGAATGAGATGCGCCCATGGCCTGCCGGAATGCTCTCGAGCCTGCGTGCATGGTGTGATTCCAAGGGCGTGCATCTGATTCTGGACGAGGTCATGACCGGCTTCGGACGCACCGGTTCCATGTTCGCCTGCCAGCGCGAAAATGTGGTCCCGGATTTTCTCTGCCTCGCCAAAGGTCTCACTGGTGGCTACTTGCCCATGGCCGCCACGCTTGTTAACGAAACCGTGTATGATGCCTTCCTGGGAGCGCCGGAACGAGCATTCTACTACGGACATAGTTATACCGCCAATCCGGTCGGCTGTGCCGCTGCGCTAGCCAGTCTGGATGTTTTCGAACAGGAACAAACACTGGCCCATCTATCCACGAAAATCTCCCACCTGCGCGACGGTTTGGAAAAACTCAAGGCCGCCCACCCGCTTATCCACGAGGTGCGTCAGTGTGGGTTCATCGCTGGCGTCGAACTGCGTGAGCCTGATGGTACCCGCTTTCCTGCGGAGCGCCGCATGGGTGAGGCGGTTTGCATGGCCGCCCGCGCTCATGGACTACTCACGCGCCCTATCCTTGACACGCTTGTGCTCATGCCACCGCTGTGCACCACCTTGAAGGAAATAGACCACGCGCTGGAAGCTTTGCATCTGACACTCGCCTGAGGTCAATACAGCGGTGCACCGTTGGTGCTGCCGCCGCTACTGATTGCCTTGGATTTTCCCCTTGGTCCATAGGAATGCCGCCTTGCTATCGCGGTATATGCCAATCGACGTGTTGCAGGAATTCAGCGCGAACACGGCAGCAAGAAGGATCAGGAGCTTCATGACTTCCGTATAGGATATTCCCATGATTTGGGAAAGCAAAAAGTAAACATCTCCAAAACGTTGGAGGTGCTTATAAAACCAGGTATTTTGGTTCCTTCACAAGGGCGGCAAACTGGCTGCGGCAACGGCCTGACCATGGCGCTTGGTTTTTTCATCCGGCACCACCAGCTTGATCTGGAGTTCGGGGAACTCTTTGGCGAGTATGGTTTCTGCCTCGTTGATGATGATATTACCACCATCACCTGTGGTCACGCGACCCAGGATGAGCAGGTTGGAAATGTCATAATAGTCCGCGTAATGCGCGATGGCGTATCCGAAATAACAGCCTATCGTTTCATAAATTAATTCTGCCGGTGTATCGCCAGCCTGCATAGCTTCCTGAACTTTCACAAGCTGTTCCGGGAAGGGCATCTTGCCAAAATTCAGCCCTGCGGCAGGCGCGAGACGGGCGATGGCCTGCTGGGAGAAATATAGCGCGCCGCAACCGTGATCACCTGACCATTCGTCCACCGGGGATTCCGCAGGCTCGCGGAAATCGACAGGAGCAAATGCAAGTTCGTTGAGCCAAGGCTTGATGTGGCCACCGGCATCGACATAGCCCGCGGCCTCGGATGTGCCCATGGCCACCCCGAGAACGCTGTTGGCGTTCAGTCCCATGGAGCCCGCCAGTGCCGTGACCTCTCCATCGTTGACGACCTCGAATGGCACGTTGTTCCAACGATGCTTGAGTGTTAGGAAAATGCCACGGATGTGTTTCTCAAAATCCTCCGGGTTCACCCCGCGGAAGAGTGACGCGGCGCGCACCTCGTTGTTCACGTAAACGCCTGCCGAACTACCGCCGATGGCATCGACGTGGGGCAGATGGGCTGCTGCCCGTTTCAACGATTCATGGATACCCTCGATATGATAGTTGGGATCGCTCTGGAAATAAGGATCCCAAGGGATTTCCTCGGAAAACACCACCTCACCGTTGATGAGTGCGGCGCACTTGCGGTCCGAGCCGCCGAGGTCAAATCCGATGCGGCATCCGTCGAGATTACGTCCGAGGGTCATTACCGTATCGTTAGCCTCGGGAAGATCTTTAACGTCCACTGCTTGAATCCGGATCGGCTTGCCGAATATCTTCGTGCCGATGAAACCCCAGTCGAATGCGCGGGCACCAGTTTCCGAATAGATAGCCGCGAGAGCGGCGGCGACGTCCGGAGCTCCGGAGACTAGCAGGAGATTGCCGCCTTTCTGCCAGAGGAGGAATTTCACGTGGCGCTCGATGTAGCGTAGTGTGAGCGCGTCATTGGCTCCGCCTTGCGGGAGGATTTTCCCGGCCCAGCGGAACGTGGTGCCATCGGCGCGGGTGAGCGCGAGTTCTATGGGGCGGGCGGAGGAGTTGGCACCAACCATGGCTAGGTAGGCGCGGTTCCAAAGCACTGCGGGAACAAAGCCGGGGTCTAGAACCGGACGGAATGCGGGTTTGATCGGAAAGGTCATGGAAAAAACAAAAGTTACGTGGTGAGAATGCAGCGAACCACGCCCGAGGTCGAAGGAAATTTGGTGACTAAGCAACACTCCTTGGTCATGTCTGGTTGCATGAACGCTGGGGGGGGGCGCTTCGGATGAATTTGCATGGTGCTTACAAGTGCCGGAATATTTTGCTGAGATTGCAAAAAACGCACGTTCTTGCCATGTGGTTTGTTGACAAGCCAAGGGGCGAGGGAACAGTCTTTTTTCGCAAGGTGCGCGTGGAGGCGTTCCGTGTCTGCCATCTTTTACAAACCCACTTTCAAGGATTTCCAGGACTGTGTTTTCCAACGAAGATTATCTCTCAGAATTGCTCACCGAGGCCGGGCTAGTGACCCCGGATGATGTTACCCGTGCCCGCAACGCCCTTTCCGGCGCGGAAACCATCATTGAGCATCTCCTTTCACACACCACTCTTACTCAGGAGGGTGTGGCCCAGACGCTCGCGGCCAACGCGGGTATCCCCTTCGTGAGGCTCTCAGAACTGACTTTTGCCCCTGGGATCACTGAGACCATCCCGGCAGATGCCGCCAAGCGCTTTCGCGTGGTTCCAGTGCAGGACGAGGGGATTTCCCTCATGGTCGCACTCGCTGATCCTTTGGATTTTGACGCACTCGACACCCTTCCGCACCTTGTTGGTCGCGAGTTGAATCTGGTTTGCGCTACTCAACAGGACATTCAGGAGCACCTCCGCCAGTTCTACAACATCGGAGGCCCTAGCGCCTCAGGCGATCAATCCGGAATCTCGATTTCCACCGGGGACAACGAGGCCGGGGACGCCGGTGATGACGCGCCTATCATCCGTTTGGTATTGCAGATGCTTTCTGAGGCCTTCCGAGTCCGCGCGTCTGACATCCACATTGAGCCGCTGGAAACCTCCGTGCGCGTCCGCTACCGCTTGGATGGCAAGCTCATCCATGTGGACACGCATCCCAAAAAACTCCTGCCTGCCATCATCGCCCGCCTCAAGGTGATGAGCGGCACCATGTCCATCGCGGAAAAACGGTTACCGCAGGACGGACGCATCCAGCTCAAAATGGGTGATAAAGAAGTGGATCTCCGGGTTTCATCAGTCCCTTCCAACCATGGCGAATCCATCGTCATGCGGATTCTGGACAAGACCGGGCTTTTGCTAGGTTTGCCGGAACTTGGATTCTTCTCCGATGACCAGCACACCTTTGAGCAACTGCTAGGCCTGCCTGATGGGATTCTGCTCGTGACCGGCCCTACCGGCTCCGGCAAGACCACCACGCTTTACGCCTGCCTCAATGTGATCAATCGGCCGGACAAGAAGATCATCACCGTGGAGGATCCCGTCGAATATGAGTTGGCGGGTATCAATCAGGTCATGGTCAAAACTGACATAGGCATGACCTTCGCCGCCGCTCTGCGCGCGATGCTCCGCCAAGCCCCAAACATCATCATGATCGGGGAAATCCGGGATGCGGAAACCGCCAACATCGCCATCAATGCTTCGCTCACCGGTCACTTGGTGTTTTCCACCCTCCACACGAACGATGCTCCCTCTGCAATCGCCCGTCTCGCGGACATAGGCGTGAAGCCATTCCTGATCGCTTCTGCCGTGCGTGCTGTGCTGGCCCAGCGTCTCGTGCGTAAACTCTGTCCCTTGTGCAAGGCTCCTGCCATCCTCACGGATAAGGAAATGCGCGCCCTGACGCTTGACTCATCCCGCGTCACAGAAGCCACGATATTCGGCCCCGTGGGCTGTGACAAATGCCGCGGCAATGGTTATCGCGGACGGATGGGGATTTTCGAATTGTTCCTCATCGATGATGAGGTCCGCCAGATGATCAATACCGGTCTAACCACCACCCAACTCCGCCGCCGTGCCCGCGAACTCGGTATGCGTACCCTGCGTGAGGACGGCATTCGCAAGGTTCTCGCCGGTCTCACCTCCGGTGGCGAGGTTGTCCATGTCACGATGTCGGACGCCAATTGATCCTAATAATCCAATCACTTTCCCTCATTCTTCCGTTTTCAGCGTCCCATGGACAACCAACAGATCATCGACCTATTCCAATCGCGCGGACTCATTGATAAGAGTCTCGCACAGGACATCCTCACGGAGATGGGCCAAAGCGGCAAGGAGATCGCTGAAATCCTGGCGGATTTCCAGATCATTCAAAACCGTGATGACTTATGGCCTGTTGTCGCGTCGGAACTCGGCACCCACATGGTGGATATCCGTAACTGGGCACCACCCGAGGCCTTGCTCGCTCTCATCCCTGCTGGCACCGCCCGCCTGCATGGCGCGCTACCCATCAGCTTTGATGAAAACGGCCTCTCCGTGGCATTGGTCGATCCCCTAAACCCTCAAACTGTCGAGGATCTGCGCTTCGCTCTTGGTCGTGAAATCCACGTTGTGGTCGCACCGGACTACCTCGTCGAGGAGAAGATCAACGAATGTTACGGTGGGGAAGGCAAGGCGATGGAGGACATCCTCAGCCAGTTTAAAATCGGCGCACAAGCGCAGAAATTTGCCGATATCGAATCCGAGGCGAATTCCGCGCCTATCATCCGCTACGTGGACTTGGTTCTCTATCAGGCGATCAAGGAGAAGGCGTCGGACATCCACTTTGAGCCATTCGAAAAGGATTTCAAAATCCGTTATCGGGTTGATGGAGCGCTTATTGAAATGGCCCCGCCGCCGCTCCACCTCGCGCTGCCTATCATTTCCCGCGTCAAGGTCATGTCGAACATGAACATCGCGGAACGCCGTGTCCCGCAGGACGGACGTATCGTCAAACAGGTAGGCGATAAACAGGTGGACATGCGTGTCTCCTCACTGCCCACCCACCACGGTGAGTCCATCGTGCTCCGCGTGCTCGACCGCTCATCGGTGAACCTCTCGCTCGAGAACCTTGGTCTCACTGAATACATTTTCAACTATATCACTGAGACAATCGAAAAACCCAACGGGATTTTCATCGTCACGGGCCCTACTGGTGCTGGTAAGACCACCACTCTCTACGCCGCGCTGCGCCGCATTAACACCATCGAATCCAAACTGCTCACCGCCGAGGATCCAGTTGAGTATGACATCGACGGCATCATCCAGATTCCCATCAACGAGGCCATTGGCTTGGATTTCCCACGCGTGTTGCGGGCATTCCTCCGCCAAGACCCGGACCGCATCATGATCGGGGAAATGCGTGACAAGGAAACCGCCACCATCGCCATTCAGGCTGCTCTAACGGGTCACTTGGTGCTCTCCACACTGCATACTAACGACGCATCCGGCGCCGTTACCCGTCTCATCGACATGGGGTGTGAACCCTTCTTGGTGGCTGCCTCGCTGGAAGGTGTTCTAGCTCAGCGCCTTTTGCGCACGATCTGCAAGGAATGTAAGGCCCCCTATGAACCGAATGAGGCCATCCTCAGCCAACTTGGTGTTACCGCCCATGAACTCGGCGACAAACAATTCTTCACCGGTGCTGGCTGCGAGACCTGCGGCCAATCCGGATACCGCGGACGCCGCGGTCTTTACGAACTGCTCAATATCACCGATCCCATCCGCGAACTGATCACCGCGCGCGCCCCGACGGTCGTCATCAAGCAGAAAGCCGTCGAACTCGGTATGAACACGCTGCGTGAGGACGGATTACGTAATATTTACCTGGGCCACACCACCATCGAAGAGGTGCTCAAGTACACCTGATCTATAAACTTTCCCATCGCCATCCGCCGGTACATACGCTTAACTTACATCTAATCCCCCGCCCAACCCGCAAACAAATCCCATGGCCAACTTCCAATACTCCGCGCTCGATGGCAAAGGCGAAAATACCACTGGCGTCATTTCCGCCAACAGTGAGACTGAGGCGATCCAGCAGCTTCGCGCCAAAAACCTTTACCCGACTTCTATTCAGGAAGAGGGCAAGGCGAAAAAGGGCAAGGTGGCCGCACCCAAGGCCAAGGCTAAACCCAAGGCCAAAGCCAAGAAAGGCCACTTGGGTGGACGGGTGAAACCCAAGAACCTGATGATTTTCACGCGGCAGCTCGCCACCCTGATTGATTCGGGCCTCCCGCTGCTGCGTAGCCTCACTGTGCTTGAAAAACAGGAACCCAATCCTGTTCTCAAGGTAACCGTTGCTAACCTCGCCGATAGCGTTCAGGGCGGCTCCACTTTCTCCGAATCGCTTGCCCAGCACCCGAAAATTTTTAACAAGCTCTACGTGAACATGGTCAAGGCCGGCGAACTCGGTGGTGTGCTTGAAATCGTTCTCAATCGTCTCGCTGAGTACCAGGAAAAAGCCCAGAAGCTCAAAAACAAGATCGTTTCGGCCATGGTCTACCCGGTGATCGTGATGTTCATCGCGGTGGGTATTATGATTTTCCTGATGGTTTTCATCGTGCCGAAATTCGAGGAAATGTTCTCTACCACTGGGCAGGATTTGCCGCTCATTTCCCAGATCGTGTTCGGCACCTCCAGGTTCTTGCTGTCCAATCCGCTCTATATCCCGAACGTGGTTTTGATGATTATCTTGTTCGTCATCATCGTGTTCTTTTTCAATATATGGGGCCGGACCAAGGGTGGCCGTAAGGCGATAGACACGCTGAAGCTCAAAATGCCCATTCTTGGCGATATTCAGCGGAAGAGTGCGGTTTCGCGCTTCGCCCGCACGCTCGGCACCCTGGTCACTTCCGGTGTCCCGATTCTCCAGGCGCTCAATATCACCCGGGACACTGCCGGAAATGTGGTGATCTCACAGGCTATTGAAAAAGTCCACGAGGCCGTCAAGGAAGGTGAAACCATTGTCACCCCGCTGCAAGCCTCCGGGGTGTTTCCCAATATGGTCATCTCCATGGTGGACGTGGGTGAGGAAACCGGGCAGCTCCCCGAAATGCTCCTCAAGGTGGCGGATGTGTACGACGACGAGGTTGACAACGCTGTTACAGCGCTTACCTCTATCCTTGAGCCTATCATGATCGTGTTCCTTGCCCTCGTGGTCGGTTCGGTCGTATTCGCATTGTTCCTGCCGCTGATCAAGATTATCTCCAATATGGGAAACCAGTGATCCGCCGCCGGATTATTTAACAAACACGGAACATGAAAACCAATCCCCGCTGCGGCAGTGCTGCCTTCTCTCTCGTTGAGTTGCTGACCGTGATTGCCATCATGGTCATTCTCGCCGCTCTTACTGTTAGCGGTCTGAGTTTTGTTCAGGACTACCAAGCAAGGAAAAAGGCCCAGATCCAGATCCATCTGCTCAGCAAGGCGATCGAGGATTACAAGCTGGACAATGGCAGCTACCCCGCCACAACGGATTTGGCGACAACAGGGTCGTCGGTAACTCTTGGGTCCGGTAATTCGAAGATCCTATTCAAGGCCCTCTATAATGACGGAGCGAACGATGCCACTGGTGCCAAGAAAATCTACATTTCGGAACTGGATCCTGCGAGCAACAAACAGGGGTGGACTACCGGTACGGCCAGTGACAGTACCAACATTACAGATCCGTGGGGAAACGAATACATTTACCGTACGGCATTCGATTCCACATCCAGCCCTAACACCCACACCCGGAACCCAGACTTCGATCTCTGGTCCTGCGGTAAGGATGGCAAGACCAGTGATACCGCAAGCGATGCTGTTGCCCGTGACGATATCTGGAATAAATGATACTTCCCCATCCCGGTCCTGGTTTAGCCACGGAGTTGCTGATTTATACTGTTGCCAATAAAGCCTGCCCCGAGCCAGTCCGATGGGATTGCCGAGAAAGGATGAACGCTGAAGCTCCGTAGTTAACCGTGTAGCGGTACAAATACTCATTTCGACCAATCTCCACTGCGGTAGGAAATATTTGGCAATCGGCATAAGCCTATGAACATCGATTACAAACACCCCGGTCGCTCTGTCGCATGGATTTATCTGTTAGTTTTCGCGGCTGGGTGGGCTGCCGCTGCTGATGAAGCGGGTGATGTCTCTGCCTCCGGCCAGCACAAGCTCATCGGAGTGGCTGCGCAGGCTACCGGAGCGCGGCAGGATTCTCTTGCCCGCGACCATTGGTTTCCGCAGGCAGGGCTGGGCATGTTCATTCACTGGGGACTTGCCTCGTTGGGTGGGAATCATGATTTGTCTTGGAGCATGATGCTTAACACACCTTGGGACAAGGGAGTCAATAACTCGAACAAGCTCAAACCCAACGAGTATTTCGCACTGGCTGAAAAGTTCAATCCAGCCAATTTTCATCCCGAAAAATGGCTCAAGGCTGCGAAGGATGCCGGCTTTGTTTATGCAGTGCTGACCACGCGCCACCATGAGGGATTCGCGCTTTGGCCTAGCGATTTTGGTGATTTCAATACGAAGAATTACATGGGCGGACGCGATCTTGTGGGAGAATACGTCGCTGCATGTCGCAAAACCGGCATGCGTGTGGGCTTTTATTATTCCCCGCCGGACTGGCATTATGAACGCGCATACCGTTCCTGGGGTTTTGAAACCAAGGGCACTCCAGAATCACCCCACCTAGGGCTGAACCACGAGCCGCTTGCCAGCCTCCCACCCAAGCCAGCGGACTATGAGGAGAAATATGTGGCATATATTAACGGGCAGATCCGTGAACTGCTTACCCGGTACGGCCACATCGACTACCTGTGGTTTGACGGTAGCGCAGGTAAGGATGTTCTAACTATTGCGCAGATCCGCGCACTGCAGCCAGGCATCATCGTCAATGATAGGCAGCACGGTGTTGGTGATGTCAGTACAGGGTATGAGTGCAGGTTGCCCACGGAACGTCCGCAAGGCACATGGGAACATTGTTTCAGCATGACCGGCGCATGGGGCTATACCAAACCTGAACATTGCTCAACAGCTTCCGAGTTGTTAGCCCATCTCGCGCTCGTTCGCGGATGGGGTGGCAATGTCCTGGCCAATTATGGGCCCCGCCCGGATGGTGAGATGCCGGATTGCTTCTACGCGAACATGGCGGAGATGAAGGAGTGGATGGAGAAAAATCGCATGTCGGTTCAGGGTGTGGAAGCCGGGCCATACCCGGCGGAGTGCAATGTGCCCGTCAGCGTGAAAGGCAATATCTGGTACCTCTATCTGGTTCCAAAAAACGGTGCGGTGCCGCCCTTTGTCGGATCTATCAAACTAAAGCATGTGGGCGCACCCGTGAAAATCACACTGCTGGCCTCAGGTAAGGATATTCCTGCCACTGTCCATGGCGATGAGTGTGTGATTGACGTGCCAGCCAGCTTGCGCACGGATTCGCTCAACGTCGTGGCCGTCAGGTGGAAGGAGTGAGGATCTCCCGGCGTTCCGCCTCCTAGGGAGTTGCCGGGGAAGAACAGGCGCTCATTAGCGATTACTTCCTGGAAAATATGACCGCTGGTTTCGCTGATTGTACGGATTGATAAAGAAGCTATAGGGGGGTAGGGTCTCTGGGGGGGATCCAGAGAGTGTGAAGCTTCTATTGTCTTTCCGTAGAATCAGCGAAATCAGCGGTCATACTAGTTAATGTCGGGGAACACAGAAAGGTTTCAATAATAATAATATATGCATAGAAAAAAATAGTATGCGCTTAGATTATTTTATCGCAAAACATTAATGCGTTGATTATCAATGGTTTATAATTTGATGAATTTTGAGGCCAGATCATGATATTCCATGACTTGGCACGTATCTAGGCCGGAATCTGGTGATTGGCAGCTCCCTTTTTCTCAAGCCTGCCTACTCCCCGGCAGGCAGAATGGTCTGCAGCCAATCTGGAGGTCTGGGTGCGGGTTTGGCCTACAGTTTTGCCTCCCATTCTGCGTCTGTCATGCGTTTGTCCGCCTCAAATGAATAGAAAGTCATCACAGCCCCCTTGCACAGGATGTTCTTGCCCTTCCACGGGTAGTTCACCCACAACACCCTGCTAGGACCTGCTGCTGCTATCAGGGTTTTGCCATCGGTGCCTTCCGTGCCAGAGCTTGCCACGGCGGCAGAACGGGGAAGGTCTTGGACACCTATTATGTGACTATTATAACATCCGAGAAAGAATCGATCCATCTCATTCCACTCGATCCCGCGCAGTTGTTTGTGCGCCATGGCTTCCAACTTATGGCACATTAGTGCGAATGATTGCCACTGCAATGCTCTGAAGTCAGTCTCGCGATCCTCACGATCCCGACAGAAATATATCATTTCCTCTGCCGTGAGTCCCAAACGTTGATAGAATTCCGGGCAGGGCTCGACAAAACAAGGGCAACCGCTTGGACCGCCCCCAAACAAAACGCAATATTCGGCTTCAAGTGAGAAGGTGTTGCGTATTCTGGCCCATGATGCGAGGGCTGTCTGCCGGGTCTTGAGTTTCCATGCTTCTTTGCGCATGAAGTCAGGCGCACCTTCCTCAGGACCGGAAATCAATACCTGCATGGCGTTGTAGTAATTGTCGATAATTTAGGTTCAATGTCCATCGGATTATACACAGCAAGTTTCCTTGCTGCCAGAAAATCCACTGATGCTGGCATCTGTTTTCGTATCTGTTCCATGGTCACGTGATCTCCCAGCCATGCAGTTACCATCAACGGATCAGGCAAGTGTCCTGGGTCTTGCGAGTCCATTGCATTTTTAAAAATTACCGAATCAGGAAATGCCAGAGGTGATGCAAGGCGCGTGTCCATGTCCTCTTCTGTCATTGGCACAATACAGATAAGATTGCGTTGATGGTGGGGGAATTTGGTAACTGATACTAACCGATAGATAAGTTTGTCACCGAGGATGGTGTGTGCGGCTTATCCTTGTTATTGACTTGAAAATTAAGTGCGTGCCCCACATAGGTAATGGCAGGTGCTCCAATTCCTGAATAGAAGTATGCCAGGGAGTCTGGAGTGCAAGAGCCCTTGTCATCGGAAAGGGCACTTATGAGGTAACATGCTGAAAATAATTCTTCCCTGCGCGATAGCCGGAATGGAATCATCTGCAGAAAGCGGATTGGCCGGAAATATTGGCAACCACCCTCGCTTTCCGCCAAGGGGCCTGTGGGTTTGCAGGTGCCATAGTCGATGGCCGTGAAGGTGGGTTCCGATGGCCCAAGCCAATCGGGTTTTGTTTGCTCCTTGGCATTCGTTATCCTTTTAACCTCGTCCGAGATAACACGTGCCAGATCCGGATCGTTGATCTTCCACGCTGTGTCTAACAATGAGATCATAGTGCCGCAAACAATGCGCGCCCGGCGCAGTCCGGCTGCACAGACCTTTGGATCAGCCTCAGGCACTGACTTGGAGATGCGTTCCAGTTGTTCCCAGCCACGTTTCATATCCTCGTAGATCTTGGAAGAAAATTGCATCTCACGTTCGGAAAAGGTCTTGCGCATTAACTCGTGATAGTCCAGCAGCACGGAATCTGTGGTGATGAATATAGGATTTCCAAAGGCACGGCCCATCGATTTGCATTTCTCCCCGATGCAGAACCCGTCCTTTTCGAGTCGCTCGCGCAATTCAGGGGGGCGGCATGTTTGAATCACGGTCTTCCGCAGCCGACAAACCGGCGAGGGCAAACCATAATCCGAAAAGAGGAGTGATCTTTTTGAGCATACTGCTGTCTATCAAAATCGACGGACTAGGTCAAGCGCAGATTTGGTGGCAGTCGGGGTGGATTAGGGCGTTTGGTTTGAACCGCGCCAAGCCTTGATTTTGCGATATTTCAAATAGGGCTAGACAAAAGGGCACAAAAATGCAGGGATAGGCTCGTGTGCCAAATACTCGATTCCTCAACCGGCGC
>Ga0209697_10001981_pt1 | contig 30276 bp, 29 predicted proteins | sample AliMusrvi5mmetaG_FD_184115 | JGI IMG/M metagenome (GOLD analysis project Ga0209697, IMG submission 184115) | Freshwater lake bacterial and archeal communities from Alinen Mustajarvi, Finland, to study Microbial Dark Matter (Phase II) - Alinen... | ecosystem: Environmental > Aquatic > Freshwater... | reverse complement strand
TTCCAAACCGGGATCATAAATCCCGTCTATCTCGTTCCCTTGCGATGTGAAGACAAGTCGGGGACATCGAGGGTGTATCCGAGTTGACGGCTGGGTGGCGGGGCTGGCTGCGGTGGGATGGCGGTCCAGGTCGTCGCGTCAAACACCAGGGTCCACGGGGCGGCGGGATCCTGAAGGTTGTGGTGGACCCAGGGCTGCAGCACGAAGTACCCACGCCACTGGCGGTTAACCGCTACGAAGAGCCTATGCGGCTCGGGTGCGTAGCTGAGTTCATCGGGTAGCGCCTTCAGGTTCCACGCCTGCGTAGCCTGTTCGCTTGCATCGCGTTTGTGCGCCAGCACGCCCCTTGACATCCACACGCCCAGATTCACAGACCCTCCGATTCCTCCGATTCCTCGATTTTGAAGATGACCAATTTCAGACGGTGGCAGTGTTCTAATTTGCCCCGATCAAGGCGATTTCGGCAATAAAAAAAGATCGGAGGCAAGCGATGCAACAGTACAGAACTGATCACACGATCACCAAGCAGCCCGTGGATCCACAGCGCGTGCGCACGATGCCGGCGCAGTTCGGCGCCGTGGATCGGCGGCTGGTCTACCAGAAACACATCCGCCGCATGAGCGCCGAACAGATCGCGCTGTATGTCTTCCTGCAGTGCGTTAGCGATGCCCAGGGACTCTCGTTCTACTCGGATGAACGCGTCTGCGATGAGTTGAACCTCTCTCACAGTGCGCTGTGGGAGGCCCGCGAAGCGCTGGTGCAGAGTGCGTTCCTGCTGTACCGACGGCCGATCTATCAACTGCTGAACCTGCCCCCACCGTTGGAGTGACCGATGAACCGCGACACACACAACGCCTTCGCCGTGCGCCTGGGTCAACGGCATGCTCAGCCGGTGTGGGAACTGCGACAGACGGACGGCAAGCCCCTTGAGGAGGCAGAACGCTTTCTCCACACTCTGATCTTGCGGGGTCTCTCGCCCCGGACCCGGCGCACCTATGCCTACGATCTGCTGGCGGCCTACCGCTGGATGGCCGAAGCTCAACGCCAGCCCCGGCAACTCGTCGGCGAAGACCTGGTGGCGTTCATTGACTACCTGCAACAACCGCCGCCCGCCTCGCCGTCCACCATCAACCGGCGCCTGCGCCTGCTGCAACGCTTCGTCCAGTTCCTCACCGGCACGGCACCCGTCGTCGAAGCCTGGTGCCAGCATAACCACGCGCTGCATTTTCATTCCCGCTCCCGACGCGGATCGGTGCGCATCAAGGAACCCTACCGCGTCGTACAACCACTGAAGGACGCCCAGGTGATGGAGTTCTACCGCGACCTCAAGACCTGGCGCGATCGGGCCATGGTATTGCTGATGTGGGCGGAGGGACTGCGGGCGGCCGAGGTGCTCAACATCACCATCAACGACATCGATTCCAGCGGGCAGAGCCTGCGCATTCTGGGCAAGGGCCGCAAGCAGCGCGTCATGCCCTTGGCCGAAGCGGTCGCCACCACGCTGCGTCTCTATGCCCAGCTGGAACGGCCTTCCACCGACTCCCTGTCGGTCTTTATCGTCCTCAAAGGTCCCCGGCGCGGCGCACCCCTCAGCATGGATGGCCTACGCCGCATCTTCCGCTACCACCGCGGTAAGAGCGGCGTCACCCAGGCCAATCCCCATCGCTTCCGACACAGCTTCGGCACCAACATGACCCGCTGCCGGGTGCCTCTTCTGGTGCTGGCCCGGATGATGGGACACAGCTCGCCGCAGACCACCATGCGCTATGTCGAGATCGAGGATGTCGAACTGCGCGCCCACTATCGTCAGGCCCTCGACGTGCTCAAAACCCAAGGACTCCTTCATGAACATCCCTTTCCAGCAGACCATTGACCTCTATCTGCGGCGCTGGAATCCGACGCTGCGGCCCAGCACCATGCTCAACAAGCGCGGCTTGCTCAACCACTTCACCCGTTATCTCCGTGAGCACTATCCCGAGGTTCAGTCCTTCAGCCAGTTGCAGCGCCACCCTCATATCGACGGATGGCGCGAATACCTCCTGTACATGAAGCCCGTGTCCCGAAACGCCGCTATCCGCACCCTGCGCCTGTTCTTCGAGGACCTGATCCACTGGCAATGGGCCGACGCACCGCCGGCCGGACTGCTCGACGATCAGGACTTGGCTCCAGAGGAGGTCTACCTGCCCAGACCCTTGCCCCCGGACCTCGACCAGGCTGTCCAACAGGCACTTATCGAAGCCAACACCTTTCCCGCGCTGGGCTTGCTGCTCTTACGTTATACGGGCATGCGTATCGGGGAGATGATCGACCTGAGTCTCCATGCCATGGAAGGCACCAGCCCTGACACCTACACGCTCCGCGTGCCTGTCGGCAAGACCCGTTCCGAACGCCTCATCCCCCTCGACGCCCGTACCGTCGCACTGATCCAACGCATTACCGAACAACGCGGCTGCCGGCGAAAAAGGGGAGTGCCCGCACCGTTCGCCCACTACCTGATGATCTCTGCCTTCGGACATCATATGCAACAGCAGAATTACAGCGCTAACCTCCAACAACTCACCGCTCATCTCCACAGCACCGAACACATCTACTGCCACCGCCTCCGTCACACCTTCGCCACCGAAATGGCACGGGCCGGCATGCCGGTCCCGGCGCTGATGAAGTTGCTGGGACACCGGACGCCCAAGATGACCATGCGCTACGTCGAGGTTGCCCAAGTGGATGTGCGTAAGGCCTACGACGAGGCCGTCGTCCAGTTGCGCCTGATGCACACCATCCAACCCCAGGCGCTGCCGCCTCACTCAGCCCTGCCGTCGCAGCCCGCCCCTGATCAACTGCTCAGTCTTATGGCCGCCACGATCGCCCGCCTCGAAAACCTGCGCCGCGATACACACGATCCCGCCGAGGCCAAGCGACTCCTTCGCCTTGTCAAACGCCTGAGGAAAACCGCTTATGACTTCAAGGGCTTTCTCTGAAGAAGCGCCCCCCGCGTGGTTAGGAAAAACGGTAGCCGATTGGCCAGTAAATGCTCCAAGGAAAGCATGGGGCGGCACTTGGGATACCGAAGGGGCTATGATTCTTTGCGTTGCATGGAGGAGAAAGAGAAAAACGTCCACTTGGCGTCGGATTCGTGTAGAAGCCCATCCGCCAGACCTGCGGGACCGAAGGTGGTGCAAGTCAGAGGCGTCCAGCGTGCGAGGCGACTAATCCCCCGGTTCATTGTCCACATCACGGGTACAAAACCCCTGCATCAAAAACAACTTTCGCGTGCCGCTTTTCATCTCTTCGTCTTATTTGGATATATTGGGGATTTTACTCTATATCCGCACCTGTCGTGGTGACCGTCAGTTTCCCGTGTTTGACACCCCTGGCGGCGATGAGCTGATCTGCCACCTGCCTCACTACGCCTGATTTACCCCTCACCGCCAACACCTCCATACAGTTGTGGTGGTCGAGATGGACGTGCAGGGTGGAAAGAATGACAGCCTGGTGGTCGTGCTGGATGCCGGTCAGGAGTGCCTGAACGTTTCGCTTGTGGTGGTCGTATACCAGGGTAATTGTGCCAGCGATCTCATGGTTCCCTGCCTCGCCAAGATATTCAACCAAATGATCACTAACCATATCGGCCACCGCTTGAGAACGGTTGACATACCCTTTTGATTTCACCATCAGGTCGAGCTTGCGCACCAGCCCCGCAGGCATGGACAGGCTGAATCGGCTTGCCTTCTCTTTTTTCATAATCCTCCTCGTTCAATAATTAACCTCCATAATAAAGCCCGCGTCAATCTGGAGCAACACTTGACATCGCTTGATAAATAGTGTTACCTTTTTTATATATGGTAACACTAATTGAGTCGTATATGACATTTTGTTGTTTCTCTTTACGAGCCATGCGCCCATATTCATATATCCGCCGGGACTTAATTGAGGGCTTCACATTGGTGGAACTGCTTGTGGTAATTAGTATCATCATGCTACTTGGGGCTCTTCTGGCGCCAGCGTTATCCCGCTCCAGAGCCATGGCGCAGCGAACCAAATGCATGAGCAATCTGCGTCAAATCGGGATGGCGACACAATTTTATGTCAACGATTATGGATCCTATCCATCGGCTTGGCAAAGCAGCACAAGCCGGTGGATGGACCTCATCAAGCCGTATTTGGAAAAGAAATCCTATGTCTATTGGTGCCCCAGTGATCCTGTTCAAACCACTTTGCCTTGGGATCCGGATATCACCATGAGTTATGGAATGAATTGCTATAATTTCGGCGGAAATGATCATTGTTTCTGGTATGGCGTCGGCGATAACAACGTGGCAAGCCCGAGCGGCACGATCCTCTTCGCCGACTGTGATCCGGGGCTATATTACTGCGGTGGCGGTGGCGTCTTTCATGACCCTGTAAACCATGTGGCTTACCGCCATGTTGGCGGCACTTTCTGCGCCGCTTTCTGCGATGGACACGTTGATGCATTAAAAATAACGATGCAGGCAAATTGGGATGCCTCGAAATGAAGGGAATGCGAGATGAATCAGGGAGGACTGTTTAATAGGTCGGTGTTGGCAATGGGGGTTGTCATGGTGGCGGGAATGGCCAACGCCGGTTATGTCCAGTATGGGGCGGGAATGCAGGCCATCATCACGGGGTCGGTAGAGAATGCGGCGCTAAATGTTCAAACATCCAATACTTGGCGCAATACAGCAACCGCCCTGCCTTATACGACCCAAGCCAGTTTCGCCCTGCCTCTATGTGATGCCGTTGTCAACTCACGGCTTGTCATGACCGTCTGGGGGGCAACCCGCGACTACCGTTACGCCCTGACTGTCTGCGTGAATGGCATAACGAATTCTGCCACACCCATGATCATCGGCGGAACAGGCGACTCCAATTCAGTCTTTGTGGCATCAAATGCCTGCGCTTATGGGACTGGCTCCGGCGTTTGGCTGGTGACTGTGCCCATACCGCCCAATAATTTATATACCAACGGAACCCCTAATAATGTCTCTGTAACGTCCGCCTATGGTGACGGGCCGTCGTATGATGATGGGCGTATCATCCACCTGACCTTGATGACCGTTTATCAGAAAGCGTCATTATTCAACCAGTTTTCCTACGCCATTGCGGAAGGTTCCGGCGACATCTACAAGAACCAGGCCGGTGCGACAAACAGTGTTTCAGCCGCATGGGGGTCTCTCAATGCCAGTGATTTGCTATCCTCGCGGCTTTACGCCCTCTACACGTACGGCGATTCCAATCAGAATGACCGACTCTATTTCAACGGCATACAGTACGGTACAGATGACGTTGCCAACAAACAGAACAACTATACTGCCCTGACCTACGTTCCGGATCTTGTTTCGTTCAATGTGACCAATCTACTTTCCACCAATGTCGTCAGGTTCAGTGTTTCGACCAACGAAATTCCCGGAACCTGCGAAACATCCCTGCGCCCTCAAGCGGTGGCGTTTGGAATTACAAGGGAACCGGTGTTCACCCTCCGGAATTTCAGCATATCGGAATCCGGTGCGGCAACCTTCGCTTGGATCTCAACAACGGCACGAACCTATTCGGTTCAGTCATCGACCAATCTTCTTTATACGAATGGATGGAATAATCTGGGAGGATATGTGGATATCCCCGGAACAAACGGTCTCATGCATATCCTGGCCACGGCCACCAACACCGGAACGGTTTTCTTCCGTTTGCTGAAGCAATGATTATCTCACATCACATAAAAACCGGCCTATTCACTCTCCTGCTCGGAATGACGGCAAGCATGATGTCCTGCCGCCAGCATCAGGAAGAAACTGATGGACATCCTGAATCTCCTGGGACACAGGATATGACTTTCCGGACAGTCCACGTTCCGCAGTCTCCCTCAAACATCCTAAGCCTCTGTGCATCGGCAACGGACACCATCATTGCGATGGGAGAGCGTCCACGTTTAGCTGCCATTGACGAATACGGGCGCATCGTACCTGGAACGGAAGGGATTCATGTTATAGGACAGGGAAGCGCCATTTCTTCAGAAGAAGTGATCGCCCGACACATCGACCTCGCCTTCATTTGGTGGTATCAGGACGATGTGGCCCGTCAATTGACGGGACTGGGAGTGCCGGCTGTGCGCTTGCGCAGTGGGCGTGCCTCTGAGGTTCCTGGCATGATCCGGCTGGTCGGTGAGTGCCTTGGTTGCCGTGAGTCGGCTGACCAAATCGCAAAACCCATCGAGACGTTTCTGCAAATGCCACACAAGATGCCTGTTTCACAACCACGCGTTTATCTGGAACTTTATACGCCATTCAAAACCTCCGGGGCGGGCACCTACGCCAACGACTTGATTGAGATGGCGGGCGGTTTAAACATTGCAGCGGGGACTACAGGAAATGTCCTGCTTTCACCAGAACTGCTCATTCAATCCAATCCGGAAATAATCCTATTTCTAAACCAACCTCACGGCGGTTCCACGATTGAACATAGGGGTGGTCTTGATGCCCTGTTGGCAATTCAGTTAAAGCGAGTCTATCCCATCAACCGATATTGGCTTGTTGCCGGGTCGGGAATGCCCCAGGCCGTTGAACAACTCGGAATGATTCTGCAATCAACCAATCAAACAGGAGACATCAATCATGGCGTTCCACAAGGTCACCTATAACGAGAAATACCGTTTTGCCACACTGCACAACCAGGGCTGCACATTCCGATGCCCGGTTTGCAGCTACAAACTCCGCAGTGGCGCTGACGGTAAACCCGGACATGGCTTCCCTACACCGGAGCAGTTTCTCAGTCTTGCTGAACTAAAGCATGCGTTACGATCCGTCCCTCTGGACAAGGTATTTTTCATGGGAGGCGAGCCCACGGTCGCCCGGGAACTCCCAGAGATGTTGGACTTCGTCCGAAATGAACTTGGTGTCAAAACCTATCTGGGTCACACCAATGGGAACAAACTTCCGCTCCCTAACCTTAACGGTGCCAATGTAGGGTTGAAGGCTTGGGACGAAAAAGTGCATCGTGATTACACAGGGCAACCCAAGCAACGCATTTTCGACAATTTCGCCGCCGCTTTTTCTGCAGGGTTGGAGTTGAAGGCGAACGTCGTCTATGTGCCGGGCTTGGTGGATGTGGATCAAGTGGAGGCCATTGCCGCCTGGATAGCTGCCCTTTGCCGTGATATTCGATTTCATATCATGGGTTACATTCCCGTGCCGGGACAGCCTTATCAGCGTCCCACCACTGAACAAATGAAGACTGCCGAAGAAGTCTGCCGCAAGCACCTTCATCATGTGGCAAGTTCCCATCTAACGACTTTAGAGGCAACCGACTTATCCGCCCGTGACGACCGTTTCATTGTCACTCGCCTTGCGTAGGAGTGTGCTCATGCCTGGTACACGTTTTCTGAAACCGCACCTGATTATGATGACACTGGCCGTTTTGTTGCTGGCCGTTTTCATGATCAGCCTGATGACCGGAAGCATTTCCATCTTTTTTCAAAAAATAGGCTCCAGTCTCGCGAAGGTCATCACTCATTGGCGTTGCGAGGACTCGACCGATCGGATCCTCTGGCTGACCCGACTCCCCCGGATCATGCTGGCGCTACTCGTGGGCGCAACAATGGGGATGACTGGACTGGCCTCACAAACATTGTTCAGGAACCCGCTGGCCAGCCCCTACATCATTGGCGTTTCCAGCGGGGCCGCTGTGGGGGCAGTTCTTGGGTTGTTGGCGTCAAGTTTCATTCCCTATGCACTTGTCCCTGTGCTCAGCGTTTGCTCAGGGCTGATGGTTTCGCTCTTTGTTTTTATTCTGGCTCAGCGCGGCGGGCACTTTGGACAGTCACTGTTGCTCGCTGGCATGGCTATCAGTGCGTTCTGCTCGTCCCTCACTGCCGGGGCATTATACGTGGCGGGAGAACGGCTACAGACCCTGGTATTCTGGCTTATGGGTGGTTTGTGGCAGGCAACCTGGATGGATGTTCTTGTGATGCTCCCTGTGTGCGGAATCTGTCTGATCGCCTTGAATTCATTAGCCCCGGCCATGAATGTATCCCTGACTGGCGACCGCACCGCCTGCGATCTGGGAGTGAATATCGTTCGCCTGCAAAGGCAATTGCTAATGCTGATTGCGGTGGCCACGTCGGTGTCTGTCAGTCTTACGGGTGTGATCGGATTTATTGGGCTTGTCGTGCCGCATCTGCTGCGACTGGCTATGGGGGCCGACCATCGTCATCTGATGCCTGCCACTGCGCTGGGAGGCGCCTTGTTACTGCTAGGTGCCGATACGTTGGCAAGAACGATGGTTGCGCCTGCAGAAATTCCCGTTGGCATTTTTACCGCCTTGATCGGGGCGCCAGTCTTTTTGTGGATGCTTTTACGACATGGGGCCGGGAGGGCCGGACAATGAATTTGACCGCCGAAGTCATCTCCTTTGCCTATCACCTAGAGCGGCCCATTCTAAAAGAGGTTTCACTCACGGTACAGGCTGGTGTTGTTACGGCGTTATTCGGGCCGAACGGGTGTGGCAAAAGCACCCTTCTGAAATGCCTGAACGGAGCCCTAAGACCCAAAAACGGCTGTGTCAAGTTGAATGATCAACCTGTGAATGCCATGTCTGCAACCGAGGTGGCGCGATACGTTGCCGTTGTTCCCCAGGACATGCCCCTCAATATTCCATTCACGGTGCACCAGATGGTAATGCTGGGTCGTTATGCCCATGGGCCGATGGGAAGAGAGGAATCGGACGAGAACAGCCAGATTGTGGGATCTTCTTTGGCGCGCGTTGACGCCATTTCCCTGACCCACCGCTTCTTCAGTCAGCTTAGTGGAGGAGAGCGCCAGCGTGTAGCGATTGCCATGGCCTTGGCACAACAAGGGAAAGTCCTTCTGTTAGATGAACCCGCCTCGCATCTGGACATCTCCCACCAACTGGAATTCTACCGGCTGGTTCGTCAGTTGGCGTTCGAGGGACAGGCCGTGTTAATGGTATGCCATGACATTCTACTGGCTCCTCTATTCACGGATATATGTATCCTGATGAAGGAGGGATCAATTCTGGAATCTGGAAAAGCTGAAGATGTCCTCCGCCCTGCTAGCCTGGCACATGCCTATGGTTGCCACGCCCAGATTCTTTGGGATCAAGACTTGTCTGTTCAAGCCCGATTTGGCGGCAGAAGAACAGCCTGATCGAATGCATGTTTTTTTTATGAAGTGATGGTTCGAGTCTTATTGCATTGCGTATATGAAAAGGTCGGTGCATTTTTTATTCGCAAGAATAGTGGCAACATCCGGGCAAAACGGATCCGGCTACTCCGCAAAGGCGGAGATGTGCAAACACTCCCTATGAGCGACGGGGAAGAAATCCAGGGACAGAAAGATTGTATTTCGTCCACACATTTCGCATCTACATTTTCCTGATGATTCATTTAGACGGACGTTTGATCCTTTCTGTCAACCTTCTCAACGCCTACGCAGGCAAGGCCAGCTAGAATCTGGCTCAAAGTACACCAAATCATCCTGACCAACACAATGCCGGATGACGGTGGGCTTGAATCACCGGCCGGAATCATCCGAGATGGCCAACTTCCCCCGTTAGACCGGTTGCGCAGTGCCAAATATATCTACCCGAAGTTGTCGGGCCGTAAACATATCACCCCAGTCCCCACCCTTCATCGGTTTGGCTCCTGCTTCTCGCTTCTCACTGAAATTCCCCCTTTTTCTCAATCACCGCCTCTACGGCCTCAGCCGTGAACCCTTTCTTAACCGGCTGACCATTTTCGCGTACTCCCTGAACTTCCCCGGATACATACAGCAATTGACGATACCGACCAGAGGCCGTCGCCCAGTCCTCCGCTTCAGGCCCCTCCTTCACTACCGCCATCAGCTCGGCCCGCGCCAGCTTCGATGGGCGCATGACAAATTTCTTCCAAAGCGAAAACAGTTGCACACCCGCTTCGCTCAAGTCGCGAAGAGCGCAAAGGAGGGGGAGAGAAATGGGGCACTATCAACGCCCCAACGCCTTTGAGGGATTCAGGCGGCATCATCTACAGCCAGCTCGGCGAGGAGGCCCCAACCCGATCCCCTTTGATATATTGCTTCAAGAAACCGCGGCCATAGTCGCAGTTCGGTATTCCGGAATGCGACTACGCCCGCTAAACTCTTCGCCGGGTTCTATGCGATCTTCAGCGGCCTGGTGTTCATCTCCATCATGGGGATTGTACTGGCTCCGGTCCTGCACCGGGTCATGCACAAGTTCCATTTGGCCGATGAGGATTTGAACGAAAATCCATGATCGAAGCTAAGGATGCCTTCTGGATTGTCTGAGGTGGCTCCAAATTTTCGACTAAATGTTAATTGGTACAGGGCGGGGAATAAAAAACGGTACCCGCTTGTAAGTTGCGCGTACCGTTCCCCATTATTAGATTTTAACTTCAGGTCGTTGCTACAGGTACATATTTCGCATCGCCGAACGCCAACATCGGCATGAATACAAACGGGAGAAAGAGTATTCCGATCGCAAAACCAGCGCCTTTGCCAAAGTTGGCCGCCAGTGCGAGATAGGTGATGATCGCGATGATGATGTTGACGATGGGAATAAAAAATAGGATCAGCCACCAGCCTGGTTTCCCTGAGATCTTCAGTAATATGTAGAGATTATAAAAGGGGATCAGGCATGCCCAACCCGGCTGTCCAGCTTTTGTGAAAATCACCCAAGCTGAAACCACCATCAGAATAACTACCGCCAACCAGATCAATGTAAATAACATCTTCGAATTCCTTTCTTTTAACTGATGGGACATTACCTTGACGCTCCCCCATCCTGCAATCAATATTTGCCGTTTAAGCGTTGTATGGCGGACGCAATGTGGTAAAATTTTGACGCAGAAGAGTGCGTTTTTGTGAAGAAGTTGTGATGGACATCCCCAACACAAAGGAAGGGACTGAAGAAGATGAAAGAGCATCGTCCGATTCCATATTCTCATTTCTCAGGTTTTACACTCGTGGAGATCATGATCGTGGTCGCCATTATTGGTCTTCTTGCCGCCCTTGCGCTTCCTAGCTTCCAAAAAGCCAGGCTCAACTCGCAGAACGCCGCGTTTAAGAACGACCTGCGGATTATTGATGCGGCGATAAGTCAATATATTTTCGACAAGAAGGGGTACCCGGCGGATGTGAACGAAAAGATCATGCCCCCGGAACTTGTCCCTTATCTCAAGCAAATGGACTGGTCAAAGCCTACGCCGATCGGAGGTTACTGGGACTACGATTATAACTGGGGTATGACATGCGGTATTGGGGTGTTCGGTGTATCGCGATCAGCGGAAGAGATGGCCGAACTCGGGAACTTTGTGCAATATGGAGGTGAATACATACAAGTCATTGTTCCGTAGCCACGGGCTCGGGCTTGAGTTTGCCGAAGAAGTCTATGCGGCAATTGTTCGCATGTGGGGTTAGAGACAAGTTGCCGTGTCCCTTAACGCTCTTCAGCTATTTCCCCTTTGGGCTTGAAAGGTATCCTGTAGCTCCCTATCATCTGCCCCGCACGATGTGGTATTTAATAAGCACAGAAGAGGTAATTTATGATAACGGTAGCTGACAAGGTATATGACAAAGCTCTTTCGCTTCCTGCGAATGATCGCATCGGCTTGGTGGAACGTCTTTTGTCCAGTCTGAACCTTCCCACGCAGCCTGATGTTGATAAATTGTGGGCGGATGAAGCCGAACGACGGGTGGCCCAAATTGACAGCGGCGAGGTGGAACTCATCTCTGGCGAGAAGGTGTTTGAACGAATTAGCCATAGATAGGGTGAATTGGTTTTAGCGGAGAAAAACCTTCCATCCCGAGAAATGGCCGTTATCCTTTTCCTGTTTGGACTTGAAAGCCAGCGAACAGCTCCCTATCATCCCTCCCGTCCTTCACATACCCCCGTAGCTCAGCTGGATAGAGCATCGGATTTCTAATCCGGCGGTCGCAAGTTCGAACCTTGCCGGGGGTGCCAGTTGCCTGCGGCAGCAGACGATGGGTCTCTCTATAACAACGCCATGGTATTGATCCGCTTGAGGTCTATTTCGTGTGAATAGCGCTCAGGTTGAGCAGATCGCCGAGACGCCGGGCGGAGCGGGGCGTTTTGTGAGTCCAGCGCTTGAACTCTTTGCAGAAATAGGCGTAATCCCGGTACCCGTTTTCCAGAGCAATCTGTTTGATGGGCATGTCGGTACTGGTGATTTGATTCAAGGCACGTTGCAGGCGGAATTGCTGGAGATGTGCGTGCGGACTCACTCCGGTTTCTCGCCGGAACAGGCGGGAGAAATGGTGGCGTGAGTAGCCTGCCTCCCGGGCAATTTTGTCCACGGATAGATCTGGATCACGGTAATCCCGTTCCACTAGTTTGAAGACGCGATCGACCGCAGGTGAAACCTTGGGCCGGGGAGTGCGGTGGGTCCGGAACAGTTCCATCAGAAACCGATGGGCCTGCGCGGCCACTTCGAACTCATCTGGAATCCTGCCTGCCAGCACCTGCCTATGAAGGCCCTTGATAAGGTCAATGGCCGGATGGGTGGCAGGGAGTTCCCAGAAGTATCCATGCATACGGAGAAGGCGGTTGACCAGGTCGTAAGCCATATCGCCGTCGATGAGAATATAACAAAATTCCCAAGCCATTCCGGGGGCTAACCAATAACGGGTGGGGGAAGGAAACGGAACCAGAAAGCCGGTGCCGGGCATGATGCGCAACATCTTTCCACGGGGAAGAGTTTGGAATCTGCCTTCTCCGGCGAAGGTGTACTGGAATAGGCATGAGTTTTGTCGCTTCCGGTTGTCGAAGTCGTAGAGGCGCTGGCCTTGTTCTAAAGCAATGCCCTCTGCCACGATGTCGCAACGATGCTCCGGATAGCTGGTCATCCGGCTGAATCCCGTCTCATTCATGGGGAGACCTGACTTGCGCACAATTCTTATATGATTAAGCACAGATTCACTATCAATTTGAATACAATCATTCATATTGATGTGTATGATAGGGCTCAATTCTTCAATTAGAAACAAGAAATTGGTTGTGTGATGGCCGATTTTTTAAAGGAGATCAAATCATGACGGTTAAAATTGCGGTGATTGGGGCGGGGAGCATTGGATTTACACGTGGGCTGATGAAGGATATTCTTTCGGTCCCTGAATTGCGAGGGGTTGAATTCAGGTTCATGGACATTAATTCGCGCAATCTTGACATGATCACTCAATTGGCCCGGCGGGATATCAAGGCCAATAAAATTCCTGCCCAGCTTGTGGCTACGACCGACCGGCGCAAGGCTATTGCTGGTGCCGACTACGTTATCAATACGACCCGGATTGGCGGGTTGGAGGCCTTCAAACTTGATGTCGATATTCCTCTTAAGTATGGGGTTGATCAGTGTGTCGGGGACACACTCTGTACCGGCGGTATCATGTATGGGCAGCGTAACATTCCACAGATTCTGGCGTTCTGCAAAGATATCCGCGAGGTGGCTGCGCCGGGTTGCTTGTTTTTGAATTATGCCAACCCGAATGCCATGAACACCTGGGCGGCTATCAAGTATGGCGGTGTGCCGACACTGGGCCTATGCCACGGAGTACAAGGTGGCCATTGGCAGATCACGGAGGTGATCAAGTTTTTGGTGAATGGCGATAAGAAGCCCGGCCAGAAGGGATACGTTGAGATTTCCACTAAGGATGTGGACATCATCTGCGCCGGGATAAATCATCAAACCTGGTACATTCAGGTGCGTTATCAAGGGGAAGATTGGACTGGTCGGCTTTTGGAAGGATTCGAGAAAAGTCCCCACTTAAGCCAGACGGAGAAGGTTCGTATCGATATGTTGAAGCGGTTTGGCTACTACACCACCGAATCCAACGGCCATGTTTCGGAGTATGTGGCTTGGTACCGGAAACGTCCGGCTGAGCTGAGTCAGTGGATCGATATGGGGAGCTGGATTGATGGTGAGACGGGTGGTTATCTGCGGGTCTGTACTGAAGGTCGGAACTGGTTTGAAACGGATTTCCCTAATTGGATCAAGGGCAAACCTTCGGCCTTCTCGGCGGATACCCGCGGTCATGAGCACTGCAGTTACATCATTGAATCATTGAGAACAGGCCGTGTCTATCGTGGCCACTTCAATCTCACCAATAACGGATGCATTACCAATCTGCCGGACGATGCCATCGTGGAAGTTCCAGCCTATGTCGACCGGAACGGCATCAGTGTTCCCAAAGTCGGTGATTTGCCGCTGGGATGTGCGGCCATCTGTAATGCGTCCATTAGTGTGCAACGGCTGGCAGTGGAGGCAGCCGTTCACGGGGATGTGAATCTGCTTAAGCAGGCTGTGTTAATGGATCCCCTGTCCTCAGCGGTGTGTACTCCGCCGGAAATCTCCCAGATGGTGGACGAGATGCTGGTGGCGCAGGCCCGATGGTTGCCACAGTACAAGAAGGTGATTCCGACGGCTAAAGCCCGGTTTGCCTCCGAGGTCAAACTTGGTGTTCACGGTACGGAAGGGGCGGCCCGCCTTAAAACCAAGACTGTGGAAGAAATGAAGAAAAATGCGGAAGAGGCCAGCCGCAATGCGGGGGCCGCCGATAAAGCCATGGCTCAGCGCAAGAAGGCTGCGAAGAAAACGGCCAAGTAGGGGTAGCAGGCAAACTCGTAGCCGCCGCTGATAAGCGGTGGTTGACCTTGGCCGGATAAATCGAAGATCCACGCCTTGTCAGGCGCGGCTACGAGGAAAATATCTTTTTGTTAACAGGGGCTTAGCGTCCGAGTGCTTTCCACACGGGCTCCAAGTCGACCACCTGCCTTTTTTGAGCAGCTTGGTCGATCGCCAACGCGGCAATGGCGCTGGTGAGCCCTTCATTCCCGCTGCACTTAGGCAGAGTGCCGTTAATCATCGTGTCGTAGAGCTCTTTCATAATGAAGTCATCGCCGCCGCCATGGCCGTCATCGCCGAAACTGAAGGTTTGGGCCTTTTCGTCGCCGATGCGCTTGACCTGAAGGGTGGAACTGTAAAGCTCGACGATCATGGTGCCTTCGGTACCGGAAAAATACATTCGGCGTTCCGGCAGAGCGTTGGACATGGTGGCTTGGAATTGAACCCTGATATTATTCCGGAATTCCATGATGGCGACCAGATTATCCATCAGATCCTTATCGGATTCAAACGGGCAGGGCTTGGCATGGGGATCTTCCCACCCACGGAAAACAGAAAGGCCGTTGGGTGTCGGGAATTTTTCGATGAGTTCACGGTTGGCGGGGACAAAAAAGTCGAGTCCGCCGAATCCCGCGACTTTAGAGGGAATCGACTGTGTGAACCAGTTGATCAGATCTAGGTCGTGACAACATTTTTCAAGGATATGGGGGCCGGCCATTTCGGTGAGGCGTCGCCAGTTTGTCATGATATAGCCACCGTGGTCCGGGGAAATATTTTCATTGGCATCAATGCTCAAAATACGCCCGATTTTTCCGCTGTCGATCAACGCCTTGGCCTTGAGGTAGATTGGGGCATAGCGCAAAACGAACCCGGTGGCGAACATGACGCCGGCTTTCTGGTGGGCATCGAAAATGGTTTGGCAGTCCTCAATTTTTGTGGCCAGCGGTTTTTCTGAAAATACATTTTTGCCGGCCTCAAAAGCCGCGACAATGTGTTCCTTGTGAAAAGCGTTGGGCGAGAAAACCATCACCCAGTCGACTCCAGGGGTATGGATGGCGTCCTGATAGGTGGCGCAAATTTTTGTGTCAAGTTGCCCCCAGCTTTTTACCGTCGCGGCGGCCACAACTTGATCCGGATCATAGACTGCTTTAATTTGGACGTTGGCGCCATCTCGGAGCAGGTTTGATACCACGCCCCGGCTCCGACCACCGGCTGCTATTACTGCCACTCCAATCATTTTTTTATTCATAAAGACAATTTGCTTTCATTGATTTTTATTGCATATCGCCGCACATTAAACGGCTGACATTTGTGACTAGATATGGTTATTATATCTTGCTGGTATAAATATGAATGGATAAAAGTTGCATGGATAATGTCAAAATACAGCATGCGGATGCTGCAAGCTGCTCAGTTCATCACCGGTTGCAGGGGGAAGGCCAGATACACCGTGATTATGGCTTATGGATTTTGAGTACCGGCCGTGGCGGCGTGAGTGGTCCCGGCCGTATTTTCCCCCGTTACTTTGAGTTCTATTCGCTTTCGCACCTCTATGATGGCGATGGCATGTACTGGACTCCAAGCGGACGGAGTGTTGAAGTCAAGGCCGGCCAAGGAATACTGATTGCGCCGAATTTCATCCATTTTTACGGGGCTGGCGCAAAACAATATATTGAGGATGCTATCTGTTTCTATGGTCCGCTGGCTGATTGTTTTTTCCGGAGCGGTATTATCCAGAATGGGATCATGGAGATAGGGCAGATCCGGCGTCTGTTACCAGTGATTGAGTTGGCGGCCGATCCTGCGGTTGGCGCCCAACTCAGTGCTAATGTTGCACTCCAGCAATTGCTACTCGACCTTTTTCATGCGAATCGGCATCACCAAGGGAGGGTGAGGCAGTCGCGTCTGGAGGAAATGATCGCAATTATTCGTGCCACTCCGGAAAAATGGTGGACGGTAGAGGAGATGGCCGAGTACTGCAATTTAAGTACCGCCCAGTTTCGCCGGGTTTTTCTGGAACACACTGGCATGCTGCCTAAACTCTATATCGACCGTATCAAGGTGGCTCTGGCGGCGGAAATGCTGACCACTGCGACGGGCCCTCTGGAAGAAATCTCAAGCCGGCTGGGGTATTGCGATCCTTTTCATTTCAGTCGTCGATTCAAACAGCTGACCGGTTTCTCGCCGGAGCAATACCGCCAGGAATCTCCCCATTATCATCATATTTAGGTGTTATTGGGGAGGGGTTGTTGAATCTGGCCATTATGTGTAAAATTCCAAGCTGTGATCACGATCCCAGATAAAGTGCGACGGAAACTGCAGGAGCTCCCGGATCAGCCGGGTTGCTATCTCATGCGGGACCGGCGTGGGAAAATCATTTACATTGGCAAGGCTTCCTCCTTGCGCAAACGGGTCCAATCCTATTTCCGGACCAGTACCTGGGTTAGGGCGGATCCCAAATTGCGCGGGTTAATCCGGAGCGTGGATGATTTCGATATTGTCGTATTGCGTAATGAGGCGGAAGCCCTGCTGACGGAAGGTCAGTTGATCAAGGACTATAAGCCTCGTTACAACATTGACCTGCGGGATGACAAGCGTTTCCTGATGTTGCGGATTGATCTGGCGGAACCCTGGCCCCAACTTAAAGCTGTCCGGATCCGGCGGGATGACGGAGCGGATTATCTCGGGCCGTATGTCAATTCTGTTGCCGCCCGGGCTGCCATGGATTTCGTTGAGAAGAAATTCGGGATACGCAAATGTGTGCCGCGTGAACCGGATGCCATCAATCATAAGCATTGCATGAATGATATCGTCCGCTTTTGTTCCGCGCCCTGTATCGGTCAGATTACGCGGGAGGCCTATCTTGAAAAGGTCACGGCGGCATGTGCCTTTCTGCGAGGGGAGACCCCGGCCTTGCTTGAAGAGCTTCGTGCCAGTATGGAAGAGGCTGCCTCCCAACACCGTTTTGAGGATGCGGCGGCGTTGCGTGATACCTGGTTTATGCTTCGGGAGATTACCCAGCAGCGGGCGCGGGTAGCCTCCACACCGGAAATCAAGGCGGAGGATGCCAAGGCCGGGATAGCGGGTTTGCAACAGGCATTGGGGCTTGCCTCGCCGCCGCGGCTGATTGAGTGCTATGACATTTCCAATATTTCCGGTACTCATTCGGTGGCCAGTATGGTTTGCGCTGTGGAGGGAATGCCATCCCCCAATCGTTACCGTCATTTCCGGATTCAAACGGTACATCAGTCGGATGATCCTGCCATGATGGCGGAGGTGATCCGGCGGCGGTTTGCGCGGTTACAACGGGAGGGGGGGCGTGGTCCTGATCTTTTGGTGGTTGATGGAGGGCTCTCGCAACTCAATGCGGCGCGGGGTGAATTGATGTTGTTGGGGATTACCCATGTTCCCGTTATTGGACTGGCAAAACGATTTGAGGAAATTCATATTCCGGGGCAGGCGAAGCCGCTACGACTGCCCTCGGATTCGAAGGCGCTCTATGTACTCCAGCGTATTCGTGATGAGGCGCACAGGTTCGCTTTGGCCTATCATCGCCGCTTACGGGCACGCCGTCTGCGGGAGTCGGTGATCGATGAGATTCCCGGCATGGGGGAAAAGCGCAAGATGTCGTTATTCAATCACTTCGGCTCGCTTCTCCGGCTTCAACGGGCTTCGGAGGAAGAAATCGCATCTGTTCCCGGTGTGAGCCGGGCATCAGCAAGAATCATTGCGGACTGGCTCCGGGCGCGAGCCCATTCCGGCCCTGACTTAGAAACCGTACACAGGGCGCAACTGTCCCACTGAGGGTACGGCGTTATAATATTCCCCTTTAGGCCCGACCCATTGTGCTCCAACTTGACGCAAAGTGATAGGCGTAAACGACCCATTGGAATTCTGGATGCTTACGGTCACAGTCATGGGTTGCGGGGGCTCATATTGAGCGGTTTGCTGAACCACAATCGGTTGCTGAACTTGGGGTGGTTGCACATAAACCACCTGCGGTTGCGGGGTTGGTTGTTGGACATACACCACTTGCGGGCTCTCTCTCACCACTACGGGCTGCTGGACGTACACCGGGCGGTCAGCTGAGGACGCCACCACTGCGGCAAGTACGCCAAGTCCTAGCAGACCAAAAACCAACTCTCCCCGAGAATCGCGATAATACCCGTAATGTCGACCGCCATCATAATAACCGTGATGGTCATACCCACCATGAGGTTCCGCCATACATACAGATCCCGCCAGCATGATTGACACCATCACTCCACAAATTTTCATTATCTTTTTCATTATCTTGCCCGTTTTTCGGAAATTGATTCATTCCGTTTCTATAAGTATAGACGTTTATCCTGCAAAAATATTCAAAAAAAATGGTTATCCTGCAAAGCCCGTTTGGCATTTTGGTGCCAACGCTCCAAATCGGTCTCAGGAATATACCAAAAGAGCGGATAAATCAACTTCTGGAAGGTTTCCATATCCATGGTTGTGAGGGATTCCGGTGTTAACTTATCGGTGATCGCCGTGATCCAGGGGGCTGGTTCGAGGGGTGCCCATTGGCCCTTATTCATGGGGCAGGCATTCTGGCAGTCATCACAGCCGTAGATCCAAGGCCCCATTTTATTCCATAATTCCCCCGGGATGGGCATAGCTTCTTCGTATGTCAGATAAGCGATGCAACGCTTCATATCCACGACATAGGATTCAGTTAAGGCGCAGGTGCGGCAAGCGTCAAGGCAGGCACGGCAGCCGGTTGGGCAGGGGGCCTCCGGGGTAGATGGCAAGTCGGGTTCCAGTTCGGTGTCAATGAGCCAAGCCTCAATATTCAGCCATGAGCCGCAACCTTCGGCATAGGCGAACCCATTTCGTCCGATTTTAACGATTCCCGCTCGCACCGCGGCTTCCCGACAGGGGATGCCGCCGACTTTGACGCGGTATCCAAGTGCCCTAAGTCCCTGCTTCATGCGTTTTGGCAGGGTATTATCCGGACAATCCTTGATACGGCGGTCGCAAAGGTAGTTGCGTCCGATGTGCCGGGTGATGGTTTCAGGAAGGTCGTATTTCCCATATCGCCTGACGGCCACAACAATGGATTTGGCCCAGGGCGCAAAGGTGGCGGGATTGACGCGTCGTTCCATTTTTTGATAGAGCGACGCGGCATCAGGAAAGCGCTGAGCATGTTGTGTCAGTGCCGTCTGATAATTATCAAACGGCTGCATCCCGGTGATCCCACAGGTGTGGTATCCCAAGGCTTCGGCTAGTTTTTTGATTTGCTCCTTCATTATGATCAGTGGTTGGGATTATAGCGAAAAATCCGCCCGCTGAAACAGCGAAGAAACGAAGAACTCGTGCTCAAACTATGCCTGCTGGTTTGAGCGCGAGCTTTTGCGGGACAACTGGTTAGTCCCTGACAATCAATTCTGGCTCTGCCATAAGGCCGCAAGGGACGAGTTGATAGCCGTCAAACCAGCTGTCGGGCCCGCGAGTAAATTCGCCGGGGCCGGTCCAACTCGGCCATTTTTCCGTCAGATGGAACGGGCCGTGCGAGTTACGCCGGTGTCCAATGAGTTGGATTTGTACGTCCGCCGGGCCATTGGCCAGACCTGTGACTTCCACCTCGTTCGGTTCCCACGCGGCGATTCCGGCTTCTTTGCCATTGACCAACACGCGTACGGCGGTACCACGGTATTCCGGTACACGTATGAACAGGCGTTGTCCTTGATCCGCCTTCAGGTCGATACAACGGCGGTAACTGACGGAGCCTGAGTAGAAGGTCAATCCCTGAGGAACCCAGTCACCCAGTTGGAGCTTGGTGGGCAGGGCGGTAATGGTGACATCCGTGCCGTTGACCGAGGTGCCGAAGTTTCCGAGCAGATAAATGATTTCCAGGCCGGGATGGTTTTCCGGGTAGTCGCATTCCAGCACCAGTTCATTCTTGCCCAAGTGTAACAGGGCGGGATCCAGCGGCAGCTTACGCAGGGACAGATCCACCCACCAGCCGCTTTCCGCATCCTGACTGACCGGCACGCCATTCAGCGACACCTTGAAGGATTGCGGCTGCTCCAGGGCGACGAACAGGTCGCCTGTGGGCAAGGCCTGACAGTCGAATGAGTAGGCCAGCGTGATTGGAATCCGTTTCGGGTCCGGATTCTTTTTTCTTGCCCAGGGTTGAACCATGTGCCCACTGCGGTGTTGAATTCCCATGGCGCTACGTATGGCGCGGTCAACGCGCAGGACTTCATCGGCGTTTTGCCACTCTGCTTTGCCAATCTTATAGCGCGGCCGATCCAGTACCAGATTGGAGCACTCGGAAAGGGCGATATCCCAGGTCTGACCGCTAAGCTTGTCGGTTCGTAGCGTTTTGAGTGCCGGTGTTACTGCGGACTGAACATTCGCCTGTGCTGCTTTGGGAATCAGGAACAGACGGCTGCCCAGGGCGGGCAGGCTGGTGCGGATTTCCAAGCCGTTCTCATGGCGGCTGAATTCGGCGGCTGAGGTGGCGCCGGTTTCGGGATTCAGTTCAACCGGAGTTCCTGTACAACCGGCAAAACCGCGGATGCGCACATCGGCAAACGATAATGTGCGGTCGCGTACAAAGGGCTGGCCCATGAAATGCCCCGGCTCCTTGATGAAATCCTCACCGGTATTGCAGATGAACAGGAAGAAGGAGTCGCGGTCTTCGCGCAGCAGGTAGAGGGCGGGATTGATTTCGCACCCCTTGGCATCGGCAATCGATACGCGGCGGCAGGCCTTCTCCAGGGGGCCGGAAACAGCCGAAGCCGTGACAGAAACGGCCGGACAGTTTGCGGCGAATTCTGCCACTTCCTTCGATTCTACGGCATCCACATAACTGGCAGGCGTCCCTGCAAACACTACGGTACCCCCTGCGGCCTTGAATTTTTTCAGAAGGGCGAGGGTGGTACGGCGCATGGTTTTGAGTTGCGGCACCAGTACGGCTTTGTAGGTCGCTTTGCCCAATCGAAGAATCGGGGCACCGCTCTGTTTGGCCACTTTGCCCAGACGCCCGAGGTGCTCTTCGTCTCCGAAGTCGAAGTCCAGATGCTGTGCCAGCAGGGATTCGGTCAGATGGGTATGCTGTTGGTCGAGTGCCTGGGTTTCGGGGTTTTCGCGCCAGCCGATCTTGACCTGCATCCACATGCTTTCCACGGGATGTACCACCAGCAGGTCGCGCACTTCTTCGCCGCGGGTCATGACGGAGTGGATGCGGGCGAAGTAGTTTTCAACCTTCGGGTAGAGCTGCCACCAGGGGGATTGATAGAAAATTGCGGCGGGATAGTCGCGTTTGGCCTCGCCTTCCATGGTGTACCAGGAGAGGTGCTGGCAACGGAGATTGATGCCGAGTGCCACCTGCCAGTCGCCCAGGGCCTTGTGCCCGGCGAAGGGGAAATCCCAGCCGGTGCAGCCGTAAGTTTCCGTTAGACGCCACTTGGCGCCGAACTGCCGTGCCCCGGAAGTGACCTGCTTGGCGGTGTTGAAGACGCGCCAGTGCTCGGTCAGCAGATCCATCCCTGGCGCCTGCATGAACTCGTAGCTGCGGATGCAACTGCCGACCATATTGGTCTGACTGGAAAGGGTGTCTTCTTCGAGTTGGTGACCGGTAAAGGAAAGGTTGTTTTTTGCGCACCACTCGAAAATCTGGCGGTCGAAAGCATCCACATACAGATGGGTTACACAGTCATGAAAATGCAGACGTGCCGGGCGCATGCCGTTGCCGTCAACGTCGTAAACCAGTTCAACCAAGTGTGGAACAAGATTGTAGCCATAGCGTTTCTGGAAGGTTTTGAGTAAGGATCCGGTCCAAGGCATGCCGCCGGGACTGCCCGTGTTATTGTCATAACCGAGCTTGTTGCCATGGTTCGGTTCGTCGGTGAATATGCCTGGGATCGTGTGGCCGAACTCTTTGCCGTTGTGCTTCTTATAGGCTTCGTGTGTGACCTTGATGAAGGCTTTAACGGCTTCGTGGCTGAGGGTGTCGAGGTAGGTGTAGTCGTTATACCAGCTGCTGCATTCCTGCAATTCCACGACGAACACAATCAGTTTTTCCCCATCGGCTAATTTGGGGGCCGGCTTACCTTTTGGTAACTGGCGGACCCGGTTGGCGGATACGCCCTCAAGGTGTGCGGTAAATGCGGCGACGGTGTCCTTGGTCCATTTCAGGTCAGCCGCCTTGTCCAGGACGTGGGTCATGAGGCTACGCATACGATACTTTGGGTTTTTCGTGACAAACCCGCCTGCGGCACCGGAGGGCCAGCGGTCTTCATCATACATCCAGGCAGACATACCGAGTTTTTTAGCCTCGTCTACGCAGGCATCCACGCAGGTAAACCAGTCCTTGGAGAGATAGGATGTGTCGAGACCGACGCGGGAGTGCATGAAGAAGCCACCCAGGCCCATCTGTTGCATGACGCGGATCTGGCGGCGCAATTCAACGGGATCGAGTTTGCCGTTCCAAGCCCAGAATGGGGCACCACGAAACTCGGAACCAGGTGTTTTGAAATCATTAAGCAAGGACTTTTTCATTGATTGACCTTTTAGTGATGGGGCTTTGTTTTTCGCAAACGTTTATTAACATCGCGGGTGGGACTATGTCACAGGGGAATTCTCTCCGCCTTAACGGAAGCGTCAAGAAGTAGCACAAAACCTTCATATTGGTAAGGCGACGCCAGCCTAACGATGAATTGTCATTGCTACTCTGTTTTGGGCGCGGTAGGCGGCAGGAGAGAAGCCGGTGCGTTTTTTGAACTGACGGGCGAAGTAATTACTGTCAGTGAAGCCCGTTTGAAAAGCAATCGTAGTGATTTTTTCACTTGAGGTGGTCAGTAGATTGCGTGCATGGTTGAGCCGGATGGCAAGCAGGTAATCGTGGGGAGAGGTGCCCGCCGTTTCATGAAACATCCGCAACAAGGAACTTTCCGATAGGTGGGCGATTTGGCAGAGTTCGGCGGTGGTGATGGCTCTGTCAAAGTGGCGCTCAATATGGCTGAAGACTGCGCCGGCCTCCATCAGCTTTCGTGAGGGATCCGACACCATATTTCCATAACTTTGTGAGAGGAACCCTACGAGTTGCATAAACAGGGCGAGTTGAACGAATTCGTGGCCCGGTGGTGAGGCCTGCTTCTGGCGAACCATACGGGTGATCAGGTGGCTGACTTCCTTGAGCTGCTTGGCGTCAAGTTTAAGGCGGCTTTCGAACGCATGCTCGTGGCGATAGTGCGGCTCGAGCCGGAAGAGGGCGTGAAAGCCGGGGGATTCGATCAAATCGACCAGCGGGACGTTCAGGCGGTCGAAATTATAGAGCACGTTCAGTAATGCCAGATGGTGAGTGTTTTGGTAACCATGGCTCAAACCGGGGTCAATCACGAAGACATCTCCGGTGGATACCGGATACGTTCCCGTTTCGGTGAAATGGGTGCCACGCCCTCCGGTAATGATCACCAATTCTGAAAATTCGTGGGCATGGAGCTTGATGTCATTCTGCCGATTTATCCCCATCAGGATCACGACATCCTGGCGTTTGGAAAAATAATCTGCACGGCGACTAGTTGAGACATTATTTGGCATGCCGTAAAGATTCCCCTGAATACGCCTGGTAAGTCAAGATACGAAATGTTATGGGGAACTCAACCTAACCACTTTTTCCCCGGTCTTGACTTCCAGAGAATCAACTGGCAGGTTTCGCATTATGAATTCCGCAATTTTCATTTTGATGGGACTGGCCATTGGCGGCGTGCTTGGTGCTTTGATTGGCTGGCTGTTCGGTCAGCGTTGTGCGTCTGCCTCGGCGCCGGATAGTCGTGTTGAAAATGAGCTTCGTCAGCAAGTGGCCCAGCGCGAAATGGAGTTGACGCAGACACGTGCAACGCTCGAGCAATCGCAAACCGCCCGTGCTTCCGCGGAGGCCAACCAGTCAGCCTTGGAAAACCTGCTTTCCGAGCAACGCCAGCGTCATGACCAGGCCTTAAAAGAGGCCCGTGTGGCGCAGGAGAAGGCCATCGCTGACCTGCGCGAGGCTTTCAAAGCGCTGAGTGCCGATGCGCTGAAGCAGACGCAGCCTGAGTTCCTGCGTCTCGCCAATGAAACGTTGGCCAAGTTCCAGGAATCCGCAAAGGGCGATCTTGCTCAGCGCCAGCAGTCCATTGCCACACTGGTCAAGCCGCTGGAGGAACAGTTGAAGAACTATCAGCAGCGCCTGCAGCAAAGCGAGGCCTCGCAATCCACCACGCTTGGGGAAGTGAAGAAACATCTGGAAACGCTGGCCCAGCAAAGCCAGTCGCTCTCGAACGAAACCCTGCAACTCCGGCGTGTGCTCAGTTCGAACCAGGCGCGCGGACGCTGGGGGGAAGAGACGTTGCGCCGCGTGGTCGAGGCCGCAGGCATGAGTGCGCATTGCGATTTTGTTGAGCAGGTACAGTCCGGTGACAGCAAGCCGGATCTCATAGTCCGTCTTCCGGGTGACCGCATGATCATTGTGGATGCCAAGGTGCCGGATCTCGATTTTCTGGATGCCATGGAAGCCGCCGATCCCGTGAAGCGTGCCGAAGCGCTTGCCATTCATGCGGCGAAATTGAAAGGTACCATCAAAGTGCTGGCGGATCGTGATTATCCGCACCAGTTCCCGACGGCGCTCGATTATGTCGTTCTTTTCCTTCCTGCGGAATCGTTGTTCAGCGCCGCGCTGGAAGGGGATCGTGACCTGATTGTCTGGGCTGCTGGCAAACAGATCATGCTGGCCACACCCGCTTCGCTGATTGCCTTACTGCGCTCCGTGAGTGTGAGTTGGCAGCAGTATGCCCAGACCGAGAATGCCCAGGCGATTGCCGGGGCGGCACAGGAGTTGTTCTCAAGGGTGACGAAGTTTATCGAGCATTTTGAACGCATCCGGAACGGTTTGGACAAAGCAAACAATGCTTTTAACGATGCCGTTGGTAGTTACGAGCGGATGGTTCGTCCTAGTGGCGAGAAACTCCTGAAACTGGGGGGTGGGGCCACCGGCAAAGCCCTGGTCGATGTCCCGCTGCTGAACGCCTCACTGCGTCTGCCTCCGGTGCCATGAGCCCATACCACCCGTTCTGGTGTCTGCGACATAATCCGCGCTGGGGATTTTATGGGGGAGCAAAGTTTATTCGGCGTGTTTGATCCTACTACTGTCCAAACACTTCCCGCTGGTTCGGGATCGAAGCGGCGGCGCCTTTGCGGGTGACGGAGATGGCGGCGGCTTTACAGGCATAGGTTAGGCATTGTTTAGGTGGGAATCCCCTGATGACGGAGGCGGCATAATAGCCGATAAAGGTGTCGCCTGCGGCAGTGGTGTCCACGGCTTTGACCTTTGGTGATGGCACTACGTATTGCTGGGTACCGCTCTTAAGCATGGCGCCTTTCGAGCCCAGTGTCATCAGAATCTCTGCCTTGGGGAATTTCCCGGCCAGCGCGGACAAGGCCGCTTTGCCGGCTTTTACCCCGGATAGGCCGGTGGCCTCGATCTCATTCACGATGAAACAATCCACCAGTGACAGGGGATAGTCGGTGATCGTGGAATCAAACGGGGCGGGATTAAACCAGATTTTCATCCCGGCTTTATGCGCGGTTTTCATGATGTCAGGGATGGCGTTGATCTCGTTCTGAAGCAGAAGAATGTCATCCTGGCCGAAATGGGCAAGGGTCTCACGGATTTCCTGTCGCGTGATAGTCCGGTTGGCGCCGGGAAACAGCACAATGGCGTTCTGACCACTATCGGCCACCTGGATGACGGCATGTCCGGTCGGTCCCGGATCTTTCCTTACGAACCGTACATCCACGCCAGCGGACTTGAGATGGCGGACAATCCATTCGCCATCGTTCCCGATCTTCCCCGCATGGAATACCGGAGTTCCGGCTTTGGCCATCGCCATGGATTGATTGTTACCTTTTCCCCCGGCGAAGGTCGTAAGCGAAACGCTGGAAAGCGTTTCCCCGGGCCTGACGATATGCGGCACGCGGTAGACCAGATCAATGTTAATAGAACCAAAATTCAGTATTTTCATCTTCAGCCTATTTTCGATTTTCGAGTTCCTCCAGTACTACCTGTGCGGCGCGCCGGGCGGCCCCTCCATCGCCCAGGAGGGCACGGATTTCAGCGTAGCCGTCCAACATGGCCTGACGCTCCGGGGAGTCTGGAATCAGGGGAAGTAACTCGCGGGCAAGGGCTTCGGGCGTTGCTTCAAATTGGATTACTTCGGGGCAGACGTAGCGGTTGGCAATGATATTGGCAATCCCGGCAAATTGGATGGTTACCATGCGCTTGGCGATCCAGTAGGTGAGGGGGGCCACAATGTAGGTGATGACGGCAGGACAGCCCACGAGGGCTGACTCCATCGTGGCGGTCCCTGATTTGACCAAGGCGGCCCGACTTTGGCGAAAGACTTGGCGTGCTTCACCCCTGATGACATGAAGGCGCCTCGGTTTGCGGGAAAGGCGGGCCGCCAGGCGCAGAACATGGCGCTCGATTTCTTCCGAGGGAGAGGGGATTACGAACGAAGCATGAGGGTATTTCTGTTCGATCAACTGCGCCGCCGCCAGCATGGGTGGGAGGATCCGGTCAATCTCATTGTGGCGGCTGCCGGGGAGAATCCCGATCTGCGGCTCCCCAGACCAGGGCAGGGGGGCTAATGGAGTGTGGAGCGCCTCATTCATTTCGTCCACCAGGGGATGGCCTACAAAATCCACTTTCAAACATGTTCCTTCAAACACCTTGGGTTCAAAGGGGAAAATAGCCATGAGTCGATCAAGAACCCTGACCATTGTTGGGATGCGTCCCTTTTTCCAGGCCCAGACTTGGGGACAGATATAGTAAATCGTTTTCAAGCCCATGGCATGGGCGCTGGTGGCAAAGCGCAGATTAAAGCCGGGATAGTCCACCAGGATGACGGCGTTAGGCCTTTTTTCGCGTGCCACTCGTTCCATGTGCCGGAAGACTTTGCGGAAAAAGAAAATGCGTTTCAGTACTTCCACGATTCCCATGACGGCCAGGTCTTTGACGTCATAGTAGGTTTCGACTCCCGCTTCCCGCATCAATGAGCCGCCGATGCCGAAAAAGGTCAGGGCTGGGTCCGCTTGGCGAAGCGCACGAACCAGACCGGCGGCATGCATGTCGCCGGAAATTTCGCCGGCCAGGATCATGATGGACCGGGGCCTCGTCATGAGTGGCCTTGAAGCGAGTCCGCCGTATTCATGGCAATAAAGCAGATTCCCAGTTTATTGGCTTCTTTGACCAGTTGTTCGCGCTGAAGGAGGATGGTGCGCTTGGCTTCCACCGCCAGTACCTGAGTTTTGCTTTTTTTGATGATTTTCATGGTACGCGTGCCGACGACGGGAATATCGAACCGCATATCGTGGCCTTTCTTTGCCACTTTGACCACCACGGCCCCGCCATTGCCCACGCGCCCGGCGCGCAGGATGGTCTCGTCGGTTCCCTCATAGGCTTCCACGGCTAAGATGGTGCCTTCTTTGACAACGACGGTCTGTCCAATCTCAATACTGCTGGTGATTTTGGCGACATTCAAGCCGAAGAGGATATCGGCCATTTCCGCTTCAGTGGGTTCGCGTCCGCCGATCAATCCGGCTTCCGGCATGGCGGCCTCCATAAACAGGTGGGCGGGAAGGAGGGTGACGCCATGCTTCGTCAGCTCATCACAGGCGGCGCCGTAGATGGTGTGGGCGTTGCGCTGTTTCAGGTTTTTGAGGATCTCAAATGTCATGCGGTCAAAGCGCAGGCTGAACAAGTGAGTGGGGGTGATTTGTCCGACCATCACCGCATGTCGGATGCCCCAGGCATCCAGGGCGCCCAGGACGGCGCCGAATTGGCCCAGATAGATCCACTTTACGTCATCTACATACTTTGCAATGGCGCGCTCCGTTTCGTGGCGAAAGGCAATGGCGGTGATGCGGCGGACGCCCTGGGCCCGGGCCGATTGGGCCAGTAATAGGGGGTAATCGCCTTTACCCGCCAGCAACACGACTTCGTTGATCCCCTTGGGAATCCCGAACGCTCCGTCAGATGGGAAAGTGTCGTTCATGGTCAGATGGAGGAAAGAATGCGGCGGCCTTCATCCAGGAAAATTCCCTGCAGGTTCATGCGCAGGGCCTGTGGGTTGGTAGCATACGTCATGCCTTCCTCCTGAGTGATCATGCCACTCTTGATCAGCTGATAGATGGATTGGTTAAAGGTTTGCATGCCGTCATCACGGCCGGTTTCGATGGCCGCGGGAAGAATATCAAGTTTATTTTTTTCCAGGATCTTCCGCACGGTGGGAGTATTGATCAGGATTTCCACGGCGGGAATAACGCCTCCCTGAGATCCTTGCAGTAGACGCTGACAAACGATGGCCTGCAGGTTACTGGCAAGATTCAGGCGGATTTGATCCCATTCGCCGGAAGGGAAGAATTCGAGCAACCGCTGAACGGCCACCGAGGCGTTCCCGGAGTGCAGGGTAGTGAGGACCAAATGTCCGGTTTCGGCGGCGGAAAGGGCGGTGCGGAAGGTGGTCTGGTCACGCATTTCCCCGATGATAATCACGTCCGGATCCTGGCGCAGAATATGTTTGAGAGCGGATTGAAAGCTTAAGGTATCCAGACCCACTTCGCGTTGGGAAATGAAGCACTTCTTGTCTTCGAACAGATATTCAATGGGATCCTCAATGGTGATAATCCGGAGATTTTCTGTTTCGTTCATGTAATTCAACATACTTGCCAGCGTGGTGGATTTTCCGCTGCCGGTGGTGCCGCTGATGATAATAATTCCCCGTTGCGCGCCGGCAATGGTCTTAATGGATTGTGGGAGATTGAGGTCCTCCACGGTGGGAACTTTGGTTTTGACGTGGCGAAACGCCAAGGCATGCTGGCCTTGACTCATAAACGCATTGACGCGAAAACGTCCGGCCCCCTCGACGGAATGGGAGAAGTCAGCCTCATGCTGTTCGTTGTAATAGGCAACGAGATGGGGCGGTAAGATGTGCTGGATGGTTTTATGAAGATCTTCCGATGAAAGGAGGGGAAGGCCTGAAGGAGTGAGCACGCCATGAAGTCGCAGGAAGGGAGTTTGGCCGGCCTTCAGATGAATATCTGAGGCATGCATCTCCACCGCACTTTTTAAAAAATCATCGATTTTGAACATGCTTTCGCTCCTGTCTGGAATTAGATAGATCAAAGCAAAAGGAACGGGCAAGGGCAAGGATGCAGAAACAGGGAGGCGAAGTTTTGTTGGAACGGGTCTCAACAAAACTGGCGGGGACGACGGGGCTCGAACCCGCGACCTCTGCCGTGACAGGGCAGCGCTCTCCCATTACAAAGCAAAAAAACCTCAATGAATCAGCATATTGCCTTTACTGGGGACACAATCACAGTCATAAATTAAGAGTGATATGCCGATAACTACCCATAATTCAAAGAGGCGAAAAACGGGAAAGAAGGCAGGATGGTCCCCGAAAATATGGTTTAGCCGGACTTTCGCTATTCGCGGCGGAAAACGACTATTTTCACCCTCTCAGCCACTGAAAACCCCAATGATATTGGGGTTTTCGAGTTGAACAAAGTGTTGGCTACAGACCTACCCCCTTTCGGCACTT
>Ga0209697_10001968_pt1 | contig 30404 bp, 35 predicted proteins | sample AliMusrvi5mmetaG_FD_184115 | JGI IMG/M metagenome (GOLD analysis project Ga0209697, IMG submission 184115) | Freshwater lake bacterial and archeal communities from Alinen Mustajarvi, Finland, to study Microbial Dark Matter (Phase II) - Alinen... | ecosystem: Environmental > Aquatic > Freshwater... | reverse complement strand
CATTCATCGCGGACTCTGCAAATCGTTCAAGCAGAAAGTCTTAAATGCAATATTCCTCGAGTCCACGATTGCTCCAAAACGTCAAGAAAAGTAGTCAAAAAATGCCACGCAAAATGGGTATTATCCCAAACTTACACATGCCGCATGGTGAAATCTGCGGCATTTTTTGTCCTCTAATACACATAAATACGCATTGTGGACACACAGACAATGCTGTGGTAATATTCATGCAGCTGTAAACCTTAACAATGAAAGGAATAATGGTATGAATAAACAAGCTGGCTGTGGTATTGCCATCGTCATGTTGTTCGCGCTTACTTTGATTGTGAGCTTGCTAGATAACCGAAGCAAGAGGACCAAGGTGCAAACCAAGGAACCTACTGAGGAGCAAGACGTCATAACGAACACACAACCTTCGCAGGCACTTACCGCAGGCATCGAATCAAAGAGCGCTTATCCGCGAAAAGGCGGCCCTTTGTCTGTTGTATCGATCAAACCTTCGTATGGCAGGCTGTATGAAGTCACGTTAAACGACCCATCGAATACAAATGCGGGGGTAGTCGTCGCTTTTAGTGGCTACAAATTCAAACTTGGCGATACGGCATATGCCACGACCGTGACATGTCGATTCGCCAAGAATGTTCCACCCGTTCCTATACTATTTGCCAATCCAGAGCGCGAGCTTGGGACCGTGATAGCGCATCGGTGATAGCCGGTATCATGTCATTGCTCTCAAGTTCAACCTACGCCGTCCGATCTCCATCGGCGGCTTTTTTGTTTCAAAACGCATGCATCCTATCCTCGATCTCCGACAAGCGCGAATGAAGGCGAGCTTCCGACGAATCTACCCTCTCTTCCAAACGTTCGAAGCTTCTGGCTATGGAAACCGCAACGTCGTCATTATTCTTGTAAACTATCCTCTCTATTAGTTCGAGATCTTTTTGATCTAGTGCAGACATGATAATTAAATTAATGTTACCTAATAATGATCAAACTGTATCAATTCACGATGAAGAAATTATGAAAATTGTCTCAAAAATAGATAAATTATTGTTCAAGAAACCTTCAAAAAAGATTCAAGAAATCGTGAAGGACTAAGGCAAGGAATACCATGTCATGTTTCAGAACTGTGGGCCAGTTTGAAACATGACATGGTATTCCTTGCAAATCATCGATTCCCGAGTTAGTCAGCGATCTTCCTGAGCAATTGTGCTTCATCGCTATCTCGAGAAGCGCTGCCTAATACGACCACAGCATAGAGATCCTTGCTTTTACCCATGGTAAAGAGCGAGGCTCCAGTACGATTGGCCTCCGGAATAAAGCCATTCTTGCCTCCGGCATAATTTGACCAGCTCAGGAAATGCGTTGGGTTGACGAATGTATGGCTCCCCAAAGTTTTGCTTTTCAATTGGGTGACAGCAATGACTTCAGGATCGTTCTTTTGAAGCCATCCGAGGATCGTGGCTAGGTCGCTGGCCGTAGAAACGTTCCTCGGTGACAATCCTGAGGGATCGGAAAAGGATGTACGATATGCCCCGATAGATTGGGTGAAATCATTCATGGCCGCGATGAATTTTTTTCGGCCATACGACTGGGCATAGGCCTCAGCCGCATCGTTGGAAGATACCATAAGCAACGGATACAGAAGATCGGCGGCAGTGAACGTCTCCCCCACTCTAAACTGCGCCGTATTTCCGTAAGTTACCATAATGCTTCCAGTGATGGAGATTCGGCTATTCGAGGGAATGAGCCGACGTGCGACTTCCGCAGTGACCAGCTTGGTTAGAGACGCGATCGGCATGAGTTTTTCCGAATTTTGAGAGATCGCTGGCGCAGCGCTCGATGATAGATCCTTAACAATATAGGATGGTGCCGTAATGTTACCGCTTCCATACGCCGCAATACTCAAAACTTCGGTGTTATTCGGATCTTCCTCTTGGCTGGCGGTCCAATGGATGCTTCGCGTCAATCCGGAAATCAATGTACCATCATCAGATGTGGTAATAATAGCCGCCGCTATATCCGAAAACGAGCTCAAATGATATTTGGCCAAACGAGGACCCCAGGCCTGCCAGCCAGCCATACCCAAATATGACAGACCTACGCCAACAATGATGGCGGCCAGCCCTCCGAAAAGGACTAGGAAGAATTGTTTCATTGCCACTCAGTCTAATACAAGAGACTCACTTATTCAAACGATAGAAGACGTTAGTGCCATAACGTACATCGATATAATCAAAAGATAACGACAGGTGTTTTGCCGCTGCCGTTTCAGTCATATTTTTCCAAAACGAAACGAGATTAGAGAGTTGTTCAGAGAATGACCGACTATCATCAAAATAGATCACTGCCATATCGCTATCGGAAGAGCTGGCCAAATTGCTTTGACTCGGATTGCGCACATATAGCTCATATTCGCCGGCTGCCTTTATAAGAACGGCTTCTGCTGCGATCGACGTGTTCTTTAAATCGGCGAATAAGGTCTGTAAAGCATGAAATTCTGTAGTCGAGGTCGCCATTTGACCGACGATAAGAGAAGATGTGCCATCTGTCAGATCTGGAACATAGTATCTATTATATACATTGCCAGAGAATGAAGGGGCCGCTCCATATATATAGCCAGTATCATCAGCAAAATAACAGCTGTCCGAGTCACCAAAGGATAGAGAGTTTCCGGTAAAATCTGGCAGATTGGCACAAACCAGGGCGGCCGGTGCCTTTTCTTCCACTGAAATAACTAGAGCCTGTAGACCCTGGCGTTTGACTGAAACAGAAGCTATGCGCGGCGATGCCTTGGTCACCGAGTCCTTGACGGCCTTGGCCGGATAAAAGAATGTGCTGGCTTTAGAGAATATCCCCCAGTAATCACCCGAAACGGCATCCAAAGCCGCTGCCTGGAGCGAAGGAGAAATATCACCATCGGCACCGCTCACTGTTACGTATTGAATCTCGAATAGATTCAAATTTACGATTCTTATCAGAGAGAATCCGAAAGTAACCAGACAAATCACCATAAGCGAGGCGATAAGAATGAGGCGCGTATTCTTGCGCTCGACGAATCTCTTCGACTGTCTGGATTTGAATCGCGAAGGAGGAATCATTTAAGTATAGATTCCAGATTACAGATATCAGATTCCAATTTGATGCCTGAAATCTGTAATCTATTTGGAATCTGGAAACTGGAATTTGAAATCTAAGCCAAGTTATTACTGACTAATCGATTGCTTCCCAAAATATTTCACAAGTACTTCTGGAATCTTTATAGAGCCATCTGTCTGCTGATAATTCTCTATCAATGAAACCAAAATACGCGGCGTAGGAATAGCAGTGGCGTTAAGAGAATGCACATACTTCATCTTTCCTTCGGCATCCTTGTAGCGGATATTGCAGCGACGGGATTGGAAATCATGGAAATACGAAGTTGAACCGATTTCGCGATACTTTCCTTCTTTTGGCACCCACAATTCGATATCATATTTCTTCACCTGGCCAAGACCAAGGTCGCCACCGCAGTTCACTACAGTCCGATATGGTACGCCCAAAGACTCTATGAATTCTTCAGTGTTGCGATTGAGCTCTTCGTGGAACTTGACCGAAGCCTCGTGATTGGCTTCACAAAGTATGACCTGCTCGAATTTATAGAATTCATTTACGCGGATCAGACCGCGAACGTCTTTGCCATGCGCACCAGCTTCACGCCGATAGCACGGGGAGAATCCTAAATAGCGTTTAGGCAATTCCTCAAGGCCAAGTGTCTCTTCTGAATGAAGACCCATGATCGAAACCTCGGCCGTGCCGATCAAGTAATCGCCGTCTTGGGTCTTGTACAGATCCTCCTCGCCTTGCGGCAAGTAACCGGTTCCGAGCAGATTGATCCTACGCACAATGGTCGGAGGAATGACCGGCGTAAAGTTCTTTGCCGAAAAGAATTCCAGAGCATAATTCCATATCGCAAAACATAGCCTGACAGCGTCTCCAGTCAAGAAATATCCCCTGAATCCGTGAACTTTCTGTCCGCGTTCGAAATCTACTATTCCAAGCTTGGTCATGATCTCCACGTGATCCTTCGGCTCGAAATCAAATTTGGTCTTTTCACCCCAGGTTTTGACTTCGACATTATCAGCATCAGAATCACCATCCGGGACTGACATATCAGGAATATTGGGTACACGGAGCATGAGGTTCTGCCAATCCTTCATGACTTCCTTGAGACCTGCCTCGTCCTTTTCCATTTCGGTTTTGACGGTCTTCATGGCACTGATCAATTTGGCGCGTTCATCCGGCGTTTTGGCTGAAGCAATTCCGTCGCTGGCTTGGTTCTGTTCGGCCCGGCGCTTTTCCACATTTCCTAGCAATGTTCGCCTCTTGTCGTCTATTTCTATCAATTCCTCGACTTTGAAGTCTAAATGCTTCTTTTTGGCCGCCATAGCGACCAAGTCCTTGTTTTCCCTTATGAATTTGATGTCTAACATAGTGATAATAGTGTAGCACAACGTGGTTTTCATTTGAATTCACAATATTCATGTTTTTTTGAACCTTTCTTTATTGAATTTTGAGACTTTTTTGAGCGTTTCTTCATAACCTACATGTTAGGATCAAGACAATGGATTACAATGACACCCAAACAAATGAATTTCCTTTGGGAATAATCCGCAAAAGAGAATACCCGGAGATGCTAAAGAATATGACATCTCCACCACCTAAGCTCTTTGTTCGCGGTAAATTTCCCGCACCAGAAAATCAGAAATATCTCTGCGTTGTAGGATCACGCAGCTGGACTTCATACGGCAGAGATAGCACTAGACGTCTGATCTACGGCCTGAAAGGATACCCGATCACTATCGTCTCCGGTCTAGCGGTCGGGATAGACAGCATCGCCCACATGGCGGCGTTAGAAGCAGGCCTACATTGCGTGGCTTTTCCTGGCTCAAGTCTCGACTGGGAAGAGATATATCCCCAAATCCACCTAGATCTGGCGAAGCGAATCGTAGCCAGCGGAGGCGCTCTATTGTCTCCATGGGAACCCGGATACCCGATTGGCAATTGGGCCTTTCCCGCCAGAAACCGATTGATGGCCGGACTGTCGCACGCGACTCTCATCATTGAAGCGGGACAAAAATCTGGCTCATTGATGACCGCCAAATACGCTGAAAATTTTAACCGCGACGTATTTGCCGTACCTGGCCACATCCATGCAGAGCAATCATACGGTACACATATGCTCATAAGGAGAGGTGCTGCGCTGATAACGTCGCCAAGAGATATATTGTCTGAGCTTGGTTTTCGTCTTCCCAGAATAGGAAGGGCTGGCGCGTGCAACGATCTATATATTTCTTTGCCTTCAACCATTGCAGAAGACAAAATATCACTCTCTATTCTAGGCATCTTACGGCTTGAAGACTCGAATACTGATGATCTATTAGAAAAGACTAACATCACCATCCCAGTACTATGTGAGAAATTGTCTCTGCTGGAACTTGAAGGTCTTATAAAGATGGATGGGTCGACCATCACACTAGTAAGAAATTGATTCTGTCCGAGGAAGCGTAACTTTCACCGTTAATAAAGCTGTAAATTTCTTTCAGGTGTTAGCTGATCGAAGCTGCCATAAATTTCATTCACACAAATTGATTTACATGATATTATCAACGACTCAACAGAGCCATTTTTCTTCATCATTACACAACAAATTACAACATTCCTGTCAATGAAAAATATTACAGGAAGGATGTCTACCGGCGGCCGATGTCTCGAGCATAAAATTCACATCAAGCTGGCAGCCTTCCTTTTATGAGAAATTATCCGCCGCAAATATTCTTTCGATATCACGCGCGCGCATTGAATAGTTTTGCATTACCAATCGCTTTCATGTAATACTTAGCCAATATATGAAATTAGTTATCGTCGAGTCGCCATCGAAATCAAAAACCATTTCCAAATATCTAGGCGACGGATACGTGGTTCGAGCCTCGGTCGGACACGTCCGCGATCTGCCAAAATCTAGCAAAAAAGCCATCGACATCGAAGGCGGTTTTATTCCGCATTACGAAGTAGTCGCCAAGAAGGAATTGATCATAGAAGACATCGCCGCCCAAGCTGCTAAAGCCGATGAGATCCTCCTAGCGACCGACCCGGACCGTGAAGGAGAAGCGATCGCGTGGCACATCTCAGAAGTACTAAAAGAACGACTCGGAACTGAAATTAAGAAGAAGATGAAGAGAGTGACGTACCACGAGATCACCAAAGAAGCCGTGCTAGCGGCCTTGGAACATCCTCGTGCTATAGATCAAAATTTACGTCAGGCACAAGAGGCCCGGCGTGTCCTAGACCGCATCGTCGGATATGACTTATCTGGCCTTATCTGGAAAAAGGTCCGTTACGGCCTTTCCGCCGGTCGCGTCCAATCACCGGCCTTACGTATCATCATGGAACGCGAAAGAGAGATTCGCGCATTCGTTCCGGAAGATTTCTGGGTTATTTCTGGCGAATGGAAGACTGCAAATGGTGAGAATCTCAAGCTGACATGCTCAAAGGAGCCTCGTGACAAAAAAGAAGTCGACTCCATTATCGATATCGCCAAAAAGGAAAAGTGGCAAGTCGTTGATGTTGAAGAATCAGAACAAAAAAGATCTCCCCGCGCACCATTCATAACTTCAACGCTGCAGCAGGCGGCTAGTTCCAGACTAGGCTTCTCTCCTTCAAGAACAATGGGTATTGCCCAGAAGTTGTACGAAGCCGGCTCCATTACTTACATGCGTACTGACTCGACGAATCTGGGCCAACAAGCATTGGCACAAATCGCAACTGTCGTAGAGAAGGATTATGGCAAGGATTATTTACAATTCCATACATACACGACGAAGAGCAAGAATGCCCAGGAAGCCCACGAAGCAATTCGCCCTTCGCATTTCAATAAGGAAACAGCTGGACATACAGACGAACAAAAGAAGCTGTATCGACTGATCTGGCAGAGGGCCGTGGCTTCGCAAATGGCGGATGCGAGGATAGCGAAGACAAAAGTAATAGCGAATATAGGAAGCCAGGAGCTAGGAGCCGGGAGCCAGGAAAGCACGGACTCCAAACTTCAGACTTCAGATTCCAAGCTCCAAGCTCCAAGCTCCAAGCTCCCAGAATTCGAGGCTATCGGCACTCGCATCATCTTCGATGGCTGGATGAAAGCGGATCCAGAATCAGAGAATGAGACAGTGATTCTGCCGAAATGCGCCAAAGACGAAAAGCTCGAATTGCTTTCCATCGATTCTCTCGGTAAACAAACTCAACCACCACCGAGGTACACTGAAGCCGGTCTTATCAAGGAATTGGAAAAACGCGGCATCGGACGACCGTCGACTTATGCTTCTATTTCCAAGACCATCGAGGATCGTGGCTATGTATCGAAAGAGAATAAATCTTTGCGTCCGACCGATACCGGCGATGTTGTTTCTTCATTCTTGGAACAGAACTTCCCTTCGTACATCAGCGATTCATTCACGGCTGAAATGGAGAATGAGCTAGACGAAATCGCCAGTGGCGAAAGGACTTACGAAAAGACTCTCACTGATTTCTACAAACCCTTCCACAAAGATGTGAAGTCGAAAGAAAAGATCGAAAAGCTGACCAATCTTGGCCTAGCCGATCCCAAATTCAAATGTCCGAAATGCGGTAAGACTCCGATGGAGATCAAGCTCGGCAAGAATGGAAAATTCCTCTCTTGTACTCGCTATCCGGACTGTGACGGTGCCCTGACCATTGATGGAACCGAATACAAGAGCGACACACCCATAGGCACCGATCCCGCAAGCGGTCTGCCGATATTCGTCCTGAATGGCAAATACGGGCCTTATGTCCAGCTCGGATTGAAGCCAGAGAAGCCAAAGAAAGGCGAGCCTAAGAGCGACAAGCCGAAACCTCTAAAACCGAAGATGGCATCTATTCCAAAGACTATGGATCCGATGAAGGTAACTATCCCGGACGCGTTGAAGTATTTGAGTCTGCCAAAATCACTTGGCGTAGATCCGAATACTGGTAATCAGATCATTGTTTCCATCGGCCGTTTCGGTCCTTATGTCAGGAATGGTGACGATTTTCGTTCTATTAAAGTCCCTGATGACGTTTACTCTATTACATTCGAGCGTGCGGTTGAATTGCTTGCGCAGCCGAAAAGACAGAAAGGTTTTGCTAGGAAGAAGAAACCGGAAGTTGCGGCTTAAAGCGAGAAATCCTTCAACGAATACAGATCCTCATTCTCTTCTTTTTCGATCTCTTGAGGTGCACGGTCGTCTATAGGAGTCGAAACGCTGCCAGCCCCCTCCTTCATTTTAGCGATATCTGAATCAGCCATCTTAGCTCCTGTGCTCAATCTTTCGTAGATAAGCCGCAGATCTTCAGGTGAGAAAAAATCGATGGTGATACAACCACCCGTCTTGTTCTTGTCTATCTTTACACGAGTTCCCAATGATTCAGTGAAAGACTTCTCCATCTCAATAATGGCTGGATCAAGATATTTCTCGCGGTTGCGGATGCGTTCAGTGGCGGCACGGCGTCCCAACGATTCGGCTTCGCGCACAGTCAGCTTCTTTGTCATGATCTCTTTGAAAAGCACCATTTGTTCCTCTGGCTTGTCGACGAGCATGAGCAAAGGCCGAGTATGACCTTCAGAGATCTTTCCCTGTTCGACAGCATTTATCATTTCGTCAGGCAAAGAAAGGATGCGCAAAGAATTGGAGACATATTCACGGCTCTTGCCAACCTTGTCAGCGATCTGTGCCTGCTTCAAACCAAATTCTTTCGCTAATCGTTCGAAAGAGCGGGCACGTTCGACAGGATTCAAGTCTTCTCGTTGGAGATTTTCAATGATAGCCATTTCCAGCTTTAACTGTGAACTGTCTTCGTTGGCGCGAATCAAAGCCGGCACCTGGGCAAGCCCCGCCAGTTTGGAAGCACGCAAACGTCTTTCTCCTGAAATCAGTTCGTATTCGACGGACATGCCACTGCCTTCACGGAAGACCTCCTTCCTGGTGACGACCAGCGGTTGCAATACTCCATACATCCTTATCGACTCTGCCAAGCTCTTCAAAGCCGTTTCATCGAATTCCCTTCGAGGCTGGAATGGATTGGGTGAGATCTTATTCACTTCGATCCAGAAAATAGCGTTATTTACATACGGTGTAGTCATGCTAGTATTTTAGCAGAAAGGATAGCTTATGAAAAACGATGCAAAACTGATAAGACTCGAGTTCGTTTGCGATCCAGATGAGTTTGATAACTTCTTCATCTCCTGGCCGTCCGGCTCTGCGAAGATCAAGGTTCATACGACCAAGAAGAAAGGGGTGGTTACCACCATCATCAGGATCCGCCAACGTCCTCATGCCGCGGCTCCAGCCGACATCAATGCGCCGTGCCACCTCCGTTCAGATTGGAAGAAAGTCCTGAAAAAGACTCTGCGCAGAATGGGGTCAAACTAATGCCCTATGAACTTTCACACTTACGAACATTGCCTCCGAGCCCTCCTGCTCCAGGCAATTTTTTGATTTGATTTTCGGCCAATTTCTTGTAGACTAGTGTGAATGCCGGGATGGCGGAATTGGTAGACGCATACGACTCAAAATCGTACGGAGTAATCCATGGGAGTTCGATTCTCCCTCCCGGCACAGCATGAAACCCAAGATACTGGTCATCGTCGGTCCTACTGCCTCTGGCAAAAGCGACCTTGCAGTAAAACTTGCCAAAAAATTCAATGGCGAAGTCATTTCAGCCGATTCGAGGCAAGTCTATAAGGGCCTCGATATCGGCACAGGAAAAATTACTAAGAAAGAAATGAGAGGCGTTCGGCATCACCTATTGGATGTCGCTGATCCAAAGAAACGATTCACCGTGATTGATTACAAAAATCTGGCAGAAGAAGCCATTGCTGACATATTTAGTCGCGGAAAATTGCCAATAATTTGTGGCGGTACCGGATTCTTTATTGATGCGGTTGTAAATGATCAAAACTTCCCCATCGTCAAAGAAGATAAAAAGTTGCGGGCCAAATTGGCAAAGAAATCAGCCGATCAATTATTTACGATACTAGAGAAGCTGGACCCGATCAAAGCAGAAGTAATGGCTGGCAATAATTCCGAGCGACACAATTGCCGGAGGCTTATTCGAGCTATTGAAGTTGCGTCGGCGGCGAGAGAATCGAGAACAAAAAATGAGAGACGGCAACGCAATGAGTCCATAGCACAACCAGCCGAAACCAGTCGTGAGGCCGCAATGCCGTCTCTCTGCCACAAGTATGACGCTCTCTGGATTGGAATACAAGCACCATCCAATGAATTGCGCGCACGGATTGAAAAGCGGCTTTTGAAGCGGATCAAACTCGGGATGTTCGTTGAAGCCAGACGCTTACATGGAGGCTGTCTTTCCTGGAAGCGCATGAACGAGCTTGGGCTCGAGTATCGCTATATGGCCGAATTTCTTCAACGTAAATTGACTCGCGATCAATTCATCGAAACGCTTAGTAATAAAATCTGGCAATATTCTAGGCGGCAGCTGACTTGGTGGAGAAAGAATGACAAGATCAAGTGGATCAAACTCCAAGACATGGGTGTTATCAGCCAAACGGCGACCCGATTCCTAGACATCTAAAAGATGGTTGACAATACATAATATAAGGTGTATAATTCAACGAAACCCCGTAACGAAAGGCAGTAAATTGAAATCTGAATATTGTTCCCCTCCCTCTCAAGTCCGAAAAACCAATCACCTCGCACGCGCCTCAGTCATGATTCACGGTTTGTGGGGCAGCTCGGCCCAATTCAACAGTTGGACGCTCGGCCAAAGAGTGCTCACGATCGATCTACTGGGCCATGGTATTCGTAAGGAAAATCTGGACTACAGGTCGATTAGCGACTACGCCTATGACGCCTATTTCGAGATCTCGCGTAGGATCCCCGGCGAGGAATTCGACCTCATCGGACATTCCGCAGGCGGGCTCGTGGGACAGATCTTAGCCGCCGCTTATCCGAAGCAGGTCAAAAGCCTGACTTTAGTCGCGAGCTCCTTGCCTAACGGCTGCGGTGTCAATCACCTGCCGTTCCAAGTACGGCTCGTCCAGCCGAACATCTTCATGTCGCTCATGACTGGGAGATCGTTCAAACTGACGCCCGGGCAGGAGCGCTTTTGCTCCCAAGGTACAGACGTGCGGCTGGGAACCGAATCGGGTCTCGCGTTGCGCGAAATCCTGATGTGTTCGCAAATGGTCGGCCCCATCACCTGTCCGATCAAGGTCATTGGTGCGGAGGAAGATCAATTTCTCCCGATCGATCTCCAAGCAAAGCTCGCCGACCACTATAGGACAAGTTTGATCAGGGTGCCAGGCACACACATGTGCCATATGCACCCACGTTTCCGAGACCGAGTGGTCCAGGAAGTGAAGCAGCATCTTGCGGCAGTCTCGCAAGTTAACTCATCGTCAAACTAAAGACTGCTGTTCTTTTCAAGCGCCGTTCCTTCAGTGGGACGGCGTCTTTTTTTGCACGCATTTGCCGTACAAAAAAGCGCCGATTTCATGAGCGGCGCCGCGCAACGATCTCCCACTGCTTCAGGGCTTAGTCTGCATCAGGACCCGTGTCATTGAGGAAAACGATGGTTTCCCGCTGAAGATCACGTTCATGTGCAACGGCTCTCCTCTTTCGCAGATCCAGCTCGTATCGTGAAACTTCGTTTAGGACGCCATTTCTTGCATCCTCATATTCAAGTTCCGACGTCATTCCGTATCGAGCTCTGAGACCACAGATGATCCGACAATCGTGATTCAGCGATGGATGATTTTCGTCGGCCCGCAGCCAAAGACGTTTCCACCACATGCGCAACCACCACGGCTCCAAGCGAACACAAAGACAGCGATCAAGGGTCATCAATCTATCAACGAATATCATAATAATTTTCTCCTTCTAAAATCAATACTACACCTTAAATCCCAAATGCAAAGCCCGGTTATGCACAACTTCCATCCACGGTCATTCCGATCTTACTTTTTCAATTTTCGACTCTTCAAATACCTCTTTCCTTTTAGCTTCTCCGGCAAATAGCTTTCTTCGACGCTTCCCGGTTTCTTTTGATACATTTCGTAGCCTTTGTGGTAACCAAGCTCTTTCATAAGTTTGGTCGGCGCATTTCTTACTTTAAGAGGGATCGGTAAATTCCTAGTAGTTTTGACATCACTCAAAGCCTCGAAGTAAGCGTCATGTGCACTCCGGTCTTTGGCGGCCAGAGCTAGATAAGCAGTGCCATGCGCCAGATTGATCTGAGCTTCCGGCATGCCAATAGTGTCGACAGCTGTGAAGACGGCATTGGCGACGACCAGAGCAGTCGGTTGAGCCAAGCCGATGTCCTCGGAAGCGAAAACGACCATCCGGCGGGCGATGAATTTGGGATCCTCGCCACCTTCGACCATTCGTGCCAGATAATAGAGCGCTGCATCAGCATCGCCTGCTCGCATGCTCTTTATGAAGGCGGAGATAGTATCGTAATGTTCGTCGCCTTTCTTATCGAAGCGGATGAATGAGTGCTCGAATGCGTTCTTCAGATTTCCGACCGTGACCGTGCCATAGAATCTCCTTGTATTCTCCAGAGCCGTTATGGCTATGCGGGCATCGCCGTTGGCCAGAGCCACTAACCATTCCAGGGCATCTTTGGGGACCTTTATCTTCGTCCGGGCGATGATCTTCTTCAAGTCTTTCTCGTTCAATGATTCCAGGACGAACACCCTGCATCTGGAAAGCAGAGCCGGAATGATCTCGAAGCTCGGATTCTCGGTGGTAGCGCCGATCAAGGTCAGCTTGCCGCTTTCCACGTATGGCAAGAGGAAGTCCTGTTGGGCTTTGTTGAAGCGATGGATCTCGTCCAGGAATAGAACCTTGGGCCTGTCGTCGAGCAATGTGTCTGGATCGTCTATGATCTTCCTTATGTCATCTTTCCCTGCCGAAACTGCTGACAGTTCGTAGATGCGGGCATTCACCGCTTTGGCATAAATCCTGGCTATGGTCGTCTTGCCCGTCCCCGGCGGTCCCCATAAGACGAATGAGAAGAGGTGCTTCTCCTCTATGGCTTTGCGGAGCGCCTTGCCCTGTCCCACCAAATGCTCCTGCCCCACGAATTCCCGGAGGCTTTGTGGTCTGATTTTGTTGGCGAGGGGTTCCATATAGAGGAGTATACGCTCTGCAGGTAAAAAGATAATATATTGACATCAATGGCTATCAATGCTACTGTGATTTTGAATAGACAGCTCCACAACAACAAAACAAGCAATCTAGATATGAGAAAAATCGTCGTATTGAAACTCGGATCGGTCTGCATAGATAAAGCGACCGGCCTTCAAGGAACAGTCACTCACTGGTTCCTCGACATGGGGAAACAGGTCGCATACCTTTTCGAACCATATGGAATAAACCCCGAGGATGGCCAGCCGGTCAAGAAATTCCTCGTCGAATTGGAACGGTTAGTAACCACGGAAAACCAATTCGAGGAAGTGGAGGTTCCGTTCGAAATCATAGGTTCAATAGTGAAGCACAAGGCTAGCGGCTTCACCGGCATGGCGATCGCCTTCGTCAGACACACACATGGGTGTTTCCACGTGACGGTCCAGCCTAAAGGGGTCCTCCCCAGGACCAATTCTCCCATCAAGCATGCCGAGTTCGACCTTCGGGAATGCTCCGGCGAGAAGATCGAGGAGATGAACGCCGAGCAACTGCAAAAAAGCAAGGAGGAACAGCCTTCTCCGACCGGCGATCGCTTCGAGCGAGAACTGCCTTCGACCGACGGCCCTATCAGGCCGGAATAGGCGTTAGTGTCAGATCGATTCGTGACCACCTGCTTCTCGGGTGGTCATTTTAATTTCACCCGAAACACTTTCCCATGCCCGGGAATGATGATGTCAGCCATAGCTAAGATCTTCTTACGAGATTCGAGAAGAGCTCTTTTATCCTTGACGAAAGGGTCTTTGAGTGAGAGCAGACTTTTTCGATCAGTCATTTGTTTGACCCCATCCATCCACCACCAGAGGTCCCCAGCTATGCAAACACGACCTTCAGAAGTCCGGATGACGAGAGATACGTGCTCACTAGCATGGCCCGGTGTAGGCACGATCTTCACCGCAGTCCCGGGAATATTGCCGAAGAATTCCAATTCCTCGTCGTCGCGATATATAGTAGAGCCGTCATATACATCAACATCAGGAAAAAGTCTGATATTCAAAAAATGATCAGGGTGATAATGGGTCAGGAATATGAGATCTATATCCTTGAGAAAAATATCCTCCGCCTTCAATGCTGCGATCAGCTTGCTCTTGCTGGCACCAGGATCCACCAGGATGTTCTTGCCGGAATCGATGATAAGCGTCGTGGTCGGTGACGCTTTGAAAGCCTTACCTCCAGTCGGTTTAGCATATCCTTCAATGAGTACTTTGAATTGGGTCATAGAATAATTACGAATGATAATATAGATTGGGTGAAAATTCTAGTTACTTGACGATTAATATTACAGGTATATCCTGTAGACGTGTCTGTAGCATAAAACCTTGTTTGGCCGCGGAAAAATCCTAAGCCTGAAGAGCAGACACATCAAAGAACATCGTCGAGCGGTGTTTTTTGATACCAAATTTATTAGCTAACTAACCCTGTACACACATGAATACAAACATTGAAATACTGAAGATAATGGATTGGGTTCCGATCCAGGCACGCATACAAATATCCGAACGTACGCCATACCCCAAACGTCGGGAAATTTGATGGGCGAACATCGGTCAAAACGTAGGAGTAGAAGTGAGCGGCAAGAATAAGTATTTTGAGAGACCCGTGCTAGTGATCCGGGTGTTCAATGCGGATTCCTTGCTAGTTGCTCCGCTAACCAGCACGGTCGGAACTCACCGATTTTTGATATCCTACTACCACTTCGGCACAAAGCGTTCAGTGAACATATTCCAACTACGCACATTGAGTGTGAAGAGATTCGATAGAAAGGTCTCCGACATGCCGGAATGTGATTTCGAGCGCGTCCTTACAACCATACGAGAACATGTCTTCACTCAAACGGAAACCCCGCAAAGCGGGGCTTCCTCGGAACTCCATCAAAGTGGAGCAAACGGTACGGAAGGACTTTACAGACCCTCCTCGGAGCTATCTCATGGATAGCGAATGATTAAAGTATATTCCACGAGAATGCGAAGTCAAGAGTCGGATATTTAATTCTCCCTACTTCTGCGTCGCCAAGGCTACTTTGATTCCAAGAAGTATGAGCACGGCGCCTGTGGCGCGCTCTATATAGTGTTGGAACTTAGCGACCCGGATCCGGATATGGCGATGCGAGAAGAAAACCGACACCAAGCTGAACCAGATAAATGTCATGGCCATCATTTCGGTGCCATAAGCCGCTTCCCAACTTTTCGGCGTCGCAGGATTTATGACCTGAGTAAAGAGTGCCAACATGAAGAGAGTCGCTTTTGGGTTAAGGACATTCGTTAGAAAGCCTATCTTGACTGATTGCATGCGACTCAAATCCTTGCTGGTGTTCGACGATCCATCTTTCAATGTTCCTGACAAGTCGTCAGGCGCGACCTGGGGTTTTGCTCTGATAGACTTCCATCCGATATATAACAGATACGCCGCACCGCAAAGTTTAATTATATTGAATAATAGTATCGATTGCGATATGAGGATACCTATTCCCAGAAGACAGTAGGTGACGTGTACCCCTATTCCACAGGCGAGACCTATCGACGTATACACTCCAGATCTTCTCGAGTAGACGAGGCTATTCCTGGTAACCATAGCAAAATCAGGACCTGGACTCATTACAGCGAGCAGGTGGACGACTACGACTGTGAGGAATTGGGTGAGAAACATAGTTCAGATATTATACCCCACTCTTAACTATACTTTTTTTGACTGAATCGCCAAACAATCGGAAAGCTGGTCGTTTCTCCTTTTCGAAAATGATCCTGACGCCAACTATATGACCCTTTGGGCAGAGAAGAGCCTTTCCGGTGATGATGATGACGATAAACTCGTAGTCGTCTCGGATACTTTAACTGTTGCTGACGATGAAATACGATCTGCAACTCACTTTCAGGAGCAATTCTTCAAGTCCGATATAATCAGAGTATACTGAGTGCCCTTTCCATAATTCTCTCGCCAACTTCACCCCAATCAAAATATTTCTTGTAGTCAGCTGGATCGATAAGTTTGATTTCTGTCACATCCCCATCTGGATCCGAAGCAAATGGTCCATAAGGTTTGACTATACAAACTGACCGAGTATGCCGCACTATTCGATTTGGTTCATAGGTATCTTGATAACCGATAAACTTCTGGCTCAAAACTTTCATATTTGTTTCCTCTTTTACCTCACGAATCACGGCTTCTTCACAGGTTTCTCCTGTCTCGATACCTCCACCCGGTGGAGCCCAATATCCTTTTTCGGCAGCATAGACAACGACAAGTTTACCATTGCAAAAGCAAAATGCGTGAACTGCTTGGAGAATTTTACCCTCGAGATCTTTCAAGGGATCATCTTCACGGTAAATGAAGTTGAGTTTTTGACCAGAGCGATTAATGAGGGATGATTTGATTTCCATAATCTATTAGCTACAGGCGAACAAGTCCCGGATTGGAACGTTTTAATACAGGACCATCATACCACAAGAGTTCCATTCCCTCTTTGAGCGATCAAAAACAACCATTATAAAATAAGGGTTTTTTAAAATGCGGGCGATGAGGGAATCGAACCCCCGACAAATCTTTTGGAGAGATTTGTGATACCACTTCACCAATCGCCCACGATACACTCTGGCTCACACGCATTAAATATAGAGACTATTGAGCTTTTTTGCAAATGACATCAACGTCCGAGCCAGATGAGAATCGTAATATGAGATATGTATACATCCTTTGTAACCTTCCTTCTTAAATTTGTGCTCGCTCTTTTTTCGAAACGGCTTGTAGAACTGACTAAGCGGTATGCCGCTGACTGTCGACCAAAATTCAGATATCTCAGCTTCATCATGATAATCGTGAATATGGACTCGCGCATGTAACTGTTTTTCGTCGATCTCAAAGCTGGAGCGTAAAGTTTTGAGAAAAAGCTTTATAATAGCCGGGTCAGAATTTGTAAAACGGATTGAGAGGTCATCCTTAGATCCCTCACACTGATATAACGCTGCCAATATAGCTAAACCCAAAGACTTACTGATATTCACTTCCGCGAACAACTTACCCGCTGCAACATCAGCCTTTGCAAGTCTATTCAGTTTCCTCTCGTGCAGAACCCTGTGCGCCATTGCCCGATGTAGCTTCTTATTCGCATTTACCCTGTCAATCCCAACCTGGCTCAATTCGACATCATTCGTCCAGAGAGAAGCCGTGCTTTTCGAGATTCCGAACTTATCTGAAAGCTGCCGCAAGGAATAACCTCTGCGTCGCAAAACACGTGCATCTGTTTTATGCATAGTTTTCATATATAAGAATCATATCAGAAATATCAAAACAACCGCCAGTGGCGGTGTACATATACGCCCTCGAGCGAGCGGCTATTTCTTGGCTTCCTTGAAAACCACGTGCTTGCGAAGCTTGGAGCTGTATTTCTTGAGCTCTACTTTGCGCTCGACTTTCTTCTTATTCTTGCGCGTCCAATAGACCTCGCCTGTCGACTTGTTTCGTAGGGTTATAAGTTGTGTCTGTTTGGCCATGGTTTTGTTTAAAAGTTTGTGAGAGCACTATAGCGTATAAAGCAGATTCTTGCAAATCGCTTATTCCATATACAAAGAGACCGCGATTGCCTGTGCAACCGCGGTCTTGAACGAAACCACTCAAACTACCAGGCTACTGGCCTGGGCTACCAATGCCACCGGTATTACTACCGCCAGTGATAGGAGTGTCAGCTCCACCGGTATTACTACCGCCGGTAACAGGAGTACTGACTCCACCATTGTCGCCACCGACGGTACTTCCACCGCCCGCAACGACACCGACTCCCACACCACCACCGCCGTTGTAAGGGCCGGCATACAGGGTGTTGTTCTGGCCAAAGTTGGCCCAATGGAACATCATCCTGTAAGTCGCCTTCTTCGGCAAAGTAATCGTTGACGCCGCCGCCGGCAGATCAATGTACTTAACCGAGGTCGGGTCACCATTGGCCGGACTCGAAACTTCAACGGAGTAAGGCCGTTCGACAACAGTGTTACCCTGAGGGTCGGTGTAAACACCGCCGACATCCAACGTAATGGTCTCATTGTCGGAAGTTGTCTCGACAAAGGCTGTGGGCAAGTTGTACGTCTCGAGGATCGAGATGAGACTCGGATCCTTAAAGACGTAATGGCCGGGCATCGCGAACGACGAACCGGTATCATCTTGCGCCGGCGACACGTGTACTGGACTGTTCAATTGATAGATCTGAACAGAACCGTCGACGTACCTGACAGCAAGCAATCCGTTGGACGCGCCCAACATCCAAGGCCAGAGGACAAGGTGACCGTTTTGATCAACCTCGACGGCCGATATGTTGCCCGTACTCCCATCGGGAAGCAGGGCGATAACCTCAGCAGATTGGACATTATCGAAGATGTGCAGCCCCTGTTGCCAATATTCGCAACGAGGCTGTCCATTCTTGGCAATGTCCGCCAGAGTGAACTGGACAGACCCAAAGAAGGAGGTGTGGCCTTCGCCGTCCACCAGCCACAGGTACTCCGTGATGGTGTCTTCCGGGTTCAGCAACCTGAACTTGAAGTCGATCTTCGCCAGTTTGGCGAGAATGTCCTCGGCGCAGATGCCTGAGACATTTGTGTAGGTCATGCTACCGCTGAAGGAATAATCCATCGTCTGCGACTGGATCGATACTTGACCACTGACGCAGTGCGCCAGGGCATAGTTCCTCGCCGCCGCAGGCGACGTCCAAGGGGCCGTGGGTGCCATGACCGGCTGGGCAAACGCCCCGAGACCGATCGTGAGAGTAATTGCTAATACCGACAGAACTGTTTTTTTCATATTTCCGTATTTCTTTCTTGTTGTATGTTGTTTTGTTTCTGTTGTTTACTGCACTGTTACTGCACTACTTCGTCGGCGGTTGGACAAATGCGGGACGATTCGTCCCTTTTCCTTCCGCAAACGAAATCTTGGTTGTGACGATTACTGAACCGTCAGCCTGTGTCACGATGGTCGGCACCGCCGACGGTTGTGACACATCTGTTTGTTTGACCCTCACCTCTTCCGGCTGCACATCGGCAACCTGAGATGCCTTGGCATCACCCACACTTCGCAATATTCGGCTTACACCGAACACCAACAATAGCGCTAACATCATCAATAGGGCCGTTTCAGTCATCTTATTCATGTGATTATTTTCCGAAGTTCATCCACGCATCACACGCTTCGCAACCGCGAAGACTGCCATTTCAAGCAATATGTGATTGTGTAGAACTCAAAGTGGCCTATTTGAGCCACCATGCAACAGTATAGCATGTTTTCGTGTTTTGTCAAGCTATCTTTGACAAGGCCAGGAAAGTACAATGGAAGCATGTTAAACCCTCTTACTTGGCTTTCCAAACGCCGATTCCCCTATGAACCGCTCATTTCAGTGGAAATCTCACGAAGCCGGCTCCTCAACAACCTCCATGAGTTCCAGAAGATAGCGCCGAAGTCCAAATCGACAGGAATAGGCATGGTGGCACCAGTTCTCAAAAGCAACGCTTACGGCCACGGATTTGAGGAGGTAGCTTCCATTCTCCGTCATGAGCCACATATCCCATTTATCATGGTCGACTCCTACTTTGAAGCAGTCGCTTTGCGGTCTCACGGGATTTGCGCCGAGATCTTGGTCATGGGATATACGCGACCAGAGACCATCATGCGCTCAAACCTTCAAGACACGGTATACACTGTAACTTCTCTGGATACGCTTCAACACCTTGAAGAAACCACTCGTCCCACTCCAATTCATTTGAAGATAGACACGGGTATGCACCGACAAGGCATTTTGCCAGAAGAGGTCCAGCAGGCCACAGATCTCTTATCGGAAAATTCATTGCTCGTTCTCAAAGGCATATGTTCCCATCTTTGCGATGCTGATAATGACGACCCTTCTTTCACCGAAGGACAGGTAAAGACCTGGAATAGGATCGCCCGCCATTTCAAAGCTGAATTTTCAACTTTGGAATACATCCACTTATCCGCCACTGATGGACACCGTTATACTGGAGACATAGAAGCGAATGTATCTCGACTTGGTATCGGCTTGTACGGCTTGGTCGATGACAAAGAATTCGGCCAGACTCTCGATCTCCAGCCGGTCATGAGCATGAAGACGATCATTACTAGCGTAAAGAACATCAAGCGAGACATGACGGTCGGCTACGGCAATACATTCGAAGCTCAAAAGGATGTGACGATCGCAACAATTCCAGCCGGGTACTTCGAGGGAGTCGACCGTCGGCTTTCAAACAAAGGCACTATCGGCGTCGGTTCAGAGAATGCGGAATGTCCAATCATCGGACGAGTCAGCATGAATATCACTTCCATAGACGTCTCGCAGATTCCCGAGATTGAAATCGGCACACCGGTCACAGTCATCAGCAGCAATTCTGCGGACAAAAATTCGATCTTGAACATGGCCAGGCTCTGCCAGACCATTCCCTATGAGATTGCCGTGCACGTGCCTTCAAGCTTGAGGAGGAAGATCGTCGATTGATATCAATTCCAAAGATTACCGATACCGAATCGCAGATCCTCCCCTTTTCTCATACTATCGAGCAACGTAGTCGCTTGCTCATACAATCCTGTACCTTCGAATATAGGGCTACCGGCCACATCTTGAACATCAACGACAAAGCTAATAGCGTAGTCTATGTACCGCTCGATGCCGGCTATTCGGCCAGCCTTGTAATAGACGATCGCCTGCCTTATGGAATACTCGACACTTTCTCTTTCTAGCGTCTCGCTGCCTTGCTGCAGATATATGAGATCCAGATGTAGTTTGTGGGCGTTCTGCCAATCCTCTGCTATCCGCCAGGAAAGATCTTTCGCCCCTTTGGAATAAGCCTCGATAGCTTGTTCATCAGTTACTTTGAATCGATCAAGGGACAAAAAATATTGTATGCGATCGATCACCCATTGCTTGGGATCGACTTCCTGTCCGTCGACCACGAATCCATTGCCAAGGACTTCGGCCGTGGCAGCATCGCCTGACAAGACTTCGTTGTACTCAACCAGCTTCTTCATCAATCTGATAGCCTCTGCTCTCTCAAAAGATTCAGGTGTTGGAAATATCTCTCTCATAGTAGTTATGATTATATCATGCGTTTAAGGATAGAGAGATATAAAAAACGCCCGACAATACTGGTGATGGCAAACTCTGCCCGGATTTGATAACATATTCTCATGCCCTTAAACTTCTTCGACTACCTGCAAAATATCGGCATTTCCCACAAGGAAATCACCGTCTATATCTATTTACTTTCCGTCGAGATGGCGTTGCCTATGGAGATCGCTAAACAAACGAAACTCAAACGCTCGACTGTCTACATGATCCTTGATTTGCTCAAGCAGAAAGGCTTGGTTCGAGAAATTCAAAAAGGCAGAAGGTTCTCGTACGTCGCCGAAGATCCAGATCGTATAAAGTTTTTGCTCGAAGAGATGAAGCTTCAGACGGAAAGGAGCATCCAGACGCTTGACGATATAATGCCCCAGATCAAAGCTGTTCTGCGACGTGCCGGAGAACCGCCGCTCATCAAGTTTTTCGAAGGCGATGCCGCCGTGCAGGCATCATTGGAAGATTTGGTTTCCAACCCACGATTCAAAACTGATTTGGATTATGGAATATTCCCCATTGAGCTCGTATACAAGCTCTTCAATTCCAACAAATTGCGGAAGTTCATATCTTCCCGCATCACAGACAATAAGCATTTCAAGATCATTTATACCTCGGAGGAAGGTGAGATTCCGACTAAGCTTGAACACAATCAGGAGGCTTTCCGCGTCGACCAGAATGAGTACCCTTTCTCTTGCGATATAAGCATTTTCGAGGATGAGGTTCGCATCCACATGTTCGGAAAAACCATATACGGCATCCTCATAAAGAGCGCTGAATTAGCTAATACACTCGTAAGTGTTTTCAAATTGGCAGGCAAAGGGGCTCAAATTCAAGAACAAAAGTAGAAAATACATTCTGCTTTTCCAACAGTTTTTGGACAAGCAGATATTTTGATATTATCGGCCGTGGCTATACACGGCCATTTATCTGGCTGCTATAGTAATTCTAATCGTTTCCAGATTTGAAATATGTAATCGTCTAATAGAAATTGACACTCTATAAACCAGAGCCTACCATTATCTACAGAAGGTCATAAACAACACATAGAAACCATAGCAACATTGAAAGGAAAGGTATGAACGTAATTAATCAGTTTGTATTCGGTTTGCAGCACATCGGACTGAAGGAAATCGGAATCATTGCCGCCATATTGGTCATGGACGCGGCGCTGTCAGGCGATAACAGTATCGCGATCAACGCCCTCGTCATGGACCTCCCTTCCAAAATGCGCGGCAAAGCGATCTGGTTAGGAATGGTTCTGGCGGCAGTTCTCAGGGTTGTTGCTCTCGGCTTCGCAGCGTTCATCGCTTCGAATCCCTGGGTCCAATGCCTCGGTGCATTCTACCTCTTCTACCTGGTGTGGGGACACTTCACCAAGGAAGAGTGCGATGATGGCACAGAGCGGAAGAAGAAGACCTGCCTAGTTGCCGTCCTCATCTCCATCGGGTTCCTCGACCTGTCGCTTTCGACAGATAACGTCATCGCCGTTGTGGCTATGAGCCAGAACTTCGCGGTCATCGTCATCGGGGTCCTGGCTTCGATCGCTATGCTGGCGGTCGCAGCTCAGGTGGTCCGCAAGGTCATGGGGATCTATCCCAGCCTGGAACGGGCAGCCTACATCATTCTCGCCTTCCTGGGTGTGATGATGCTCATGGAGCACGGGTCCGAGACGGTGGTATGGATCGGCGACAAGATCGCTGGTGCTAAAGCAATAATCGCTCCCCTCCGATATCACATCGGCGAGATAGGCGAGATAGGCGGAGTCGCTGTGATCATCACCGGCTATGTCCTCAAAGACATCGCCGCGAAACATCGCAAGGCCCTCCATGAATCTAAGGCTATTGCGACTGCCGCCGTGCCGAATGCGGTGACAGAGTAGATGCCAGGTTGTATTGCACCATGGCAGTACCGGAAAGTTTCGAGGCAAGTCCGTGAATCTTGCCTCCTCCATCTAGGGATCGAGTGAATCTCACGGAAGTGAGTGTCGATCCTTAGCAGAGGAAGGTGGACTCAACCACATACTTTGTTTCATTGACATACACATAGGAGAAATATATGGCTACATTCAAATTGGTCAAGGGCGGGAAATTTAATCTCGTCAAGAGCGTAAAGAGCGTGTTGGTCGGCCTAGGGTGGGATGTCGCGTCCCGACCAGGAGAACAGTTCGACCTCGATGCCTCAGCATTTGCGTTGATTCATACGCAGCAAGGGACTCCACGGTTCTATGGGAACGGCTCTCATGCCGTATGCTACGCAAACGAGGATCTTGTGAAAAATCCAGACCGCAGCCTACAAACGGCTGATGGTACGATTGTTCACACCGGTGACAACCGGAATGGCGTCGGCGAAGGCGACGACGAGGCGATCAAGATCGCCCTCGATCGCTTGCCTCCGGAAATCGTAGAGGTGTCCATCTTTGTGACCATCTACGAGGCGGCAAAACGAAAGCAGGACTTCAGCAGAGTGAATAGCACCTTCGTCAGAGTCGTCAATGACGATACTGGCGAGGAGCTCTGCCGTTACAACATGGCCACAGAGTTCGCCGGTCAGACGACCGTTCAAGTCGGCAGCTTCGTTCGCGAGAACGGAGCTTGGACCTTCAAGGCTATCGGCGTCGGCTCAAACGCGGACCTTGGCGACGTCATCAACCAGTACAGCTAGATTGAACTGGGGGGAGAGAAAAAGTATGAAAACGCCAGAGGAAAAGAATATCCCCTCTGGCGTAATTATTACGCCAGGGGTTAAACGATCAGGAGGGACCGAGCCGAAAGTCTTGTTCCCCAAGGGATCAAAAGCCAAAAACACGGAAACAGCTTCAGGAGGTCAGACTGACGAGGTACAACCTAAAGTGCTTACCTTTTCAACCACTGCACCCAAAGCTATGCCCGCTCAACCGCAACCACAGGCGATCAGTCCAAAAGTTCTATTCGGAAAGCCAACAAATGTGACACATCCGATCGCTCCGCAAGACGGACTACAACTGGTCAAACCAGCTGTCATCCTTCGAAACGGAATGATCCGTCGTCGTATCGAGGTTACGCCGTACGAACTCCGGACAACGATCGCCGGCCTCTGTGAGGAGGCTGTAGTCCAAAAGGCCATCGAACTCGTCAAGACAACCAATCTTGATGATGGCCGCGATGAAAAAGTCATGAGTTGGGGTTCGGATTCCCAACGGCGGCTTTCGTCTCTCCTCGACGAGGAGACGCGAATCGTGCGTTCTGGCGTGATCGAGGCATCAAAGCAAGAGATCGCCGAGATCTTCGAGATACTCCAGAGCTTGGACTTGGAAAGCATCTCCACGGGTGGTGCCAAGGAAGGACTGCTAACTTCCCTTCTGAGACAAGTGCGTGGTGACGACCCGATAACGCGGTTCGATGCCGCATACCAAAGCCTCCAGGTAACAGTGAAGAAACTGGAGGCAAGGCTGCCGGAGTTGCAGACCCTCAGAGGGTCGGCGCAAACGCTCGTCTCCCGGACCAAAGCACTCGGTCTGGAAGTCGAAGCAGCCATGATTGCTGGAAAATATCTGACCGATTACGTTCGGTCGGGAAAATACAGCGGTGAAGGAGAGTCTGTCCGCCTAGAAGAACAGATGAAGACCTTAGACCAAAGGGTCGAAAGTCTTGCCTCGACACAGGCGACGCTCAAGATGGGCTTGCTGCAGAGAGAGTTCTTGGTACAGACCATGGCTCATATCATCGATTGCGTGCAAAACACGCTTTTGGTGGATATACCGGCCTGGCGCACAACCTATTTGTGCGTCCTGTCGGCGATCTCTGCAGGACAACAGCCTGACAGTTCGGTGTTTGGTCAGTTGATGGAAAAACAAAACAAGATACTGGAAAGGATCAAGATATGAAGTTTAACTTAGAAAAAGAACAGCAGCGAGTGAGATTTGTGTTAGAAAAGCGAAAGTTGCCTCCCATGCGAGCGGCAGTCGGGTTTGCACTCGACGTAAGCGGTTCGACGCGGGATCTCTACCGCCAGGGCATCATTCAGAGAGCTGTCGAGCAGATCATGCCCGTCGGCCTCCAGTTCGACGATAATGGCAGCCTGGATGGTTGGACCTTCAGCGAAGGCGAGGACATGATCGCTGAGTTGGCTCAAGCAACGCGGGAGAACTACCAAAACTTCGTCCAGCGTGAGATTCTGGGCAGCGGCGTTCCAAAGTGGAGCGGCACTGACTATGCGCCAGTCATCAAGTTGATGCTCAAAAAGTACGGATTCTACGGAAACGGAGCCCCGGCGAAACGCGGCGGTTTCTTAAAGAGATTGCTCGGCGGCGACAGTGCCACTGGTCAATCCGGGAACCTCCGGGCACAATCTGGCTCAGGCGAAGCAGTCATCAACTACTTCGTCACAGACGGTCAGAATGATGATCAAGACGAAACCTATCACCTCTTGCGGGAATGCCAGAGCGCCAAGGTTAACATGTACTTCCTATTCATGGGAGTCGGCGACCCGAGCAGGTTCGGCTTCCTGACGAAGATCGCCGAGGACTTCGGAAATGTCGGGTTCCTCAGCATTGCGGAGCTCGAGAAGTTCGTTGACAGTGACGACATCTACGAGAAACTCCTCCCCGAGGAATTGACCGGATGGCTTCGTCAAAAGCAGGGCTAATCGACCACTAGTTCTTTGCTCCTCGTGAGCGCACCCGCCGGATTCCATCTGGCGGGCTTTTGTATACCAAAGCCTGTAAGGCTTACATGACCATAATCCATTCGGACGCCATTCAGGCGTCCTCATCTATCGTTGCGGAGAGGGGGAGATTCGAACTCCCGAAGAGCTTACGCCCTTGCCACTTTTCGAAAGTGGTGCATTCGACCACTCTGCCACCTCTCCATGGTCAAATTACGATAAAGGGTATCAAAACCCTTTGTTCTGACTTCGACTCAGACGTTGTGCCCGCTTCGCAGTCACACGTCTTCGCTCGTCACGATAACATAGAAATCGGCCAGTTACAAAAACACCCCGAATTAACGGGGTGTTTTTGAGCGAACCTACGTAGTTATACGCGGGTCACATTCTTGGCATTCGGGCCCTTTTGTCCCTGAACGACTTCGAAAGTCACTGAATCACCTTCCTTGAGGTCGGCGAACGTGACACCTGTGACATCGTTTGAATGAAAGAAGAGGTCCTTCGCTTCGCCTTCGCGAGCAATGAAACCGAATCCTTTATCAGCAACGATCTTTTTGATTGTTCCTGTCATGAGATTAAATTAAGATAAATAACAAAGAAAATTCGACTAGCTTTCTTGTGACTCAATCATAGCAAATGCCAGTCCGTTTGTCAAGGGCTGGCACACGTGTTCCAATTCTATTTGCTTTTCGCTGGTAGCCCCATGGGGATTTGAACCCCAGTTAACGGATTGAAAACCCGCTGTCCTGGACCAGGCTAGACGATGGGGCCGTCTTAAGACAAAAACAAGAATAACATGATTTCCCTTCTTTGGAAATAGAGAGCGATGGATTTTTTCTCATAGCTCTGGTAAAGTAAGGCGAATGCGCGGTTAGCTCAGTTGGTAGAGCATCCCCTTGACGTGGGGAGGGTCAGGGGTTCGAATCCCTTACCGCGCACAGACATGATCACCCTCGGAATAGAAACCAGCTGCGATGAGACCGCATTGGCGCTCATTGAGACGCGCATCGTAAATGGAGTTTTCGAATGCAAAGTCATCAACTCCTTGGTCCATTCACAAGCAGAATTGCACAGCGCTTATGGCGGAGTTTTTCCTACATTGGCGAAAAGAGAGCACGGAAGGAATCTGGTACCTTTGATGCGTAAATTGCTGGAAACATCAGGGATCATTGGTGAGAAAAGTACTTCGACTTCTCCAGGCAAAGCTTCGCTCAAAGAAGTACTCGAATCATTTGGATCAGACTTCCCTGCGCAAAACCCAGACTTATTTGAATCATTCGACCATGCTGATTTTTTAAATAATATCCCGACTATAGATAGCATCGCCGTCACGGAAGGTCCGGGACTCGAACCGGCCTTGTGGGTCGGAATAAATTTTGCCCGAGTATTGGGGGCTTTATGGAATATTCCTGTAATTCCAGTCAATCATATGGAAGGTCACATCGTTGGATCTTTATTGAATTCCGAGGCAACTAACGGCACTTGGCAACGATTGAAGAACATGGATTTCCCTGCAATCGCATTGTTAATCAGCGGAGGACATACGGAACTGGTTAAAATTACTTCTCAAGAGCAATCGGAACGTGTTTCCGATTTGAGCGCTGTGGGCCAGCGGCAAAGCGGAAATACGTTTCGATTGCGATACTCGATCATTGGTCAGACCAAAGACGACGCCGTCGGCGAAGCGTTCGACAAAGTGGCGCGTCTGCTTGGATTGCCATACCCTGGCGGACCACATATTTCAAAACTATCCCATGAGGCCTGGGAAGAAAAGATCGAATCATCAGTTAAGTTACCCAGACCGATGCTCCGAAGCGGTGATCTAGATTTCTCCTTCTCAGGTTTGAAGACGGCCGTGCTCTATGCTGTACGAGCGAACTCTGGTACAGATGGGCAACTGACCGATGTTTTCAAAAAGGGGCTGGCCAGAGAATTTGAAGACGCCGTTACGGAGACCCTTGATAGCAAGCTCCGCCATGCTATCGAGTCGATCGGGGCACGGACCATAATTGTCGGAGGCGGAGTCAGTGCCAATCACCGATTACGCGAACAATTCCAAAAGACAGCTGATGAATTTGCGATTCCACTATTATTGCCGACACGACATATTTCCGGCGATAACGCTCTAATGATCGCTTTGGCTGGAGCCTTGGATTCGGGGTCGCCTTTGGACCTGGCGAATCCTGCCAAGACACCGCTTAAGGCACAAGGTACAAAACGACTCGGTGCAGAGGTCTGACCTATACATGATAAAACCCGCATTCCTGCGGGCTTTATCTTCGGATCTATCGCAAATACAGTGTAGGTCTGACCTATACAATTACAGTGTAGGTCTGACCTCTACAATTACTGAAACAAGCCGACAATGAAGTTCCAGAAGCGCTGGAATATAGAGATATTTCCAACAGCTGCGGTACCTCCAGTCTGATCAGTAGTGCTCGGGACCGCAACGGTAGCTATAGTAGAATCGGTATTATCGGTCGTGCCGATAACATTCGGCGTACCAACTGTTCCGTTAGCTGCGGCTGCCTTATAGGCATTGATGGTAGCCATTTCAGAAGCGGTCAAAGTCATAGGCTGAGCGCAGGCCAATTGATTGATCTTCTTCACGGTCGTAATGTAGGCAATACCGGAAGATTGAGTCGCATCCCAAGGTCCCATGATCGCGACGAGGTATTTGGTTTGGAATGCTCTTACTGCAGCTTCCGTCTTTTGATCGAATATTCCGGTGACATTAACATCGAGCTCTTGAGTGTTCTTGAGGAAAGCTTGGAGCTTGGTGACCTGAATCGGATCATTATTCCGACCTATTCCCATGATTATATCGTTTTGAAGCAAAGGGCAAGAAGAGAAAGATGCTCCGACAAGAGTAGCTGTAGTAGAAGCGTTGACGATACCGCCAGTGCTACCGACATAGCCTCCACCGCCGCTCCAGAGAGAGCCACCGCCACCACCGCCCGGAGGAGTGACTGGAGGTGTCGTTGGGGCAGGAGAAGGAGTAGGACTTGTATTCGCACCTACTGCAGCATTTCCGCCGCCACCTGTTGGCAAGGTCGTATTTCCACCAACCGTTCCTCCAGTTCCGCCTGTTGGCAAAGCCGTTGGAGTAGGAGTAGGGCTCGTGTTAGCACCTACCGTACTATTTCCGCCGCCACCTGTTGGTAGAGTAGTATTACCACCAACCGTTCCTGCAGTACTGCCTGTTGGAAGGGCCGTCGGGGTAGGAGTAGGAGTTGTATTGGCACCCACTGTACCTGCCGTTCCGCCTGTTGGTAATGATGTAGTCTTATTAGAGCCTACCGTATTTTTTCCACCTGCACCCGTTGGCAGAGTCGCGTTGACGCCAACCGTACCTGCAGTGCTACCTGTTGGTAAGGCCGTTGGTGTAGGACTTGTATTGGCAACTACCGTGCTTCCAGTGCTGCCTGTCGGCAGGGTCGTATTCACAGTAGTACCTACGGTATTTCCACCACCAGTTGGTAAAGTCGAAACCTGCGCCATTACGATAACCGGCAAAGACACCGCCATGGCTACGATTGCGATCGATATGTAATTCTTAGTATTTATTTGCATAATAATATAATAATAATGTCAAAGGTTGATAATGTTACACGTTTCTTTGAACTTCGCTACCCTACTACTTTTCGCTAGAAAAGTCAAGGAGTGTGCAATAAAAGTTGGCCCGTATGATGGTTCCACTAACATAGCCGTAAGAACTGTATATTTCTTACTTTAAAGCCGTATATTGGCTCTTTCATATGCGAAAAGCGGTTTTTTGTGCCGAGGACCAGGATCGAACTGGTGACCCTTCCCTCTTCAGGGGAATGCTCTACCAACTGAGCTACCTCGGCAAATTATTCAATGAATTGAGAAGACTTTGGCCCTGATTGATGACTTTAATAGCCGACATCAGATACGGCTGCAAAGCATAATAGGCACCCAAACCTGCCCCTATAATGACGACCCAGTAAATGATGCTAAAGGTAGTCGACCATCGATTGGCGCGGCGCATCTTGCGCAATATAGAGTTGTTTTCCTCTGCCAAAACATAGGTCCTTTCCAAGAGCGATTTTTCTTCTGGCGTCATGCGACGTACTATAACAGATTTAATCTGAGTACGGAAGTATGCTATTCTCTAGGTGTTGGAGCGTCATTTTAAGCCCCTGTAGTTCAATGGATAGAACAATTCCGTCCTAAGGAGAAAATCCAGGTTCGATTCCTGGTGGGGGCACAAATTCGCGAAAAACTCGGAATCGCCAGAAAAAGGCGAACGCACATCGCAATGCGGAGGGCGAGGCGGCATTCCCCCCCAGACCCCTCCTGCCGCCTCGCCCGCTTCATTGTTGGAGATTTTGGCGATTTCGGACACGAAGGCGAAGGGTGCGCGAGGCGAAAAAACCAGGGCGCGGTCGCGGAGGAGT